>ERZ837910.1233-NODE-1233-length-37129-cov-19.085046_pt1 | contig 37129 bp, 26 predicted proteins | sample MGYA00519940_ERZ837910 | MGnify/ENA primary metagenome ERZ837910 (study PRJEB31850, sample SAMEA3708825) | human gut metagenome | biome: human gut; feature: human-associated habitat; material: faeces | place: China | collected 2014 ... | reverse complement strand
TCTTAAAGGAATCTTAATTGTTTTTTGTCGAAAACTCCTTTAAAATAAAGAAAATTGCTTGTAACACAACAAAAAGGAGGGGCATACCTTGCGCGAAAACAGAGAGGCACATACATCGAAGCGAAAAAAACGCCCAACGGCGAAAAAATATGCGAAGCAGAGCATGACAAGGGAGGAGCACAGAAAGCACCTGAAACGCCTGTATCTCAAGACCCTTCTGATTACTTTGGCTGTCTGTCTTGCGCTGCTTGGTGCGGCTTATGGTGTATTTTTATACATGATTGGCGGCTTAGATCGTACCGAGGTGGATGAGGATAATCTTTCCGTCAATGAAAGCGTGAATGAAAAGGTCATCAATATTGCCCTTTATGGCGTAGATTCCCGCAATCATGATTATAACGGCCGCTCCGATGTTGTCATGGTTGCCTCTGTCAATACCAAAACAGGGCAGGTTAAGCTGGTTTCCATCGCAAGGGATACCTATGTTGCCATCCCCGGCTACAATAACACCCGCATCAACCATGCCTTTTCCTATGGCGGGCCTGAGCTTGCCATCCGCACCCTCAATGAAAATTTCGGCTTGGATGTCACCGATTACGTCGCCGTCAATTTCGATTCCCTCGCAGAGGTGATTGATGCCATGGGCGGTGTCGAGGTGGATGTCACCGAAGCGGAGCGTCGGCAGATTAACGCCTATCTTCTGTCGGGCGAGCCCCTTTACGAAACAGGCTATATCACCCTGAACGGGCCGCAGGCGGTCAGCTATTCCCGTATCCGTAAAATTGATAATGATGATATGCGTACCTCCCGCCAGAGAGAGGTTCTTGCGTCCCTCTTTGAAAAGGCGAAGGAGATTAACCCTCTGGAATACCCCTCCTATGTGCGGAAGTTCGCCCCCATGGTGCAGACCTCCCTCAGCAATGATGAGCTTCTGAAATTGGCCTCCGTCGGTCTGAAGGGCAGCTCTCTTACGCTGGATCAGGCGGCGTTCCCCAATGAGTATATCCACGCCGAAGGGCAGACGATTGGCGGCGCATGGTATTATATCTATGACTTGGCGCAGGCAAAGGATATGCTTCATAAGTATCTGTATGAGGATATTCCCTTTGCACAATATGCTTCCTCCGGGGACGAAGAAAAAGATTAAAAAAATTCAAAAAAATAGTTGACAAATATTTTTTACGGGGTATAATGGGGTACAAGTTCAAAAAACAAAGGCAATGAAAAGAAGAGTACAGCCTGAAAGATTTTACAGAGAACCTCCGGTAGCTGCGAAGGAGGAAATGCGGAAGGGTTGGAAGATGGTCTTGGAGCCGCGCACCGAGAGGGTTTCCCTTTAGGCTGCGACGGGAGCGCCCGTGACAGCGCTGGAGTATCGGCAAATGCCCGTACTTGATAAGGCAGTAATCGTGAGGTTGCTGTGAATTAGGGTGGTAACACGAAGCATATTATGCTCTCGTCCCTTTGACTGAGTGGTCAAACGGGATGAGAGCTTTTTTATTTTGTGTATAAAGAAAAGGTGGTTTGGGAAATGTCTGAAAAAGAAACGATGATTCGCTTAGAGGGTATCAAAAAGCGGTTCCGCACCAAGGCGGGCGAGCTGGAGGTGCTCCATGGCGTAAGTGCAGATATTAAAAAGGGAGAGGTGTTCGGCATCATCGGGCTGAGCGGTGCCGGCAAAAGCACGCTGGTTCGCTGCATCAACCTTCTGGAACGCCCCACAGCCGGTAAGGTATGGCTGGATGGCGTGGAGCTGACCGCCCTTGATGATAAGGAATTGAGAGAACAGCGCAGACACATGGGCATGATTTTCCAACAGTTCCATCTGCTGATGCAGAGAACGGCACTGGATAATGTCTGCTTCCCGATGGAAATTTCCGGTGTGCCGAAGGCAAAGGCAAAGGAAAGAGCCAAGGAGCTTCTGGAGCTGGTTGGTCTGGCAGATAGAATGGAATCCTATCCGGCGCAGCTTTCCGGTGGGCAGAAGCAGAGAGTTGCCATTGCAAGAGCCTTGGCAACCGAGCCGAAGGTGTTGCTTTGTGATGAAGCCACCTCCGCACTGGACCCGAATACAACCGCAGGTGTTCTTTCCTTGTTAAAGGATATCAACACGCGCTTGGGTATCACGATTGTAGTCATCACCCATGAAATGAGCGTCATTCAGGAAATTTGTGATAGAGTTGCCATCATTGATGGCGGTCTGATTGCCGAGGAGGGCGGCGTGGAGGAGGCAAAGGCCGATGAGATCCTGACCTTCATCGCCATCCGCGGTACGAACGGCGAGGTCCTGTCCGCGCTGGAGCAGTACCGCAGCAGAAACGAGGTCTTCGATCAGGGCCTGGACGAGCTTTCGTCCGTGACGAAGCTGCTCGGCGCGTTCGGCGTGCCGGAGGAGAACTTCGCCGTCGACCTCACCATCGCGCGCGGGCTGGATTACTACACCGGCACTGTCTACGAGACAACGCTTCTTGACCATCCCGAGATCGGCTCGGTCTGCTCCGGCGGCCGGTATGACAATCTCGCGGAATACTATACCGACCGTCCGCTGCCCGGCGTCGGCATCTCTATCGGTCTGACGCGCCTGTTCTACGTGCTGAACGAGCAGAGAATGCTGAACGAGGAGCGCGTCATGGCCCCGGCTGACGTGATGATCGTTCCCATGACCGACGATCTGGAGGCCGCTGTCCGGCTTGCGACCGAGCTTCGCGCGCAGAATATCCGCGTCCAGCTCTACGCCGAACAGAAGAAATTCAAGGCCAAGATCCAGTACGCGGACAAGCTGCACATCCCCTATGTCGTCTTCCTCGGCGAGGACGAGATCGCGGCTGGAACCGTTTCACTGAAGGATCTTCGCACCGGCGACCAGGTCACCGTCCCGGCGCAGGACGCAGCTGCCCACATTCTGGCCGATATCGAGCTTCGCGGCCAGGGCACGATTTTAAAGTAAAAAATTTTCCCATAAAGAAAGAAGGAAACCACTATGATGCAGTCAAGAACCCATACCTGCGGCCAGCTCCGCATCGAAAACGCGGGCGAGCGCGTCACGCTCGTCGGCTGGATGGAAAATGTCCGCGTGGTCGGCAATAACTTTGCCTTTATCGTCCTGCGTGATTTCTACGGCACGACGCAGATCGTTGTCGAGACGGAAGAGATCATGAACATCGTCAAGGGCATCAACAAGGAGTCGACCATCTCCGTGACCGGCACCGTGCGGGAACGCGCAAGCAAAAACCCCAAGCAGCCCACCGGCGACATCGAGGTCGTGCCGGAGAAGATCGAGCTGCTGGGCCGCTGCCAGTACAACGAGCTGCCGTTCGAGATCAACCGCAGCCGCGACGCCGACGAGACGCAGCGCCTGAAGTACCGCTATCTCGACCTGCGCAACCCCGCTGTCAAGAGCAACATCATCCTGCGCTGCAATGTCATCGCCGCCATCCGCAAGGCCATGATGGACCATGATTTCCTTGAGATCACGACCCCCATCCTCACGGCCTCCAGCCCGGAGGGCGCGCGCGACTACCTTGTTCCCGCCAGAAAGCATCCCGGCAAGTTCTACGCCCTGCCGCAGGCCCCGCAGCAGTTCAAGCAGCTGCTCATGACCTCCGGCTTTGACCGCTATTTCCAGATCGCTCCCTGCTTCCGCGACGAGGACGCACGCGGCGACCGCAGCCCCGGCGAGTTCTATCAGCTCGATATGGAAATGGCCTTTGCCGCGCAGGACGACGTGTTTGCCATCATTGAGGACGTGCTGCCGCCGATCTTCGCCAAATATGGCAAGTATAACATCGCGTCCAGCGCACCGTTCCGCCGCATCGCGTACAAGGACGCGCTGGAGACCTACGGCTCCGACAAGCCGGATCTGCGCATCGATCTGACGTGCAAAAATATCTCCGACCTGTTCACGGAGTCTGAATTTGAGCCGTTCAAGGGCCAGACCGTCAAGGCTGTGCCCATCTCGAACTGCCATCTGACGCGGAAACAGATCGAAAAGCTGCTGACCGACTGCGAGGTGCAGGCGGGCGTCAAGGGCTACTGGTTCAAGATGGACGAGAACGGCGAGCTTGCAGGCGGCGTCGCGAAGTTCGTGCAGGGCTGCAAGGATGCGCTCATCGAGCGTCTCGGCCTGACCGCCAACACGCTGGTCGTTGTTGCGGCGGGCGCTTCTGCTACGAAGCTCACCGGCGTTCTCATCAAGACCTTCGGCGCGAATGTTGAGGGGCATATGGACAAGGAGCGCTACGAATTCTGCTGGATCGTCGACTTCCCGATGTACGAGATCGGCGACGAGTCCGGAGAACTGGAATTCTGCCACAACCCGTTCTCCATGCCGGGCGGCGGCGCAGCCACGCTGGACAAGGCCATCCGGGGCGAAATTGACCCGCTGACCATCACGGCGCAGCAGTATGACCTCGTTTGCAATGGCATCGAGCTGTCCTCCGGCGCAGTCCGGAACCATGATCCCGAGATCATGATCAAGGCCTTCCAGCTCGTCCGCCTCGGCGAGGATGATGTAAAGAAGAAGTTCCCCGCCATGTACAACGCCTTCTGCTACGGCGCACCTCCCCATGCCGGTATCGCTCCGGGCATCGACCGTATGGTCATGCTGCTGGCAGGTGAGGACTGCATCCGCGAGATCATTCCGTTCCCGATGAACAAGAACGCGCAGGATATCCTGATGGGCGCACCCAGCGAGGTCACCCAGAAGCAGCTCGACGAGCTGCATATCCGCTGCACGGCAAAGGAAGAAGACTGAAAAACCAGAATAAGCGCGCCGCAAGGCGCGCTTATTTTAACGGGAGAGAAAGAGAAATGGAAAAAAACCTCAGAAGGGCAATGCTGTCCTGCGCGGGCTGTACGCTGATGCTGTTTGTGACGTGCGGACTGGCCTTCAACGTCTTTTCGGCGGCGCAGCCGTACGTCCTGGCCCAGAACGGCTTTACCAACACGCAGACCTCGCTCATTACGACGATCCGCTCGGCGGCGTATCTGCTCGGCACGTTCGCCATCGGCCGGTATTACCGGAGGCTCGGCTATCGCACCGGCTGCGCGCTGGCGGCGATGCTGGCCTGCGTCAGCTTCCTGCTGTTTGCCGCAGCAAAAAGCCTCGCGGCCTATTATTTTGCCGGAGCCGTCGCGGGCGTCAGCTATGCGCTCGGCTCGATGGTACCGGCATCGATCCTGATGCGCCGCTGGTTCCGGGCGCATTCCGGGCTGGCCATCGGGATCTGCTCCGCCGGAACCGGACTGGCGACCGTCGTGTTTTCCCCGCTGTTCACCGCCATTGCGGAGTCCGGCGGCGTTGACCGCGCGTTTTTGTGGACAGCCGCGTTCTGCGCGGCAGCGGCTGTGCTCGTCTTTTTCCTCATTCGCAGCGACCCCGCCGCGCTCGGCCTTGAGCCATGGGGCAAGGCCGCCCCGGAGAGCACGCAGGAGCGTGCGCTGCACGGCCTGCACCCATCCCGGCTGCGCTGGACGCTGCTTCTGCTGGCCGTTTTGCTGGTCAGCGGCATCGGTGCGACCGGCTTTACCCATCTGATGACGCTTTATATGTCGGAGGGCATGGACGCCATGCGCACCGCGGCGGCGTTCTCGCTGTGCGGACTGGCGCTGATGGCAGGCAAGTGCGTCTGCGGCGCGCTGTGCGATAAGCTGGGCAGCTACCGGGCAAATTATCTGCTGTTCGGCAGCTTTATCCTCGGCTGCACGCTGTGCGTGCTGGCGCCGCTGAAAAGTGAGGCGCTGATGCTGGCCTCTGCGGTCTTTCTGGGCTTCGGCGGGTCGCTCATTACCGTCGGCGTTTCGATCTGGGCGGGCGATCTGAGCACGCCGGAGCGCTATGAGAAGACGCTCCGGCTGTTTCAGGGGGCTTACGGCCTCGGCGGCATTGTGCTGTCCTTCCTGCCCGGCGCGATCGCCGATCTTGCGGGCGGCTATGCACCGGCCTACGCCGTCTTCGCCGTCATGCTCCTGTACAGCCTGTTCATGCTGCAGAGCACATACCGTCTGGCAAAGGTTTAAATACGGCAGAGTGAGTGAGCAGCCCCGGGTACTTCAGTATCCGGGGCTGCTGTAAGTTTTTTAGCTGATCGAACTGCTGCGTGCCGGCCGGTCTATGCCCCGTCCTTTAAATGCAGCAGGTTCATGAAATTTCTGTACAGGATCTTCTGCTGCTCGGCCTCGTCCAGACCGAGGGAAAGAAACCGCTCCAGCTCCTCCTTCGGGCTCCACATGGGGAAGTCCGTGCCGAAAATCAGCCGGTCGGGGCCGATTTTGTCAATGAAGCGCAGAACAAGCTCCCGGTCGATCATGCCGAGCGTGGAGGATGTGTCGTACAGGACGCTTTCCGGCTGCAGCTGCGCCAGCGACCGCGTCCAGCTGCGCCAGCCGCCGAAGTGTGCAGCCACAGCCCGCAGTTCCGGCACCCGCCGCAACAGATTCGTCAGCCGTTCGGGCGAGGAAAAATCATACCGGTCGTCGCCCATATGGAACAGCACCGGAAGATCACGCCGGGCAATGGCGCGGTACGTCTCAATGCCGCGCTCGTCGTCAATGGCCAGCTTCTGAAAATCCGGGTGAATCTTAACCCCGCGCAGGCCGAGCTCCAGCATACGGTCAAGCTCCTCCTCAAATCCGTCCATGCCGGGATAGATCGTGCCGAAGGCGAGATAGCCGTCGTGTCCGCGGACGGCCTCGGCCAGAAATGTGTTGGCGTTTTGGACCTGACTGGCATTCGTTGCGGAGTTGGAGACGACGCAGCGGGTGATGCCCGCAAGCTTATCCTCCGCGCACAGGCGCGGCATATCGGCCTCCCGCTCGATGGAAACGCCGTAGAAGCTGCCGATGGAATGCGATGCCTTTTCGGCCAGCTTTTCCGGAAAAATATGTGCGTGGATGTCTGCGATCTTCATGAAAAATCCTCTTTTATTCTATACGGAGATATGCCCGGTATGCAGAGCCGAGCTTTCCGTCTTCAATCAAAGTTTATCACACTTTTTTCCTGCATACAAGTGGCAGAAAAGCCGGAATCCGCATGGGATCCCGGCAAAATTTTGTCGCTTTCTTAGGCAGCCCGGTTCCGCAGTGCGAAGGACACGGCGAAATACACCGCCAGCAGCAGCGCGATTGTCGCACCCGCCGAGCAGCCGAGCCAATATGCCGCGCACAGGCCCAAAAGCCCGCACACAAGCGCGGACAGGACGGACAGCAGATGGTACTGCCGCAGGTTCCGCGCCAGATTGCGCGAGGCTGCCGCCGGCAGGACGAGCAGGGAATTGATGACCATCAGGCCCACCCAGCTCATGGCCAGCGTTACGACGATAGCGATGGCGACGGTAAAGAGCGTTTCATTGCGCTTCGTCGCCACGCCGCGCGAGGAGGCCAGCTGCGGATGCACCGCCGTCAGCACCAGACGGTTCGACCCGAACACCCACAGCAGCACGACCGCCAGCAGCACCAGCGCCAGCAGGCCGATCTCCTGCGGGGAGACGGAGAGGATATCGCCGATGAGATACCGGTTGAATTTCGTAAAGCTCCGCCCGCCGAGCGTCACGATGAAAATGCCAAGCGCGACGGCGGTGGAGGAAAAGACGCCGATGATGGTGTCCGCCGACTGGCTCGTCCGGCTGCGGACGAAGGAAAACAGCAGCGCGAACAGAACCGACAGCCCGACCGCGAAATAGATCGGCTGCACCGCGCCGCAGAGCACACCGATGGCGATGCCCGTAAAGCCGGAATGCCCCAGCGCATCGGAGAAAAAGCTCATTTTCCCCGTCACGATCATCGTGGACAGCAGCCCGAACAGCGGCCCCAGCAGCAGAACGGCCAGCAGCGCGTTCTTCATGAAGTCCATTTCAAACATCCGGATGCCGAGTGCGTTCAAAAATACGTACCAGACGCTCATGCCTGTGCGCCTCCTCCCATGTGGAATGCCTGCGCGAATTCCTCCGAGTTCAGCACGTCCAGCGGCGTCCCGCGCCGGAGGATCTTTCCCTGCAGCAGCACGACCTGGTCGCAGTACTGCTCCAGCATGGTAAAGTCGTGCGTCGTCATGAGGATCGACAGGTCGAATTTTTTGCGGATCTCGTCGAGCATATCCATGAGCAGGCTCATGCCCTCGACATCCACGCCCGAAAGCGGCTCGTCGAGTATGAGAATATTCGGCATGGGCTCAAGCGCCAGCGCCAGCAGCACGCGCTGCAGCTCGCCGCCCGAAAGCGTGCCGATGCGCTTGTCGATGAGCGCTTCGCCGTGCACGTTCGCAAGGCACGCCAGCACCTTTTCCCGCATGGCTTTTGTCGGGCGCAGGAACGCGGGGCGCTTGAAGATGCAGCAGGTGAAAAGGTCCATCACGCTCACGGGGTCGCCGCGGTCAAAGGCCGGGCTTTGCGGCACATAGCCGATGCGCAGCTTCGCCTCCTTGCCGCTGGCCTCGTGGAAGGTGATCTTCCCTTCATATTCCCGCTGGCCCAGAATGGCGCGGATGAGCGTGGACTTGCCCGCGCCGTTCGGACCGATCAGCGCGACCATCTGGCCGCAGTGCATATGCAGGTCGATGTTGTCCAGGATCGTCTCGCCGCCGATATGGACGGACAGATGCTCGATTTTCAGACAGCAGGCGTGTTCGCAGTCGCCTGCGTGCGGGTGCAGATGTGGGATCATGAAAGCGCCTCCCGGATGGTGTCGATGTTGTGACAGATCGCGTCCGTGCAGCCTGCCTCGCCGCCGTCCATGCCCATTGTGAGCGCGTACAGTCCGGCTCCAGTCTGCCTCGCGACAGTCTCAGCCGTCTGCCGTTCGCCGTTTTCCTCGCAGAAGACGGCGGGGATGGCTTCAGTCTCTACCAGCCGGATGACGGACTCGATCTCCTTTGCGGACGGTTCGCTGCCCTCCTCAATTTCCATTGCGGCGGCAACCTCAAGGCCGAACGCGCGGGCGAAATAGGAAAAGCCGTCGTGGAACGTCACAAGCTCCCGGCAGGAAAGGGCCTTCAGCGTCTCTTCGCCATAGGTCTGTGCAGCCTCATACTCCGCCGTGACGGCGAACAGGTTCTGCTGGATCAGGGGCTGTTTGTCCGGATAGAATTCCGCAAGCCCGGCGGCGATATTTCTGCACATTAAAATACAGTTCGCGGGGTCGAGCCAGATATGCGGGTCCTCGCCGTCCTCGCCGGGGAGGGTGTCAACGCCGGTTGATGCCGTAATGGTGCGCTTCGCCGTGCGCAGCGCGTCCTCCATAAACGCCTCCAGCCCGAGGCCGTTCAGAACGACTACGTCGGCCTGCCCGATCTTCTCCATCTGCGCGACGGTCAGCGTATAGTCGTGCAGGCACGAAACGCTTTCCGTCACGACCAGCCCGCAATTCAGCCCCGTGCCCTCCAGCAGCGCCGCCGTCATGGCGCGGACCGGTGCGGTGGACGCGAGCACGTCATAGCGCTCTGCCTCCCGCGCCGCGCAGCCGGAGAGCGGCGCGCACAGCAGAACCAGCGCCAGCAGTCCGGCAAAAAGCCGTTTTTTCAGATCTGTCATGATAATATTCCCTTCAAGCTCACTTCACTTTTATTATAGCGGAGCTGTCAAGTGATCCGTTTTGTTTCCTTTTTGTCGCTGCTTATCCGTTTTTTGTGCAGAGCGACGAAGACAATTGTCCGCGCAGCGTGAATTTTTTTCAAAAAACAAGCAATTAGGGCTTGCATTTTACACTTCACTTCGCTATAATGGCGACTATAAGTTCATGAACACTTGTCTATTGTACATGGACAGAAGGAGGAAATATTCTATGAAAAAGATCATCGCTCTGCTTCTGGCTGCCGTTATGGTCATGTGCCTGTTCGCAGGCTGCGCGTCCAGCGGCGGCTCCAAGGTCATCAAGATCGGCGTGTTTGAGCCGCAGTCCGGCGACAACGGCGCCGGCGGCAAGCAGGAGGTTCTGGGCATCCAGTACGCCAACTCCGTCAAGCCGACCGTCACCATCAACGGCGAAGAATACAAGATCGAGCTCGACATTCAGGACAACCAGTCCTCGACCGACAAGGCCGTCTCCGCTGCCCAGCAGCTGGTCGCCGACAAGGTCTCCGTCGTCCTCGGCTCCTACGGCTCCGGCGTTTCCATCGCCGCCGGTACCTACTTCGCAAACGCCAAGATCCCGGCCATCGGCTGCTCCTGCACGAACGCGGCCGTCACCGCCGGCAACGATTATTATTTCCGCGTCTGCTTCCTCGATCCGTTCCAGGGCTCCGTCATGGCCTCGTTCGCCATGGATGAGTTCGGCGCCAAGAAGGCCTACGTCCTGTCGATGCTCGGCGACGACTACACCGTCGGCCTGGCCAAGAACTTTGTAAAGGCCTTTGAAGAGGCCGGCGGCGAGATCGTAGCCGATGAGACGTTTGTCGAGGGCACGGCGGACTTCTCCGCGTACCTCAATAACGCCGTCTCCGGCGGCGCAGACGTCATCTTCGCGCCGTCCGCCATCGCCTATGCCCCGCAGATCATCGAGCAGGCCTCTGCACTCGGCGTCAGCCTCCCCATCCTCGGCGGCGACACGTGGGAGAACTCCGCGATCTCCGACGCGCAGAACGGCACCGATATGCAGGTCTTCGTCTCCACATTCTTTGACGAGAACGACGAGTCCGGCCTTGCCAAGGAATTCGTCTCCGGCTATAAGGCGTGGCTGAACGGCAATGCCCAGAACCTCACCAACAACGGCGGCAACGACGTTGTCGCGGCAGTCTCCGCGCTCGGCTATGACGCCTACATGGCTGCGGTCGCGGCCATCGAAAAGGCCCAGTCCACCGACGGCACCGCCATCCGCGACGCGCTGGCTGGTCTGTCCATCGATGCCGTTACCGGCGCGCTGAGCTTCGACGCCAACGGCGACGCGGTCAAGAACACCGCCTACATCAAGCAGGCCATCGACGGCGGCTTCCAGTTCTACAAGGTTCAGACTGCCGCCTGAGCATTTGTCCCGCAATACTGACCACAATGGTTTCCGGCCGGAGGAAATCCCTCCGGCCGGTACGCATTTTCATCCGGCAGCGTTCGAACCCGCTGCCGGATGGAACCATTCTTTTATCGCCGCGTCCAAGCCGGCTCATTTCGGTGAGCGGTTCGCGGTTTGGACATGGCGATAAACAAAAATCAGGAGGTTCCCCATGGGTGTTCTCAAGCAATGGCTGCCCTATGTCCTGTCGGGCATTTCGGCCGGCGGCCAATATGCGCTGATCGCCGTCGGCTATACGATGGTCTACGGCATTCTGCGCCTTATCAACTTTGCGCACGGCGATATCTTCATGGTCGCCGGTCTCATCATGGTCTATCTTTCGGCGACGATGCCGCTGTATTTTGCGCTGCCCGTCGTCGTGATTCTGACGGTCGCGCTCGGCTTCGCGGTGGAGCGCTGTGCGTATAAGCCGCTGCGGCAGGCCCCGCGTATGTCCGTCATGATCTCCGCCATCGGCGTGAGCTATCTGCTGCAGAACCTCGCGTATTACGTCACCGGCGGCGTCCCGAAGCAGTATCCCGAGCTGCCGTGGATCTCCGACACCATCACGATCCTCGGCGCGTCCACCAAGCGCGTGACCGTCATTACCCCGATCCTGACGCTGGCGCTGGTCGTGGCGCTCGTGGTTCTCATCAAGCGCACGAAGGTCGGCATGGCCATGCGCGCCGCGTCCAAGGATTTTGAGACGGCGCAGCTGATGGGCATCAAGATCAACTCCGTCATTTCCTTTACGTTCATCATCGGCTCCGCGCTGGCCGCCGTGGCCTCGTTCCTGTATTTCTCGAATTATACGACCATCGCCCCGGCCTCCGGCGCCATGCCGGGCCTGAAGGCGTTCGTCGCCGCCGTCTTCGGCGGCATCGGGTCGATCCCCGGCGCGGTCATCGGCGCGTTTATCATCGGCATCTGTGAGAACCTCCTTAAGGGCATGAAGCTGACGGCGTTCTCCGATGCGTTCACGTTTGCGCTGCTCATCGTCATCCTCGTCGTCAAGCCGACGGGCCTGTTCGGTGAGAAGCTGACCGAGAAAGTCTGAGGTGGAGCATATGGAAAAGAAAAAGGGCCTCTCCTTACAGACGATCCTGACCATTGCGGGCCTTGCGCTCGTCTATCTGCTGGCGTTCCTGCTCGACCGCATTCCGGGCGTGCCCATCATGCTCACGACCGTCCTGCGCAAGGGCGCAATTTACTCCCTCGTGGCGGTATCCATGAACCTTCTGAACGGCTTTACGGGCCTGTTCTCGCTCGGACAGGCGGGCTTCATGCTCGTCGGCGCGTACACGTTTGCCGCCATCAACATTTCAAGCGGCATCCGCTCGACCGTGTATCAGTATTATGACCCGCTGCTCAAGTTCTCCCTGACCGAGACGCTGCAAGGTGCGCTCGGCAATACGGCAGGCACGGTCCTCGGCGTGTTCATTTCGCTGCTGCTGGCGGGACTGCTGGCGGCAGTGCTGGCGTATCTGATCGGCCTGCCTGTTCTGAAGCTCAAGAGCGACTATCTGGCCATCGCGACGCTCGGCTTTGCCGAAATTATCCGCGCTCTTGTCCAGCTGGAGGCGTTCGCGCCTGTCACCAACGGCTCGCAGCTCCTGCGCGGCTTCCCGTATTTTACGGATACGTTCATGCCGTTTGTGATCGTCGGCATCTGCATCGCCGTCGTCGTGCTGCTTATCAACTCGACCTATGGCCGCGCGTTCAAGGCCATCCGCGACGATGAGATCGCCGCCGAGGCCATGGGCATCAACCTTGCCCACCATAAACGCATGGCGTTTACCATTTCCTCGTTCTTTGCCGGGATATCCGGCGCGCTGCTGGCCATGTATCAGACCACGGTGCAGGCCAATACATTCAAATCCGCCATGACGTATGAGATTTTGCTCATCGTCGTCATCGGCGGCATCGGCTCCATCTCCGGCAGCTGCATCGGCTCGTTCCTGTTCATCGCGTGCTCGGAGTGGTGGCTGCGGTTTTTGGACAACGAGACGTATATCGGCGCGTTCAAGGTCCCGCTGCTGCGCACGGGCTTCCGGATGGTCGTGTTCTCGGTCATCATCATGATCGTGGTGCTCTTCTTCCGCAAGGGCATCATGGGCACCCGTGAGCTTTCGCTGGCCGGGCTTGCCGACAGGCTGCGGAAAGAATCCGCGAAGGGAGGAAAACAGGCATGAGCACACCCGTCCTTCATGTGGAGCATATCACGATGCAGTTTGGCGGCGTCGTCGCCGTCAACGACCTGTCCATGGATATCTATCCCGGCGAGATCGTCGCTCTGATCGGCCCGAACGGCGCCGGCAAGACCACGGCCTTCAACTGCATCACCGGCGTTTACGAGCCGACCAATGGCCGTGTGGACTTCATGGGCGAACCCATCGTCTGCAACCATCCGCGCGGCAAGATGAAAAAGAGCTATGCGGGAGCGGAGTCGGAGCGTTATCTGTCCCTGCCGACCGTCTCCTACACGCCCGACAAGATCACAAAGCGCGGCATCGCGCGCACGTTCCAGAACATTCGTCTGTTCAAGTCTATGACCGTTTTTGAAAACGTCCTGACGGCCATGCACGTGCGCCGCACGTCCAATGTTTTTTCCGCCACGTTCCGCGCCAACCATAAGGAGGAGGCTGCGCAGCGCGAAAAGGCGCTGGAGCTGCTGAAAATCGTCGGCCTTGACGATGTAAAGGACGAGCTGGCGACGGCTCTGCCGTATGGCAAGCAGCGCAGGCTTGAAATTGCCCGCGCGTTGGCGACCAGTCCGAAGCTGCTGCTGCTCGACGAGCCTGCGGCTGGCATGAACCCGCAGGAGACGCTTGAACTGACCGCTTTCATCCGCAGCATCCGCGACCGGTTCGGCCTGACCATCTTCCTCATCGAGCATCACATGAATCTTGTCATGGACATCTCCGACCGCATCTATGTCATCGACTTCGGCAAGCAGATCGCGGCGGGCGTTCCGGCGGAGATCCAAAACGATCCGCGCGTCATTGACGCGTATCTGGGGGTGGACGAGGATGCGTAATATTCTGGAAATCAAGAATCTGGTCGTCTCCTACGGCGGCATTGAGGCCGTCAAGGGCATCGACCTGAAGGTCGAGGAGGGCAAGATCGTCACCCTCATCGGCTCGAACGGCGCGGGCAAATCGACCACGCTGAAGGCAGTCGCCGGACTGGTCAGGCCGAAATCGGGTGAAATTCTCCTGAACGACGCGAATCTGGTCGGAAAATCGACCGACCAGATCGTTTCGAGCGGCGTTACGCTCGTGCCGGAGGGCCGCCGCGTGTTCGAGAACCTGACTGTTGCAGAAAATCTGCGCATCGGCGCATACCTGCGCAAGGACCCGCTGGCGGACGATCTGGCCCGGGTCTACGACCTCTTCCCGCGTTTGAAGGAGCGTGCGTGGCAGCAGGCCGGGACGCTCTCGGGCGGCGAGCAGCAGATGCTGGCCGTAGGCCGCGCGCTCATGGCAAAACCGAAGCTCATCATGATGGACGAGCCGTCTCTGGGCCTTGCACCCATCGTCGTCCGGGGCATTTTCGAGATCATCCGCGAGATCAACCGCCAGGGCATCACGGTGCTTCTCATCGAGCAGAACGCGAACATGGCGCTCAAAATCGCGGACTGGGCCTACGTCATGCAGACCGGCTCCATCCTCATGCAGGGCCCCGGCGAAGAGCTGGCCGCCAACGAGGAGGTCAAGGCCGCGTATCTCGGCACGGCAAAATAAAAGAAGCGATTCCCCCGGCAGCCGCCGGGGGATTTTTGCGCGGCTCCGGTGCGTGCGGTTTTTACACATCTTTTCCTGCTTGCCTATTGCCAGATCCGGCTGTTTTGTGCTAAACTGGATTAAATTTTCAGGAGAATCCAAATACGGGAGTGTGAATCATGAGTCGGGAACCGAAAAACAACGAAGAGGGCTTCATGTATAAGCTTGCCAGCTTTATTGTTGACAAGCGGAATCTGATTTTTCTGATCGTCGCCATCGGGCTGGTGTTTTCCGTGTTTTCACGGAACTGGGTGCAGGTGGAGAACCAGCTTTCGGCGTATCTGCCGAAGGATTCGGAGACATACAGGGGCCTGCATCTGATGGAGGATGAATTCATCACCTTCGGCACGGCAAAGGTCATGCTTGTCAACGTGACCTATGACGAGGCGCAGGCCGTATCCGAGCGGCTTGAAGCGGTCGACGGCGTGCAGAGCGTTACGTTTGACGACACGAAGGAGCACTATACCAACGCCTCCGCGCTCTACAACATTACCTTCGACTATTCCGAGACGGACGAGATGTGCGAGACGGTCATGAACCGGGTCGAGGATGAGCTTTCCGGCTATGACATCTACGTCTCGGCGACCTTCGGCGATACCGCGTCCAAGACGCTGGCGCAGGAGATCGGCGTGATCGTCATCATCGTGGCAATCGTCGTCGTGTCCGTGCTGATCCTGACCTCGCAGACCTATGCGGAGGTGCCGGTGCTGCTCATTACGTTCATTGCAGCGGCGCTTTTGAACATGGGCACGAATTTCCTGCTCGGCACGATCTCGTTCGTGTCAAACTCCGTTACCATCGTGCTGCAATTGGCCCTGTCTGTGGATTACGCGATCATTTTCTGCAACCGCTATAAAGAAGAGCACGAAAAGCTTCCCACCCGCGAGGCCGTCATTGTCGCTCTGAGCAAGGCTGTGCCGGAGATCTGCGGCAGCAGCCTGACGACGATCGGCGGCCTGGTCGCGATGCTCTTTATGGAGTTCCGTCTGGGCTTTGACCTTGGCATCTGCCTGATCAAGTCCATTTTCTTCTCGCTGTTCGCGGTGTTCTTTCTCATGCCGGGCCTTCTGGTGCTCTTCGGCAAAAAAATTGACGCAACGCGGCACAAGAATTTCGTTCCCAAAATTCCGTTCGTCGGCAGGTTTGCCTATGCGACAAAGAAGATCATTCCGCCGATTTTTCTGGCGGTCATCATCGTCGCCATGCTCCTTGCGAATAACTGCCCGTATGTCTACGGCTTCAGCTATCTGGAGACGACCAAGCGCTCGGAGCAGCAGATCGCGGACGATCTGATGGACGAGACGTTCGGCTCGACGAATATGGTTGCCGTTGTGGTCCCGGCAGGGGATTACGCGGCGGAAAAGAAGCTGCTGGATGAGCTTGGGACATACGACGAGGTCGATTCCACGCTGGGCCTTTCCAATGTGGAGGCCATGGGCGGCTATATGCTGACCGACGCACTGACGCCGCGGCAGTTTTCCGAGCTGACCGACCTCGACTATGAGGTCGCGGAACTGCTTTATGCGGCCTACGCTGCCGACGGCGGCAATTACGGCAAGATCATCGGCGGTCTTCCCAATTACTCCGTGCCGCTCATCGATATGTTCACCTTCCTCTACGGTGAAATGCAGGACGGCTACGTCACGCTCGACGCCGATATGACCGAGACGCTGGAAAGCGCCTATTCGCAGATCACCAACGCCCGCAAGCAGCTGCAGTCCGACGATTATACCCGTATGCTCGTCTATCTGAACCTGCCCGTGGGCGGCGACGAGACGTATGACTTCCTCGACCAGATGCGCGTCGTCGCGCACAAATACTATCCGGACGGCGAGGTATACGTCGTGGGCGATTCCTCGTCCGAGCAGGACTTCAAGACCTCGTTCTCGCGCGACAACGTCGTCGTGTCGGTGCTGTCTATCCTGATCGTTCTGGTTGTGCTGCTGTTCACGTTCAAATCAGCCGGTATCCCGGTGCTGCTGATCGTGGTCATTCAGGGCAGCATCTGGATCAACTACGGCATCCCGACCATCACGAACAGCCCCCTGTTCTTCCTGAGCTATCTGGTCGTCTCGTCCATCCAGATGGGCGCGAACATCGACTACGCCATCGTCACGACCAGCCGATTCATGGAGTTCAAGGACAAAATGCCCAAAAAGGACGCGATCATCGAAACGATGAACCTGTCCTTCCCGACGATCATCACCTCGGGCCTCATGATGGCCATCGCCGGTATCCTCATTGGACAGATGACCTCCAACGCCGCGATTGCCGGTATCGGCGACAGCCTTGGACGCGGCACGATCCTCACGATCATCATCGTCATGTTCATTCTGCCGCAGATTCTGCTTCTGGGCGAGAAGGTCATTGATAAGACTGCGTTCGATATGCCCTCCGCCGTCTCCTCGCATCAGTCTTCGGGACGCGTGCGCATCGATGGTATGGTGCGCGGCGAAATTCACGGCCAGATCAGCGGCATTGTACACGCGGTCGTGGAGGGGGACGTCAATATCAGCCTGCTCTCCGGCACGGCAGAGCCGGAAACCGCGGACGCGCCGCAGGCGCAGACGGAAAAGGAGGATGACGCGCATGAATAACAGAACGCTTCGGGCCCGCGTGGGTGCGGTGCTGCTGGTGCTGGCGCTTTGCCTGACCGTTCTCCCGGCAGCCGCGGCATCCGGCAGTATGCAGACCGTCTATCTGGACTCTGCTGAAGAGTTTGCCGCGTTTGCGAAAAACTGCTCGCTCGATACCTGGTCGCAGGGAAAAACCTTCATCCTGCGCGCCGACATTTCGCTTTCCGGCGTGGACTTTACGCCTGCAGCCTCCTTCGGCGGCACGTTTGAAGGACGCGGACATACTATCTCCGATTTCAATCTCACGCAAAATGCCAGCCCCGCCGGGCTGTTCGGCACGATCCTGCCCGGCGGACGCGTGGCAAACCTGAATGTTGCTGGCTCTGTAGCTGCGGGCGGCGATAAGATCGCCTGCGGCGGCATCGCGGGCGAAAATTACGGCAGAATCGTCTGCTGCACGTTCACCGGCATGGTGCAGGGCGATACGCAGATCGGCGGCATCGTGGGCCGCAATCAGGCCTCCGGGCAGATCGTCAGCTGCTCGTTCGAGGGCAAGGTGCAGGGCACGACCGCCACCGGCGGCATCGCGGGCCAGAATGCGGGCATCATCCGGCACTGCACGAGTACAGGCAGCGTCAATATTGACAACATCGACTCTGCGCTGAGCCTCAGCGACATTCAGATCGACACCACGCTTGATCTTGCCAATCTTGCCACCACGCAGACCTTCCTCACCACGACCGCCACAGGCGGTATTGCGGGCCGGAATACTGGCCTGATCGCAGTCTGCGAAAATACCGGCACGGTCGGCTATGAGCATGTCGGCTACAATGTCGGCGGCATTGCGGGCGTGACGAGCGGGTATCTGCTCAACAATACAAATTTCGGCACGATCTACGGCCGCAAGGACGTCGGCGGCATCGCCGGTCAGGTCGAGCCGTATGTCGCTGTGACTGTCTCCGAGAGCACAAAGGAGCAGCTGCAGAACCAGTTGAAGGAATTGAAAACGCTCACCGATCAGGCAACCGCTGACGCAGGCGGTGCGGCAAGCGACCTCGGCTCCCAGCTGGCCGGAATGGGCGCGTATCTGGACAGCGCCTCGAATGCAGCCAATAATCTCCGCGCGACCGCAACTATCGATGCGGGTGCGCTGGCAAACGGCGGCGTGAGCGGCGGGGCAGACCTCACCGTCGGGGACGCGTCAGCCGGCATCGGCGCAGGCCTTGGCATCGGCGCAGGCGGGATCGGCATCGGTGCGGGCGGATACATCGACCCGTCCGATCTCTCAATCTCCGGCGGCACGGACGGCTCCGGCGCGCTCAGCGCGTCGCTGCAGATGAATGCAGACGCTTCCATGCCGGAACTGGCAAGCGCGCTGAGCGGCATGGGCGCACAGATGCGCGCCATCGGCTCACAGGCGTCTGAGCTCTCCGAAACGCTGCAAAAGGACCTGCAGGCTATCAGCGACAAGCTGGATGAGATCAGCACGACCGTCTTTGACGCCATGGACAGTCTGGAAAACCGCGACCTTGTGACCGACGGCTCGCAGACAGATCCCGACAGCATCACCATGGGCGCTCTGCGCGGCTGCGAAAATACCGGCGCGGTGCAGGCCGACCGCAACGTCGGCGGCATCGCGGGCGCGATGGGCATGGAGGCTGGCGCTGACCCGGAAAGCGACGTCAGCCAGAGCCTGTCCACGACCGAGCGCAAGCAGTATGAGCTGCGCGCCGTTTTGCAGCGCTGCGTTTCCAGCGGTGCAGTCACAGCCAAAAAGGACTGCGCGGCGGCGATCTGCGGCCGGATGGATCTCGGCCTGATCGACGGCTGCGAGGCCTACGGCAGCGTGGAGAGCCAGAGCGGCGATTATGCCGGCGGCGTCGCGGGCATTTGCAGCGCGGCGATTGAAAACTGCTGGGCCAAGTGTGCGCTTTCCGGCGGACGTTATGTCGGCGGCATCACCGGCACGGGTGTGACGGACAGCGTGACCGGCAGCGGCAGCACTGTCTCCGGCTGCGTGTCGCTCGTGTCCATCACCGGGTATTCCCAGTATGCGGGCGCGATCAGCGGCAGCAGCGCAGGTGCGTTCGCGGATAATCTCTTCGTCTCCGACACGCTGGCCGGGCTTGACGGCGCAAGCGCTGCCGGACAGGCGGAGCCGGTCGCGTATGAAGCGCTGCTGGAAAACGAAGCGCGTCCCGATGCGTTCCGCACCTTCACTGTGCAGTTCGTCGCGGGCGGGGAGGTGCTCAAGACCGTAGAAGTAAATTACGGCGAGTCCCTGCCGGACAGCGTGTACCCGGACATCCCCGCCGTCGACGGACAGTACGGCGAGTGGGACGTGCAGACGCTTGAAAATATTCAGTTTGACACCACCGTGACCGCGCAGTACCACGCCAGCATCGACGCGCTCCCGAGCGATGCGCAGCGTGCCGACGGCAGGCCCGTCTTCCTGGCCGAGGGCGCGTATACGAGCGCCGACCGCCTGCAGGCGCAGCCGCAGGCCATCACGCCCGCCGCTTTCGGCGAGATCTCTGCCAGCATCCCGGAGGCCATCCGGAAATACTGCGAGAATATCGCAGACGGACATGCGCCCGCCGCGCACGTGGCGCGCTCCGTCGTCGAGCAGTGGCAGCTCCGCCTGCCGGACGACGGCGCGGACACGCACACCATCCGCTTCCGCGCGCCCGATGGGCAGTCCGGCAAGCTGGATATCTATCTGGAAAACGAAAACGGCGTCTGGCAGAAGGTGCCCACGACCGAGATCGGCAGCTATCTGTCCTTCGAGGCCTCCGGCCAGACCGTGCAGCTTGCGGCGCTGTCCACGTTCCCCGTCTGGTGGGTGTGGATCGTGCTGGCCGGGCTTGCGGCTCTGCTGGTGCTGCTGATCATTCATCTGATCCATAAGACCGGCAAAAAGCGCCGCCGCCAGATGCAGGCGCTGCGCAAGGCCATGCAGGACGAGCAGAACGCCAACGACGCCGTCATCGGCGTCATCGACCCGGACGCGCAGGAAGCGCCCGTCTCACCGGAGCAGCTGCAGAAAAAGAAGAAAAAGCGCCGCGTCTGGTGGATCATCGCGCTTGTGGCCGTGATTTTGATCGCCGCCGGGATCCTCATCTACCGGGCCAGTCTCAAGAGCAGCGTGGACGCGCTTCTGCTGCTGAAAAACCTCTCCGGCAGGAAGGAGCTGGACATGACCGCGTCCGTGCAGATGGAGCTTGGCGACGAGACGCTGCGAACGGACGTGCGCCTGTTCCGCACGCAGGCCGGTGGGAACACCATCCTCTGCATCGAGGATAACGGCGTGCAGCTGTATTATTATGACGGCGCGATCTACCTCGAAAACGGCAGCGCCTACCGCACGAGCGGCCTGTTCCCGGACTATTCCACGCTCGGCGAGCATCTGCTGACGCTCTACAACGCGACCGATGTGACCTACGCCCGTGAAAGCGGTGAAGAGGTCTATTCCGTGACCGCCTACGGTAAGGATGCAGAGCAGGCGCTTTCGCTGCTGACGCCGACGATTGCGGATTCGCTCAGCGCCGTCGAGAGCATCGACCTGTGTATGCACGTTGAAGACGGGGAGATCCGCTCCATCGAAGCCTCCGGCAGCTGTGAAGCGGAAGACGACAGCGGCCAGACACAGCCGATGACCGTCTGGGCCGAGCTTACCGTCCAGCAGGACGCGCAGACGGCGCACACCGTCCCCACGGCGGTCACGGATGCGATCGCGAACGGCGGCTATCAGGGCAAGCTGGAGCTGACGGAGGATCTGCTGCGCGTGCTGTCTGCCGCCTCCGAGCTTGGCAGGCGCGACCCGCTTGCCGCCAGCGTCCAGCTCAGCGCCAACTGCGGCCCCGTGATCTTCGATACGTCGCTGGATTACACCCGGACTGTAAAGGACGGCAAGACCGTCAGCTGCATCCGCACGGGCGCGCTGGAGCTGTATTTCTCCGGCGAAACAGTCCTTTCGAAGGACGGTTCCCCCGCCGTGAGTGAGCAGGCGCTGGTCAAGTGCGCGGATCTGATCGATCTGGCCTACCGCGCCTGTCTGGAGGACAGCGCCGCAAGCGAGCAGACGGAGACCGGCTGGCACTATACGCTCAGCCTCAGTGCCGAGCAGACAAAGCAGGCCGCCTGCGCCATCGCGCCGGAGGCGGAGAAGCTGGACGTGCAGTACCTGCCCGGCACGCTGGAGCTGGATGTGCAGGACGGCGCGATCACAGCCCTGCGCGTCACGACCGGCGGCAGCGTACAGGTCGGTGTCGTCGACACGCAGGTGTTGATCTCGGCCCAGTTCGACTTCCAGACCGGCCTGACCACAGACGACTGCCCCGTCCCGGCCGCAGTGCTGGAAAAGCTGTAACAGCCGTACAAAGATCGTACAAACCAAAGCCTTCCCCGCCGGGGAAGGCGGCCCGAAGGGCCGGATGAGGGCTGGGGAGCAGCTGCGATTTTGAGAAACTGCAAAATAAAGTGCAAGTGCTGCTCACCCTCATCAGTCTGCTCCGCTTCGCTCCGCAGCCAGCTTCCCCGGAGGGGAAGCCGTTGGGCGCTCCCGCGCCAGTGCACCGCAGAGCAGGCAAAACGCCCCGGTTTTCCGTTTGGAAAACCGGGGCGCAGTCATTTTTATCCCGTTACGATCTCTCCCACGCCGTTCAGAATGTAGGTCGGGCGGTAGGGATAGCCGTTTACGTCGGTGCGGCTCGTGCAGCCGGAGAGGACGAGGACGGTGGCAAGGCCGGATTCCGTGCCCGCGATGACGTCGGTGTCCATCCGGTCGCCGACCATGGCGGCCTCTTCGGAGTGGACACCCAGCAGATGCAGGCCCGTGCGCATCATGAGCGGGTTCGGCTTGCCCATAAAATAGGCCTTCCGGCCCGTCGCCAGCTCAATGGGCGCGACGAGCGACCGGCAGGCGGGCGCAATGCCGAATTCCGTTGGCCCCGTGAGGTCGGAATTTGTCGCGATCAGCCGTGCACCGTTCAGAACCAGCCGGACGGCCTTGGTGATGACCTCGTAATTATAGCTTGCCGTCTCGCCGACGATCACATAATCCGGGTCCACGTCGTTCATCGTGACGCCCACGTCGTACAGCGCGTTCAGAAGCCCCGGCGCGCCGATCACGAACGCGGTGCAGCCCGGCGCCTGCTTTTTGAGAAACGCGGCGGTTGCAAGCGCGCTGGTGTAGAAATGCTCCTCGCCGATATCCAGCCCCATGCGCTGCAGCTTCTGCCGCAGCTCCTTGGGCGAACGCTCGGACGAGTTCGTCAGGAACAGAAACTTCTTGTCGTTTTCGTTCAGCCAGCTTACAAATTCCCGCACGCCCGGCAGCAGCTGGCTGCCGAGATAGATCACGCCGTCCATGTCGCAGATAAAGCCCTTCCGGGCGCGTAATTCTTCCAGATTCATCTCTTTGACTCCTCTCCTCCCGCTCCTGCGGCGGGGTATCTCTTTTCATTCGCTTACAGGCTCAGTATATGGGATAAGATCTGGAAAAGCAAGATAATTTGCACAGATTTAACGAAGATTTGTTGTGGATTTTACCGAAGTAGGTCAACGCAGGAAGCCCTCGAGAATTTTCTCCTCTGCCTCCTCCGGCGTCAGGCCGAGCGTTTCGAGCTTCAGCAGCTGCTCGCCTGCGATCTTGCCGATGGCGGCTTCATGCATAAGCGTCGCGTCGACGTGGTTGCAGGAAATTTCGGGGATGGAGCGCACCTTTGCCGCGCCCATGATGATCGAGTCGCACGACACATGGCCGAAGCAGGGGGCGTTGCCCTGTACGCGCGGGTAGAAGACCTGCGTGGACTGCTCCTTCGCGACAGACCGGGAGACAACGCGTGTGCGCGCGCCCGCACCGTTCAGGATCACGTCCATTTCGCTGACAGCGTGCTGATCGCCCGCCGTCAGGAGCTTTTCGTTGATCTGCACCTCGGAATTCGCGCCGTTGGCCTCGCACTTTGTATAGCGCTTCGTATCGTCCACGCCGCCGATCTGGCTGGTGTCCATGACGATGGACGCGCCCTCTTCGAGATATACGATGGTCTGCGGGTTCAGAATGCGCTTGCCCGTACCCTCGCCCTCGCCGTAGTGCTTTTCGATATAGTGAACCTTCGCGTTTTTGCCGATGTAGAAGGTATGGATGCCGTCATGCTCGGAGTCGCAGTCGCCGCAGTTGTGGATGCCGCACCCGGCCACGATGGTCACGTCTGCACCCTCGCCGACAAAGAAGTCGTTATAGACCATGTCGTGGAACCCGGCTCTGCTCAGTACGACAGGGATATGCACGTTTTCGCTCTTGGTAAAGGGCGCGATCCTGATGTCGATGCCGTCCTTGTCGGTCTTGGAGACGATCTGGATATGCTCGGAGTTCTGGCGGAACGCCTTCTGTCCGTCGAGACGGATGTTCACCGCGCCGTCCGGGATGCCCGTCATATCCGAGACGGTCTTGAGAATGCTTTTCTGAATGTCGTTCAGCATATTCCGTTCACCTCCAGCAGATTGCAGCCCGCAACGGTCTGCGACAGCAGCTTCGGATAAAGCTCGTCCGCCGTGCCGCGTCCAGCGATCTCGCCGTTCGCGATCAGGATGATCTCGTCGGCCAGACGGATGATGCGCTCCTGATGGGAAATGATGAGGATCGTGCGGCCGCCCTTTTCGTGCAGCTCGTGGAATGTTTCCGTCAGCCGGGCGAACGACCACAGATCGATGCCTGCCTCCGGCTCGTCAAAGATCATAAGCCGGGAATTTTTGGCCAGCAGGGTCGCAATCTCGATGCGCTTGACCTCGCCGCCGGACAGGCTCGTGTCCACGTCGCGGTTCAGATAGTCGCGCGCGCACAGACCCACCTGCGTCAGATAGGAACAGGCCTCGTCATGGGAAAGCGCCTTGCCCGCCGCGATGGCGAGAAGGTCGGAGACCTTCATGCCCTTGAACCGGGGCGGCTGCTGAAAGGAATACGAAATGCCGCGCTTTGCGCGGTCGGTGATGGAAAGGCCGGTGATGTCCTCGCCGTCCAGAAAAATCTGGCCGCCGGTGGGGGTCGCAAGGCCCATGATGAGCTTGGCCAGCGTCGTCTTGCCGCCGCCGTTCGGGCCGGTAATGACAAGGAATTTTCCGTCTTCTACGTCCAGAGAGACGTTTTTGACAATGTCCGCGCGTCCCTGCGCGTCAGCCGCTGTCAGGCTGAGATTCTTGAGTGTCAGCATAGTTGCTCCTCTTTGTTTTTCTGATAATCTGTGGGTATTCTATCATAGTTTGTTCATTTGTGCAATGAATAGCCCGTTTTTCCAGAAAACTTTCTCTGTTTTTCCGTGAAAATTCCGCGCGGCTTTCTGTACAAACAGCATAATCTCTGCTATAATAACCAAAAAGGGCGCACTGTGTGCGCTCACGTGCCATTGGCACGAGACTTTTGCTTTGCAAAAGTCTGTGTGTTGCTGTTACAGCGACAATAAAAATCGGCGATGCCGATTTTTTGCACGGCTGCGCCGTGCATACAGCGTTCAGCGCTGTAATTGTGCTATAATACAGGCAGAATGTCTATCGGTGAAGGAGCGTGGGTCTGTTGTCTGATTTGTCTGCCGTCGTCTTTGTGCCTGACGATACCGCGAAAACAGGTTTTTCCCGCCCGATGATGCTGCAGGCGATCATGGGGACGCCGCTGCTGTCGTGGCTGACGCGTTCTCTGGCCGCGGGCGGGGTCGGGCGTTTCTTTTTGGTCTGCCACGAGCGGTTCCTGTCCGAGGCGAAGCACTGCTTCCCGGACGGCTGTGAACTGAGCTGCGCGAAGCTCGAGGAAACTGCCGACCAGCTCCACGTCTTTTTGTCCACGGCCGACGAGCAGGAAGAGGACGTCATCGTCGTCACTGGCCCCGCCGTCATTGACCCGTTTGCCGTCGACGAGGAAGCGTTCTCCGGCGCACCGGTTGAAAGCGGCGTAAGCTCCGTGAGCCGTCAGGCGCTGATGGACGCGCTGGACGATACGTTCATCTTCACCGACTTCATGAAGGAGCACGGTATTCCCTATACCGACCGCGACGGCGTCTACGCCGTTTCGTCCATGCAGCAGCTGGCCGAGTGGAAGCCCGTGCTCAGCCGGGGCGTTCTGTACGATCTGGCCGCCGCAGGCGTGTCGATCTGGGACTATGACAACACCTATGTTGAGCCGACCGTCTTCGTCGGGGCTGGGGCAGAGCTGCTGCCCGGGACCGTGCTGCGCGGTACGACGTCCATCGCCGACGGCTGCATGATCGGCCCGAACAGCTATCTGGAAAACGTGAAGGTCGGAGAGAATACGCGTGTCAACGCCTCGCAGGTCTACGATTCCGAGATCGGCGCGGACACGACCGTCGGCCCCTTCGCCTACGTCCGTCCGGGTTCGCGTATCGGCTCGCACGTGCGCTGCGGCGATTTTGTGGAGGTCAAGAACTCCACCATCGGCGACGGCACGAAGATCTCCCACCTGACCTACATCGGCGACAGCGACGTAGGTAAAAATATCAACTTCGGCTGCGGCACGGTCACGGTCAACTATGACCGCGTGAAAAAATCCCGCACCGTCATTGACGACGACGCGTTTATCGGCTGCAACGCCAATCTCATCGCGCCCGTGCACATCGGGCAGGGCGCATATATCGCCGCCGGGTCCACCGTGACCGACGACGTGCCGCCCGCAGCGCTCGCCATCGCCCGCGCCCGCCAGCAGAACAAGCGCGACTGGGCCAACCGGCACAAGCTGAAGGAGAAAAAATAAGCCTCGTATCCCCGGCGGCGGGTGCCGCCATGATATAGAACACACAGAACAGGAACAGACCGAACAACACAAGAGAGAGGGTAATTTCATATGATTTCTCATGGTAAGAACGTCAAGGTATTCTGCGCCAACGCCAACCGTCCGTTTGCCGAGGGCGTCTGCCGCAAGCTGTGGCTGCCGCTGGGCGACTGCACCGTAACGACCTTTGCCGACGGCGAGGTTTCCCTGACGATCAATGAATCTGTCCGCGGCAGCGACGTATTTCTGGTACAGTCGACCTGCAAGCCGGTCAACAACAACCTGATGGAGCTGCTCATCATGATCGACGCCTGCCGCCGTGCCTCGGCCGGCCGCATCACCGCCGTCATCCCGTACTTCGGCTACGCCCGTCAGGATCGCAAGGCCAAGGGCCGCGACCCCATCTCGGCAAAGCTGGTCGCCAACATGATCGAGGCCGCAGGCGCCGACCGCGTGCTGACCATGGATCTGCATGCGTCCCAGATCCAGGGCTTCTTTGACATCCCCGTTGACAACCTGCTCTCCAATCCCATCTTCGTGAAATATTATATGTCCAAGTTTGAGCATCCGGAGGAAATGGTCGTCGTCTCTCCGGACGTCGGCTCCGTCGCCCGCAGCCGCACGTTTGCCAACAAGATGGGCATGAACCTCGCCATCGTCGACAAGCGCCGCGAAAAGGCCAACCAGTGTGAGGTCATGAACGTCATCGGCGACGTCAAGGACAAGAAGTGCATCCTCTTTGACGATATGGTCGACACCGCCGGTTCTCTGTGCAACGCGGCCAAGGCCATCGTTGAGATCGGCGGCGCGACCGAGGTCTACGCCTGCGCGACCCACGGTGTGCTCTCCGGCCCGGCCAACGAGCGCATTGCCAACAGCTGCATCAAGGAGCTGACCTTCCTGAATACCATCCCGCCGCTTGAGGGTGCGTGCAGCAAGATCAAGTATCTGGACGTTTCCCCGATCTTTGCCGACGCCATCCAGAGAATCTACGAAGAAAACTCCATGTCCGTTCTGTTCTGATTTTATGCTGTTTCAAAAGCCAACCTATGACTGGTTGATTGCGGGACTCGGCAATCCGGGTCCTGAGTATGAGAAGACCCGTCACAATACCGGTTTTATGTCCCTTGACCTGCTGGCCGCGCGCCTGCAGGTCAAGGTTTCCAAGGAGCGCTTCAAGGCCCTCACCGCGCAGGCGGACTTCGACGGCCAGCGGCTGCTTCTCATGAAGCCACTGACCTTTATGAACGCCTCCGGCATCGCGATCGAGGCTGCCACGCACTTTTATAAGATCCCGCCGGAGCGGGTGCTCGTCCTCTTTGACGACATTTCGCTCCCCGTCGGCAAGCTCCGCATCCGCAAAAACGGCTCTGCCGGCGGCCACAACGGCCTGAAATCCATCATCTCCTGCCTCGGCTCCGACCAGTTTCCGCGCGTCAAGATCGGCGTCGGCGCGAAGCCGCACCCCGATTACGATCTGGCCGACTGGGTGCTGTCTACCGTCTCCAAGACCGAATGGCCCGACTATCAGGAGGCTATGTCCCACGCCGGCGACGCGGCCCTCTGCATCGTCAAAAACGGCTGCGAAAAGGCCGCGGCGGAGTATAACGGGAAGATGTTCTGAGCGCACCCTAAGGCATCGGCCCCTACAGGGTGCTGTGCAAATTCCCTCCCCATCTCACTTTCAATACCCACACCCCCTACGCATAGGAGACTCTCTCCTATGCGCGTTGCCTGTTGGGCAAAAAACTGTTTTTAGGAGAATCCCATGAACGTTCTGCTTTCGCTTCTGCAAAAGAGCACCGATTATAACCAGCTGCTGAAGGCCGTGGAGGCGAAGCAGGCCGTCGCTGTGTCGGGACTGAGTCAGGCCCCGCGCAGCCATGTGCTTGCCGCCGTGCATGAGCAGTCCGGCCGGACCCTCGTCGCCGTGTGCCAGGACGATATGGCCGCGAAGCGGCTGGCTTCCGAGCTGGGGGCATTCTTAGGCGAAGAGCCGCCCGTGCTGCCGTCGCGTGAGCTGACGCTGGCCGGGGCCATCGGCGTGTCCCGGCAGTGGGAGCAGCAGCGGCTGCGGCTGTTGTACGCGCTGGCGCAGGGACGCGTCCCGGTGCTGGTGGCAAGTCTGGACGCGCTGCTGCTGCGCACGCTCCCGCGGCAGACGCTCTTTTCCGCGTCCGTGACGCTTCGGGTCGGTGCGGAATACAGTATGCCGGAGCTGATCGAACGCCTGACCCGCGCGGGCTATTCCCGCGCAAGTCTGGTCGAGGGCGTGGGACAGTTCGCGCTGCGCGGCGGCATTCTGGACGTGTATTCGCCTGCGCAGGAAAAGCCGCTGCGCGCGGAGTTTTTCGGCGACGAGCTGGACACCATGGGCTATTTTGACCCCATCACGCAGCGGCGCACGGAAAACGTTGACGAGGCTGTCCTCCTGCCCGTGGCCGAGACGGAGCCGCACCTGCACCCGCAGGGGATATCCGGCCTGTGCGAGGACCTGCGCGCCATCATCGCGCGCCAGCAGCGGCGCAAAACGCCCAATCAGGCGCTGATCGAAACACTGCAGAAGGACTGCGAGGCGCTTGAAAACGAGACGCTTTTCGCCAGCGCTGACCGGTATATGGCGCTGATCTACCCGGAATTCACGACCGCCGCCTCGTATCTGCCGCAGGAGGCCATCGTCGCCTTCTGCGACCACGGCAATCTCCAGCGCGGGGAAAAGGATCGTGCGGAGGAGTTCGGCCTTCTGCTCGATTCGTTTTTGACCTCCGGCACGCTCTTTGGAGAGCTGTGCGATTATTACGCCACGATGGACGATCTGGCCGCGTCACTGCGCGGCCGGGCGGTCATTTACTGCGACAGCTTTTTGGCCGCGCGGTATCCCGAATCGCTGCCGCCCAAGCAGCTGCTTTCCTTTACGGCCCGGCAGCTGCCGGGCTATGGCGGAAGTCTGGAAACAGCGGCGGCTGACCTGAAAAATTACGCGTCGAACCAGTATGGCTCCATCGTCCTGTGCGGCGGACAGCGGCGCGGGGAAATTTTAAAGGAACTGCTTGCCAAAAGCGGCCTGAACGCGCTTTTGTCCTTCCCGCTGACGAAGCTCCCGCAGCCGGGGCAGATCCTTATTGCGGGCGGCTCGCTCCCGGCGGGGCTTGAATACCCGACGCTCAAATTTGCCATCTTAACAGAGGGACAGATCGCCGTCCGGCAGGAGCGTAAGCGCGTCCGTGCGCCGAAGAAAGCCACGAACCGCAAAAAACTCGATTCGTTCACCGATCTGACTCCCGGCGATCTCGTCGTACACGAGCACCACGGCATCGGCCGCTACGTCGGCATGGAGCAGCTGAAGGTCGGCGGCGTGACGAAGGATTATGTGAAGATCGCCTATCAGGGCACGGACTGCCTGTACGTGCCAGCAACGCAGCTCGATCTGGTCAGCAAGTATATCGGCGCCGGTGAGGATACGCCCGTCCGGCTCAACAAACTCGGCGGCGACCAGTGGCAAAAGACAAAGGCGAAGGCCAAGGCTGCGGCCAAGGATCTGGCTGCGGGCCTCATCAAGCTCTATGCCGAGCGCAAGCGCCTGCCGGGCTTCGCCTTCGCGGCGGATTCGCCGTGGCAGCAGGAGTTTGAGGAGAGCTTTGAATACGCCGAAACGGACGATCAGCTGCGCTGCATCGACGAGATCAAGCGCGACATGGAATCCCCTGCGCCGATGGACCGTCTGCTCTGCGGCGACGTCGGCTTCGGCAAAACGGAGGTCGCGCTGCGTGCGGCCATGAAGTGTATGCTGGACGGCAAGCAGGTCGCGATCTTAGTCCCGACGACCGTTCTGGCCCAGCAGCACTATCTCACGGCCATGCGCCGCTTTGCGACCTTCCCGGTCACCATCGATGTGCTTTCCCGCTTCCGTACGCCTGCGCAGATCAAAAAAACGCTCTTCGATCTGCAGTCCGGCAAGATCGATCTGATCGTCGGCACGCACAAGCTGCTGCAGAAGGACATTCATTTTCACGATCTCGGCCTGCTCATCGTCGACGAGGAGCAGCGCTTCGGCGTGACGCATAAGGAGCGATTGAAGGAACTTTCGCGCGGCGTCGACGTCTTAACCCTATCCGCAACGCCCATCCCGCGCACGCTCAATATGGCGCTGTCGGGTCTGCGCGATATGTCTACCATCGAGCAGCCGCCGCAGGACCGCTATCCAGTGCAGACCTTCGTGCTTGAGCATCAGGACGGCATTCTCGACGAGGCCATGCGCCGCGAGCTGGCGCGCGGCGGGCAGGTCTATTATCTCCACAACCGCGTGGAATCCATCGACCAGTGCGCCGCGAAGATCAAGCAGCGCATTCCGGAGGCCGAGGTCGCCGTCGCCCACGGCAAGATGAACGAGGAGCAGCTCGGCGACGTCATGCAGTCGATGTCAAACGGCGAAATTCAAATTCTCGTCTGCACGACCATCATTGAAACCGGCATTGATATCCCGAACGTCAACACGCTCATCATCGAGGACGCCGACCGGCTGGGCCTTGCGCAGCTGCACCAGATCCGCGGCCGCGTGGGCCGTTCGAGCCGCCATGCGTATGCGTACCTCACGTTCCGCAAGGGAAAAGTCCTGTCCGAGATCGCGGAAAAGCGGCTCGACACCATCCGCGAATACGCGGAGTTCGGCTCCGGCTTCAAGATCGCCATGCGCGACCTTGAAATTCGCGGTGCGGGCGATCTGCTGGGCGCGGAACAGTCCGGCCATATGATGACCGTCGGCTACGATATGTACCTGAAGCTGCTTGAGGACGCCGTGCTCGAAGAGCGCGGCGAGGCGGCGCAGAAGGAGCCAGAATGCACCGCAGACCTCACCGTCACGGCAAATATCAACAAGGACTACGTCGCCTCCGGCGAGCAGCGCATGGATCTCTACCGCCGCATGGCGGCCATCCGCACGCAGGAGGACGCAGATGAGCTGCTCGACGAGATCGTCGACCGCTTTGGCGACCCTCCGAAGGGCGTCATGAACCTCATCGCCATCGCGCTTCTGCGCGCAAGAGCCGCAGCGGCGGGCATCACGGAGATCACGCAGAAAGACGGTGCGGTTCTCCTGTCGCTTTCCACGATGGACTTTGCCGCCATCTCCGCCTGCTGCGCCGAGGCGCAGTTCAAGGGCCGCATTTTCTTCTCGGCAGGCAAGGTGCCGATGCTGTCCGTCAAGCTCAAAAAGGCTGAAGACCCGTTAAAGCTCGCGACGCAGCTCGTCGGCGTCTACGCTGCACTGCGCGCACAGACAGCGGGGACGTAAAAGACTTCTCTGTACTGATTTGCAGTCAACAATGCACTTTTCAAAGTAAGAACCCATATTAGAAAGTTGCGGCTGCCATCCAGCATTTTCTTTTGCTTCTCCAAAAGAAAACGCTGGCAAAAGAAAACGAGCCCGGAGGGATTTCGATTTCCCTCCGGACCTCCTTGAAGCGGCCAGAAAAACCGCTTCGGTTTTTCTGGATTTTTCCCGCGATAACAGGAACAGCGTTGGGATACGACAGTCAGCAAGACCAATGCGAATCCGTACTGCCCCGCAAATTTTGAATGCAAGGCGTTTTTACTGCGGCCATTCAAAGGCAGTTGCCATCAATCTTGGTGTACCGTAACAGGCGGCGCGTAGTTTTGCGCTCGTAGGGTGAGTGTGTGTTCGTAACGACTATAAAATTGGTACTTGCCTAAATCGTACCGGCAGCACGCCCCAAACGCATCCAAGCGCCCCTTTTCTCCCCATTCTTTTCCGGCAAGGCGGAAAAGAATGGGCCGCCGGAGGCGCGTCGGAAACGGCCTCGACGGGACGGGTCTCAGCTATGCGCAGAGCGTAAACCCGAAAATGTTAATAGAAATTTCAGAAATCCGGGGGCTGTTCCTGTCGGGAATGCCGTTGCAAAAAGCGGTCGGTTTATGTATAATACAGACACAAAATAGAGTATGTCGCCTCTGCGGCTTTTGAATAGGAGGGATTCATATCAGAAAGAAAGGCAGATTTGAGGCCAGCCGTCCCGCGCACAAAACTGCGGCGGACAGAGCCGCCGCGCCGAAGAAGCAGCCGTCCGGCAATGCCGGGAAGAAGGCCGCGGTGATCGCGGGCTGCATCGTGCTGCTGGCGGTGCTCGGCGTGTGCACCTATGGATTTATATTAAAGGGAAGCGACACCATTTTCCCGAACGTCTATGTCGCCGGCGTGAACGTCGGCGGATTGAAGCGCGACGCCGCGATCAACGCTGTGACGCTTGCCGTCGAACAGGAGACGGCCACCGATACGCTCACCGTCGTCCTGCCAGACCGGACGATCGACTTCACCCCTGAGATCACCAACGTCGCCCTCAACCCGGACGAGGCGGCGGATGCCGCCATGAATTATGGCCGCGACGGCGGCCCGATTACGGCGCTTCTCACATACGAACGCGCGAAGAAGACCCGGCAGGACATTTCGCTCGAATCCGGGACGAATCTTGATACCGCGTATATCCGCGATCTGATCGACCAGACCGCGCGCGCCTGTGCGTCGGAAAAGGTTGACCCGACCGTCACGGTCGACGCGGACGCAAAAACGGTCACGGTCGTGACAGGTTCGCCGAAAATTTCGCTTGATGCCGATGCACTCTATGACGCGGTCGTTGCGCGGTTCAATGCCGGCGATCTGTCCGAACTCAAGTTCGATTACGACACCGAGCCCTGCGCGCCGGTTGATCTTCAACAGTATTACGACCAGTTCGCAACCGAGATGAAGGACGCGTACTACGACGAGGAAAAGAAGGAGCTGGTTGCGGAAAAGGTCGGCTTCGGCTTTGACGTGTCGTATTACACGCAGCAGCTTGCCATGGCCGATCCCGGCACGAAGATCGTCATTCAGGCCGAGGCAATCCAGCCGGAGGTCACGCTGGCCGAGCTGGAGAAGGAATACTTCTCCGATGTACTCGGTTCCTGCGACAGCCCGCATACCGCGCAGGCAGGCCGCACGAAGAATCTGGAGCTGGCCTGCAAAGCCATCGACGGCACAATCCTGAACCCCGGCGACGAGTTCTCGTTCAACAAGATCGTCGGTGAGCGCACGCCGGAGAAGGGCTATCAGTCCGCTATCGTCTACCAGACCGGCGGCAAGAGCGAGGCAGAGGCCGGCGGAGGCGTCTGTCAGGTTGCGTCCACGATCTATACCGCCTGCCTCTACGCCGATCTCAAGGTCACAGAGCGCTCTCCGCATATGTTTACCGTTACCTATGTCCAGCTCGGTATGGATGCGACGATCTACTGGGGCAGTCTCGATTATAAGTTCGTCAACAGCACCGACCATCCGCTGCGCATCGACGCGTCTGTCTCCGGCGGCTATGTCCACGTCAAGCTCGTGGGCACTGCGCCGAAGGACAAGGGCTACGACCATATCGTCCTGCGGCACGAGGTTGTCGCGACCATCCAGCCCAAGATGGAGATTGACGGCGACAAGACCATCATCACCGACGCCGGTACCGCCCTCGACGAAAACGGCAACACCGTCAACATCGTCGTTGACAAGGACGGCAACAAGTATATCAAGGGCGACATGGTGCAGTATTCCTACGTCGGCAAGACTGTCATGGCCTACCGCGATTATGTGGATGCAAACGGTACTGTCATCAAGACCGAGACGCTGCACAAGGATGCGTATCAGGCCCGCAACACAAGCTACAAGTGTACGCCGTACGTTGAGCCGGAAGTTCCGGAGGAGCCGGAACCCACAGACCCGGATTACCCCGACTATCCGGATGAACCGGATGATCCGGACGACCCGATGAACCCGTGGGATTGACCCCCAAAAACACCAGCCCCCCGGCAGCCCGAATGGGCCGCCGGGGGGCTGATGCGTTACAGGCAAATATGCGCGGTGATGTTGTTTTCGCCCTCCGCACGGTCGAAGCCCTGTGATTCGTACAGGGCAATCGCGGCCTCATTGTCGATGTCGACCAGAAGCGCCATGCCGTTCGGCCGGTTTTCCTGAACTGCTGCTGATAGAAGCGCGCGGCCAAGGCCGCGCCTGCGGCTCTCCTTACGGACAAACAGGTCATATGGCTCGTTTTCCGCGCTGTTGTGGGTCAGGTCGATATAGCCCGCAGCTTCGCCGTCCTCGATCGCCAGCAGAACGCGGAAAATTTCCGGCGCAGCCAGCACGCGTTCGCCCGTCCAATAGCGGTCGCCGGTGTGCAGCGCCAGATACTGCGCCCGGTACTCCGGACGGTAGGGCACGATGCGCGCATCCGGCACATACGGGACAGTCCGCCGCAGGACGAGCTTCTGCTGCTCCGGATCAAATTTCGCGTCCAGCGCTTCGAGCGCTGCCTGCAAAAGCCGGTTGCGCGGGTTATAGACAAAGTCCGCCTGATAGCCGGGGTAAGCCGATTTCAGATGCGCAAGCAGCTCGTCATAGGCCGCAGCGCTTCGGGAAAGTCCAGCCAGAAGCTCCAGATACTTCTCGTCCTCCAGCACCAGCAGCGCAAACACGCCTGTGACGGTGTCGTTTTCGAACGTGCCGAGCACGCGCGTATTCGGGTTTTCAGGCGCATCCAGCAGGTTCCGGTGCAGCTGCTGCTCTGTGAGCAGCATGGGGTCACGGTAGTCGGGGTCTGCGCTGCAGGCATGAATAAAGTCCAGATATGGCGAGAGCGTGTGCAGATCTTTCAGCATATTGCGGCTTCCTCTCAGTCAATTTTTCTGATGTGTATTGTACGGCCTTCTCCGGCGCTTGTCAAACGGCGCGGAACACTGTATAATCATTATCAGATTTTTATTGATCCTCGGAGGTGGCTGAATGTCTCTTGCGGAAAAACGGCTGTTCCTGCTGGATATGGACGGCACGATCTATTTAAGCGAAACGCTCTTCGACGGGACGCTGGAGTTCCTGCGCTATGTGCGCGCCATCGGCGGCCGGTATCTGTTCCTGACGAACAATTCCTCGCGCGGGACCGACGCGTATATTGCAAAGATGGCTCGCCTCGGCATTGAGGCCTTCCCCGACGATTTTCTGACCAGCGCGGACGCGACGATCCGCTATCTGCGGGGCCGCTACCTGCCGGATACGGTCTATTATGTCTGCGGAACGGAATCTCTTAAAAATCAGCTTCGTCTGGCGGGGCTGCGGGTCGCCGAGACGCTGCGGGATGATTGCGCCGTTGTGCTTCTGGGCTACGACACGGAGCTGACGTATGAAAAGCTGGAAAGCTGCTGCATTCTTCTGAACCGAGGCGCGGATTACGTCGCCACGCACCCCGATCTTGTCTGCCCGACATGGTACGGCAGCGCGCCGGACTGCGGCAGCGTGATCGAAATGCTCCATACCGCGACGGGCCGCCGCCCGAAGGTCATCGGCAAGCCCCAGCCCGAAATGGCGCTGCTGGCGATGGAGCAGACGGGCTTCTCGCCGCGCGAAACGTGCCTCATCGGCGACCGGGTGTATACCGACATCGCCTGCGGCGTGAACGCCGGGATCGACACGATCTTCGTCCTGTCCGGCGAGGGCGTGATGGACGATATTGAGAAATACGGCGTTCAGCCGACGTATTGTATGCAGAATATCCGCGAAGTCCTCAATACATTAAAGGGAGAACCGAAATGAAGCTCAACAACAAGCGCACCATCCTGGTTGGCCTCGCGTTCTTGTCCATCTGCGCGTTCTGGCAGATGTACGACAGCATCGTGCCGCTGATCCTCACGAAGACCTTCCACATGAACGAAACGTTCTCCGGCGCGATCATGGCAGCGGACAACATTCTGGCGCTCTTTCTGCTGCCGTTCTTCGGCTCTGTCTCGGATAAGAGCCATTCGAAGCTCGGCAAGCGGATGCCCTTTATCCTCTTCGGCACTGGCTGCGCCATCATCCTCATGAACATTCTCCCTCTGCTCGACAACAGCTACGCCGCCCAGCCCTCTGGCTTCAAGACGGCCTCATTTGTCATCGTCCTCGGCCTGCTGCTCGTCGCCATGGGAACGTACCGCGCTCCCGCCGTCGCCCTCATGCCCGACGTGACGCCAAAGCCGCTGCGCTCGCGTGCGAACGCCATCATCAATCTGATGGGCGCGGTCGGCGGCATTCTGTATCTCGGCGTTGCGGCGGTGCTCTATCCCAACTCCAAGACCGCCGGTTTGGATCATGTGAACTATCAGCCGCTGTTTATCGTTGTGTCGGCCATTATGTTCGTCGCCGTCGCCGTGCTCTTCCTCACGATCAGGGAGCCGAAGCTCACGGCGGAAAATCAGGCGCTTGAAAAGCAGCACCCGGAATGGAACCTTGCGCAGGACGACGGCAGCGGCCACGAGACGCTCCCGAAGCCCGTCAAAAAGAGCCTCGGCTTCCTGCTGGCCTCCATCGCGCTCTGGTTCATCGGCTATAACGGCGTGACGACGTGGTTCTCGACGTATGTCGATACCGTCATGGGGCAGGGCCTCGGCGGCGCTTCGACCTGCCTGCTCATCGCCACGGCAGGCGCCATCGTCTCGTACATCCCCATCGGCCAGATCGCCTCGAAGATCGGCCGCAAGCGCACGATTCAGTGCGGCATCATCCTGCTTGCCGCCTGCTTTGCCAGCGGCTATGTGCTCACAACGACATTCTCCTCGATCAACGCCATCATGTTTGTTGTCTTTGCCCTCGTCGGCCTTGCCTGGGCCGCGATCAACGTCAACTCGCTTCCCATGGTCGTCGAGATGTGCAAGGGCTCGGATATCGGCAAATTTACCGGCTATTACTACACGGCCTCCATGGCCGCGCAGGTCGTCACGCCCATCGTCGCCGGTACGCTCATGCGCAAGATCGACTACCGCGTCCTGTTCCCGTATGCCGCGATGTTCGTCGCACTGAGCTTCGTGACCATGCTCTTCGTCCACCACGGCGACGCCAAGGCCGAGGCCAAGAAGGGGCTGGAAGCGTTCGAGGAAATGGACGACTGACCCCGTCCGCATAACCTACAGAACTCCGGCGAATCCGTACTGCTTTGCAAATTTTGAACGCAAAGCGTTTTTACAGC
>ERZ837910.1228-NODE-1228-length-37202-cov-5.194578_pt1 | contig 37202 bp, 51 predicted proteins | sample MGYA00519940_ERZ837910 | MGnify/ENA primary metagenome ERZ837910 (study PRJEB31850, sample SAMEA3708825) | human gut metagenome | biome: human gut; feature: human-associated habitat; material: faeces | place: China | collected 2014 ... | reverse complement strand
GTATTCTCTGCGAGCTTTGCCTTGCCTGAACAAAAATCTGCTCCGGCAAAACTGCGAGCACCTGTCGGATGTGCTTTTCGAGATATTTTCGGCTTTCTTTGGTGCAGGTGGGCTGGCGCCCATCAAGACAAAAAAGGCGAAAATAGCCGGAAGGGTACGCCGACAGGCGATATGGGTTCAACTCTCGTCAGCTTAAAACGAAATTATATTCGGAGGTCTACGCCATGATAATAGTATTAAAGCCGGACGCATCCCCCGAGCAAGCCGAGGAGCTTAGGTGCTGGATACGCTGCCACGGTCTTGAAGTGCAGACAACGCGCGGAGAAAATCAGGCCGTGCTCGTCGTTATCGGCGAGGCCGACAGGCTCGATGCGGCATATATCGAGGATATGGAGATCGTCGAATACGTCAGAGCCATCACGCAGCCGTATAAGCTTGCCGGACACAAGGCGCCGAACGACAGCAGTGTAGTTAACGTAGGCGGCGTTAAGATAGGCGGCGGCACGTTTACTATGATAGCAGGCCCCTGTTCGGTCGAGAGCACTCAGCAGATAATCGGCATAGCGCGCGAGATAAAGTCCGCCGGAGCACAGCTTCTGCGCGGCGGCGCATTCAAGCCGCGCACTTCGCCGTACAGCTTCCAGGGCATGCGTGCCGACGGTCTGCCGCCGCTTATCGAGGCCGGGCGAAAATGCGGCATGCCGATAGTCAGCGAGATAACCGACAAGGAGCAGCTGCCGCTGTTCGAGAATGTTGACATGATCCAGGTCGGCGCGCGCAATATGCAGAACTTCGAGCTTTTAAAGGCGCTCGGAAAGCTTGACAAGCCGGTGCTTTTAAAGCGCGGCTGGGCAAACACGGTCAAGGAGCTTCTGACCTCGGCAGAGTACATAATGAGCGGTGGAAACGAACAGATTGTGCTGTGTGAACGCGGCATACGCACATTTGAAACCGCAACGCGAAACACGCTCGATCTGTCGGCAGTCGCTGTGATAAAGGATCTGAGCCGGCTGCCGGTCATCGTCGATCCGAGCCACGCAACGGGGCACGCAAAATTTGTTGAACCCATGGCGCTCGCCGCGGCGGCCGCCGGAGCGGACGCCGTGGTGCCGGCGGAAGCGGAAGAGCCGCCGCTTACCTGAACATAGTCCGGGTGAACGTAGCCGGTCTTGCCGTTAACCGAAACCTTGTACCAGCCGCCGCTGACGCCCGTGATGGTGACGGCGGTGCCGTTCGAGAGGGACGCCAGAATGCTGGACGAGGTGTTCGCTTCGCTTCTGAGGTTGACGGTAGAAGAGCAGGTGATCTTGCCGGAGCCGACGGAGAAGTCGGTCGCGGTCGTGCCGGTCAGGTAAGAGCCGCTTACGTAGCCTTCCTTGCCGTCAACGATCACCTTGTACCATTCGCTGCTGTTGTTCGTTACCGCTACGGTCGTGCCCTGAGAGAGCGTCGCAATGACGCTGCCGCCGGGTGCAGAACGCAGGTAAAGCGAATCTGCCTTGACCTTGGCCTGATACACAGCCAGCGAGCTGGGGAGCAGCATGGATGCGGTCAGTGCACCGGAAACGAGCAGTCGAAACAGTGTTTTGGTGGATTTCATAATAAGCCTCCGTTTTTTAGTCGGAAAGTTGTGCGCCGGTGAGCCGCTTATCTGCTGCCCAGTGCGCGGTCGAGCCAGATCGAGGCGATGTCCATCGCGCTCCACAGGCTGTTCTTCTCGGTTTTCTTTACGATACGGTCCTTGCTGCGGACGTTCGTGCCGGTCTGCTGAAGCTGTACGGAAACACGCTTTGCAACCGGAAGATCCTTCATGTCAGCGGAGTCAAGGATCTGCATCATGATGATATGGGAGTCACTCATCGAACCGTAGTAGATGATGTTGTCCTTACGCATCAGAGGATGTCCCTTGTATTCCAGAAGGTCATTCTTCTTACTGGTGGTAGGCATTTTCTGCACTCCTTATAGTCTGTACATAGTTACAAAATGGTTACATTCCAAAGTTACATTACGGTTACAGTATAACACGCTGATATAGCTTTGTCAAATGTTCTTTTTCAAAATGTCATAAAAGTTCGTAAAAACCGCAAAAGCAAACGTTTTCGACCGGTTTTGCGTGATAACCCGGAGGGTATACGAAACGTAATACCGGAAAAATGCACAGCGTAAGGGTTACAGATGCGCCTGTTCACAAAAATGTAACAATCTGCTTCAGCCGTCCGGAGGTGCGCCGCGCTCTTCACTCTTTCCCGTGTTTGTGCTACAATAAACAGAAGCAAGAATGAAGAGGAGTACGGCATGAAATTTGCTTTCTTTACGCTCGGCTGCAAGGTCAACCTGTTCGAGACACAGGCGCTCTCGCAGCTTGCCGCCGAGCGCGGACACGAGATTGTGGACAGCGGCGCGGACGCGGTCATCATCAATACCTGCACGGTCACATCGGTCTCCGACCATAAAAATATCCGCGCGTTCCACAGGCTCCGCCGGGACAACCCCCGCGCGGTCATCGCGGCGTGCGGCTGCTTTGCGCAGATCGACCCGGAGCGCGTACGGGCGACCGGCGAGGTCGATATCGTCTGCGGCACGCAGGATCGCGCACAGATCATCGAGCGCTGTGAAGCGGCGGTGCAGGGCAGAGAAGCGGCCCTGCCGCAGGGAAGCGGCGGCTATGAAGCTCTGCCGGCCGGCATTCCGCAGGGACGCACACGCGCCCTCCTTAAAATAGAGGATGGCTGCAACAACTTCTGCACCTACTGCATCATCCCATACGCGCGCGGCCGGGTACGCTCGCTGCCGCCGGAGCAGGTGCTTGCCGAGGCGTGCCGCCTCGGCGCAGCAGGCGTGCACGAGATCGTGCTGACGGGGATCGAGATCGCCTCCTACGGCCGCGACCTTGCGCCGCGTCTGACGCTCACCGATCTGCTCGAGCAGCTGCTCGGGGCGCTGCCGGACATCCGGTTTCGTCTCGGCTCGCTCGATCCGCGCATCATAGAGGAAGCGTTCTGCGAGCGGCTGCGCGGCTTTGACAACCTTGCCCTGCATTTCCATCTGTCCATGCAGAGCGGCTGCGACAGCGTGCTGGAGCGCATGGGGCGCAGATATACGTCGGGTGAGTTCTATGCGTGCTGTGAGCGCCTGCGGCGGGCCTTCCCCGACTGCTCGATCACGACCGACCTCATCGTCGGCTTCCCGGGCGAGACCGAGGAGGAATTTGAAACCACGCTGCGCTTTCTGGAGAAATGCGCGTTCGCGTCGGTGCACGTTTTCCCGTACTCGCCGCGCGAGGGGACGAAGGCGGCGGATATGCCGGAGCAGCTCGATAAAGCGGTCAAAACAGAGCGGGCCGACCGGGCGAAGCGCGTCGCGGCTGTGCTCAGCGAGAACTGCCGCCGCGGCTTTATCGGACGGGAGCTTGAGGTGCTTCCGGAGCACCCGGCGGGCGGTGTGTGGGCCGCGCACGGACGCTATGGCTTTCCGATATATATAGAAGGGGAGCAGCTGCACAAAAATCAGCCGTGCCGCGTGCGTCTCACTACCTTATATAAGGATGGCCTCAAGGGCGAAATCGTTGAGCAATAGAATTGTCAACGTCGGCAAAACGTCAGCTTCGCGACAGTGAGTAACCAAAGCGGAGCCTCCTCCATAGAATGAAGTGTAAGCGGTGCGGCGCAGGAGCCGCACGCTGACAATTCTGACAGGAGGAAATACACATGTGCAACTCGAACTCTCTCTGGGGCGATAACTGGCTTTGGTGGATCATCCTCATCATCATCCTGATCTGGGTATGCGGCGGTCAGAACGGCTGCTGCGGCGACAACAATAACTGCTGCGGCGGCTGCGGCTGCTGAATCACGCGCGGCGCTGTCCTGTGAGAAGGGGCGGCGCCGCCTTTTCCGTGTGCGCCGCTCCGGCTGAAAACGCAGTTTTTGTCACACTCGGAAAAAAATCGGGAAAATTTCAGATTTCCTCTTGCCAAAGCGGAGGAAGTGTGGTATTCTAAATAAGCACTGTTCAGGGGCGAACTCTGAACGGAAATTTGGAATTATGATTTTGGAGGATACCGATTATGACCGCAGGTGAATTTCGTAACGGCGTAACTTTTGAAATGGACGGTCAGGTACAGCAGGTTATTGAGTTCCAGCATGTTAAGCCCGGCAAGGGCGCTGCTTTTGTTCGTGTCAAGATGAAGAACGTCGTAACCGGTGCGGTTACTGAGACCTCCTTTAACCCGACTGCAAAGTTCGAGGAAGCTTTCGTAGAGCGCCGCGAGATGCAGTATCTGTACAATGAGGGCGACCTGTATTACTTCATGGACAACGAGACCTACGAGCAGATCCCGATCAGCAAGGACACTCTGGGCGACGACTTCCGTTTCGTGAAGGAGAATGAGAACGTTAAGGTTCTTTCCTACAAGGGCAGCGTATTCGCTGTTGAGCCGCCGCTGTTCGTTGAGCTTGAGATCACTGAGACCGAGCCGGGCGTTAAGGGCAACACCGCTACCAACGTACTCAAGCCGGCTACCGTAGAGACCGGTGCTGTCGTCAAGGTTCCGATCTTTATCGAGCAGGGTGAGCGCATTCAGATCGACACCCGTACCGGTGAGTATCTGGGCCGCAGCAAGAAGTAAGGTCACAACTGAAAACTGGTCACAGGGGACGGCAGTCCGCTGCCCCCTGTATTTGGACATTTAGCTCAGCTGGAAGAGCATCCGCTTGACGTGCGGAAGGTCAGCGGTTCGAACCCGTTAATGTCCACCAATGCAAATCCCGTCAGAAATGACGGGATTTTCTTTATTTTACGCTGATTTGCGTTCGTGCTTCAAAAATTGTTCCTGATTTCGTGTGTTGCGGTTTTCGTGAAATGCGTGATATGCGTGACAGAAACAGATGAAAATGATAACACGTGTAGGAAATGTGAAGGACGCGCGCGAGGGAGCAGGCGGAAGCTCTTAAAATTTCATCAACTTTCACTCAATGCGGAAAAATGGCCGATGTAGGATTTATGTAGGACAGATGTAGGATTGAGCCAGGTTCGCAAAAGACGCAGCTCAATCGGCTGCGTCTTTTGCTTCCTGCATTTTTCGGATGTCATCCTCGGTAACGTGGCTGTAAATGTTGGCCGTCGTCGCTATGTCGCTATGTCCCATCAGATACTGCGCCGTTTTCAGGTCCACGCCCTGGCGGCGGAGATTGGAGCAGTAGGTGTGGCGCAGATAGTGCGGTGTGATGGACGGATCAAAGGCGTGCGTGATGATCTTGTTTCGGTAGATCTCGGCACCGGCGGCGCGATCACAGGCGCGGTGGAAGCTTGCCCACATCCGCCGCAAGCCGGTCGCGGTAAGCATTCGGCCGTCCTTCCGGTGGAAAAAGTAGCGCGACTTTTTATCCAGCATCGCGGCGAGCTCGTCCGGCAGCGGCACGAAGCGCACGCCTGCGGCCGTTTTGGTGTCCTTGAGCGTCGGCTGATTGCAGTCCGATTTATATTCCACCGAGTGCGAAATCTGAAGCAGGCCGTCCTTGATGTCCTGCCAGCCAATCGGCACGGTCTCGCCGCGCCGCAGGCCGCAGTCCAGCATCAGCAGCACCCACGGCCCGGCGTAGTGATATTCCGCTACCTTGCGAATAATGTCCTCCTCCTCGTGCGTCAGCGAGCGGCGCTCTTTTTTGCGTGTGACCGGCATTTCGAGATTTCGGCAGGGCGAGGCCACGATCAGACCGTTGATCTCCGCCTGCTCGAAGATCGCGCGGACGATGTAGCGGAGCTGCGCGGCCGTTCCGGCACCGAGCGGCTTGCCGTCGTCCGTCCGCGCCTCGTTGAGCAGCTGCTGTACCTGGAAGGGCCTCACGTCCGCGATCGGGAGCGCGCCGAGCGTCGGAGCAATGCGCAGCCGGATGTGCGTTTCGTAATTGATGCGCTGGGACGCGCCGACGCGCGGCGCTTTGTAGGTGCGAAACCACTGCCACGCCCACTCCTCGGCGGTCGTCTTGCCGGGCGCGCCGCCGCGCTCTGTCAGCGCGCGGACCTGCCGCACCTTCGCGTCAAAGCGCATTTTGCTGTTGTCTTGAATGTATTTCCGGATCGGCCTGCCGTCCGGGCGGTGGCCGATGACGATGCTGGTCTTGTATTTGTAGTCGGGCATGATGGTAATCTCTCCTAAAGTTCGGAAATTTTGCGGAATAAGAACATTTGTTCGGTCTGGCGGATGAAAATATAGCAGACCCCAGAAAGGGCAGGGGTCTGCTGTGTTTTACTGCACGGATGCGCCCGTGGAAGCCGTATTTTCAGACTTCAATGCTTCAAGCAGCTTGTTTGCAAGATCAATCGCCATATGGCGGTTCATAACAAGGCTGGCAGCCGGTTCATAGCTGATATTATTGATAGCGCCCGTATCGGAAAACTGCGGCGCTTCCTGAGCAAATACGATGGAAACTTCATCTTCGCGATCGTTGAGTGCAAAGGAAAAACGATTTACATAGGCATTCATGATTAAGACCCTTTCTGCATCAGATTACATTTCACTGCAATAAGAGCCGGGAAATGTGATGACATTGTTGTAGCAGCTGCGTCCATACGAAGGCCGCTCACTGGTGACGCAAACAGGAGCTGTCTTCTTCTCCATGATTGGCTGTTCACCGAACAGGATTTTAAGCGGCATAGAGAGCTTGTGAGCGATGGAAACCAGACGGCGGATCGTGAAATTGTTATCCCCGTTTTCGATTTTGGAAACCTGACTCTGTGTCACGCCGAGCAGGTCGGCGAAGGCCTGCTGAGATAAACCGCGTTTAATCCGTTCGGCGGAAATCTTGCCTGCAATGTCGGCAAGCAGCATATCGGCCTCCAGCTCCTCGGCCGGAATATCTTCTGCGAGCGTGGCGAGAAGGTCGCTCCAATCGTTGGTGTATTTCATAGTGTGTCCTCCTCCAGATCATTGAGCCGCGCATAAGCAACTGCGATTGCACTTTCGTAATCACGGGAACGGCGTTCCCAGAACGCATGCAGCAGGATGCGCTGCCCGGTCATGGAATGATACGCATAGAGAATACGGATATTGAATTTCTTGCCTTTGTCTATATGTAAGCTGTATAGACGTTCATCAATACGCTCATATTGGCGCAACTGTTCAGCATGCGTACGTCCGAGAGCATTGTATTGAACCTGCATCTTGATAAATTCTTTCAGGAACTCGGCTTCGATGCCGCTTTTGCGCAGCAGAGAAAGCAAGTCGTTTAGCAATGCTTCGTGATAATACAATTCTGATTGGGACAAAAATGCATCTAACATACGAAGCAACTGATCCTTATTCAAAGCATATCATCCTTACCTATATTTTATTCCATAAAGGACATGACTGCAAGTACTATATATTGATGCAAAACAGTGTACACACAACATATTGATCATATATGATATATATAGAATATACACCGGCCCAATATAGCAGACCCCAGAAAGGGCAGGGGTCTGCTGTGAAATTATGCGCACTTTTTGCAGGGCGTGCGGTTGCCGACCTGATCCATCGTGACGGCAATCGCATTATCGCCCGCGCACCGTGCGGAGCGGTGCCAGCGCTTGCCGCTCGGCGTGATGTACACGGTCTCGCCCTGCTGCTGAGCTGCGGCCTGCTCCTGTGCGGTCTGAGCGGCAGCGGCGGCAGCAGCCTGTTCAGCGGCGGCCTTTTCAGCGGCTTCCTTCTCGGCCTGCTCCTTGGCAGCCTTCTCGGCAGCAGCCTTTTCAGCGGCTTCCTTCTCGGCCTGCTCCTTGGCGGCTTTTTCAGCGGTGGCTTTCTCAGCTTCCGCCTTTTCGGCAGCGGCTTGCTCGGCCTGGACGGTCTGCTCGGCGGTGGCGTCGGCGGCCGGATCGGGCGAAGTCTTGCCGCCGACGGCGAGCAAGACGAAGAGGACGGCTACGACGACCATCCAGCGGCAGCGCGGCGGCTTGTCGCCATTCCACGCGATGCGAGTGCGGCGGTAGTACAGGATAAAGCAGCCGATGGCGGTGCCGATGAAGCCACCGACGACGGAGGCAAGCGTCAGCGTCAGGCTCATCGCTATCAGCAGGACGGCGAGGACTTTAAGCAGGGTTAGTATACCCTTCGGCGTCCGAGGCGGGCGCGGCGGCTGCGGGTCGATAGGCGGGAGATCGACGGTCGGCGTATACTCCGGCGCGGTCTGGTCATGCTTATCGGTAGCAGCATGGCCACCAATCTTCTCGGTTTTCTGGTAGCTCAGGCCCGTTCCGGGGATGCCAACGGTCGTAGTTTTGCGGCCGCTACTGTTGACCGACACGCGGGCACCCTTGACGCCGGCAGAAATGCCGACTGATTTTTTACCAACGTTTACACGCACGCCCGGTGCGATTTTAAACGATTTGCGAAATCTGAATCCCATATCCTAAACCCCTTTAGCAAGGTGTTCAATTTGAACACCTTTATTTTTTTACTCAAATTTATAGTTTTTGCGCTCGGTGTAATATGCAATCGCCCAACGCATAAAATCCTCGGTCACATCGAAGTGCTCGGCAAGTTCCCAGACCTCGGCTATGCCGCTCTTCACGGCCTGCTTGAGCTTAGCCCAAGGGACAAGCCGATGCACTGCCCAGGCGTTCGCTTTGTTCTCGTGCTGGGCGCGAACATCAAACGGCGTGTATTTGTTGTAAAAACCACCGTAGACACAATGGCCGAGTTCGTGCGACAGCTTGACCGCCTCGTCCGCTTCGGATCGGATCTTAGTCGGGTCCAGAGCGATGGCGCAAGTGCCGCCGATCGGAACCGAGAAAGCCTCAGCCGTTTGCATCGGAAAATAGTCCACGTCAATGTGGTTTCGCCATGCGTATAGATATAAGCTCATTCTGCGATCCATAAGTTACCTTTTGTTATATTGCTCACGCTTGAAACGTGCGTATGCCTTGATGTCCTCTAATGTTGCATCGTCTATGTCAGTCGTGCCGAAAAGCGCAAACTTGATGTCGTCATCGTCTATACTTGGGTGACCGGCTGGTTTTCTTATGTCCGTTTTACCAAGAAGATAGTCCGTTGATACATCAAAAAATGCGGCTAAAGCAGCGACCGTATCCGTATCGGGATCACGTACGCCTTTTTCCCAGCTTGAAACAGTGCTTTGTGCGACATGAAAGTATAATGCTAAGTCTTTTTGTGATAATTTTCTTTCGTTGCGCAACTCTTTAATGCGAATCATACGGTTCACCTCGGTACAATCATATCACCAAAAGTAATATAAAGAAATATGAAAACACAGAACGTATAAAAAAATCTATAAAACGCTTGACATAACACTTAGAGTGCTATAAACTAATAACACAGATAGTGATATGGAGGTGACACGATGAAGCGAATTAAAGAACTGCGACAGGCGAAAGGTCTGCGACAGGTAGATATGGCAGCACATTTCGGTGTGGCTCAGGCTACGGTAGTCAAGTGGGAGAGCGAAGGATTGTACCCTCCGTCCCGACTGCTGCCGGAAATCGCAATCTATCTCGGCTGCACGCTGGAAGATCTCTACAAAGACGAAAAGGAGGCTATCTAATGGCGGCGAAATACGCAACTACGGCTGATCTGGCCGAGCGGTGGCTCTGCTCGCCGGACTACGTCCGGATGATCATCCGCGAGGGCAAGCTCAGCGCCGTGAACCTCGGCGGGTGGAAAATCCGCTGGGACGAGGTCTACCGCTACGAAAAGGAGCGGGAAAAGGCCGACGCCGAGATGCTGCGGCAACAGCGTCTTGGGTTTGTTCGTTGATAATATCATAACGTAAAAAAGAAAGGATGACCAGTGTGCTCAAGAGCCGAAATATTTATCAGGCTGCTCGCGAGCTGAAAGGTCTGACGCAGGAAGTCGCAGCCGAACGACTAGACATCAGCGTTGAGAGCCTCGGAGCCTATGAGCAGGGACGCCGCCGGCCGCCGGACAGCACGGTGCTGCGGATGGCGCAGATTTACGATTACGAGCGTCTCTGCTATCAGCACATCCAGAGCGGCGTCTTCGCCGGAGTGCTGCCGGAGATCGGCTGCAAGTCGCTCGAGTACGCGACGATGCGCCTCGTCCGGCTGATGGGCAGGTTCGCCAAAAGCGGCCGCTATGACCAGCTGATGGAGATCAACGAGGACGGCATCATCACGGCAGAAGAAAAGCCGCTGCACGATGCCATCATGCAGGAGCTGCACGAGATCGTAACGGCGGCTTGGGAATTGGATTTTGCGTCAAAAGGAGCAGAAAAATGAAAAATTGCACAAAAAAATGTGCCTGCCCGGCGGCAACCGGAGCAGACACGCATAGCGAATACGGTTATTATACTATCACAAGTGCCCGGGCGCGTCAAGCCCGGAAAAAATCTTTAACTGATAAGCATATCCGCGCGGCGCTGACGGCCATCGGCTTTGCGCTGCTGATCGCGGCGGCGAGCGCCGATAATGCGGAGCTGCTGGGCGGCCGTGCGACGCTCTTTGTCGCGGCCGTCGGCGTGCTCGCCATGTGGACGGGCACCGCGCGGAATGCGTAGAAAAGGGGTTAGATATGCCAGCAAAGATCATATGGACGGATGAGATGCTCGACCATCTCGTCCGCCAGAGAGAGGCCGGAGTACCGGCACGAAAGATCGCGGAAGAGCTCGGTGTTGGCAGTACCACGCTTGAGCAGAAAATCGCAGAATTATGCCTTGAGGGGCAACCCTTGAGAAAAAGGGTGAAGCAGGAGTGGCCGCAGGAGGATGTAGATCGCATCATCCAGATGACCCGGGACGGCATGACCGCGCCCGAAATCGCGGAGGAACTCGATCGTTCCGCTGCGTCTGTGAACTCCAAGCTCACCAAGCTGCGGAGGGCGGGAGTGCTGCCGTGGGTCGGCCAGGGAACCGGCCACAAGCACAGCAGGAAAGAACAGGACGCAGAAGTACGGGCGCTCCTGCGCCGCTTCACGGCGGCGTGCGAGGTCATCAAGGAGGCGACACAAAGAGGAGTGAGGGATGAATGAATTTCCATTTCGATGGTGCGGTCGCTGAGATGTACGGCGTGGACGGCGCGGTCTTTATTTCGCGCCTGCAGTTCTGGATCGAGAAGAATGCCGCCAACGACCGGCACTGGCACGAAGGCCGATACTGGACGTACAACAGCCTGCGCGCCATGGAAAAACTGTTCCCGTTCTGGTCGCGTCGGCAGATCGAGCGCATCGTCAAGAACCTCAGGGACAAGGGTGTTCTGCTGACCGCGAACTACGCCAGGGACACCCACGATCGCACCCTGTTTTACGCCCTCGACGAGAGCAAATTACCCATTTCACCGTTTGGTGGTAACCTGTCACCAAACGGTGACAACACCCTGTCACCAAACAGTGACAAGCTGTCACCGAACGGTGAAATGATTAATGAACAGTTAAAGACACAGATAAGAGAAGAGGAAGATAAGGCAAATAAGCCCGAAATAAGCAATAAGCCGCAGCAGCTTGCGGACCGCTATAACGCCATCTGCACCAGTCTGCCGAAGGTCGTCCGTCTGACGGACAAACGCTGTCTCACTGTCCGCCGGATTTACAGCAAGGGCTACACGACGGAGCAGCTCGATGAGGCGTTCCGTAGGGCACAGGCGAGCAGCTTTTGCACCGGCCAGAACGACCGCCACTGGAAAGCCGATTTTGAGTGGCTGCTGAACGAGAACAATCTGGTCAAGGTGCTCGAGGGCAAGTATGACAATCCGGCGGAAACCGGACCGGACAAGCCGCCCAGGCGGCGAGAGGAGGTTGAGGTGTGGTAAACAAAGCGACGCTCGCCGCCGAGTACAGCGTCATCGGCGCGCTGCTGCTCGACCCGAAGATTGCAGGCGAGCTTTTCGCCGCGACGCGCGAGAGCGATTTTCTCCGCGCTGAGCTGCGGACGGTGTACACGGCGGCACGCGAGATATTCAACCGCGGCCGGCCGCTCGACCCGGTAACGATCCGCGCCGCCATCGGCAAGGAATACGAGCCGCTGCTGATGGAGTGCATGGACGTATGCAGCACGGCGAGCGCCTGGAAAGCATACGCCGAGGCCATGCAGGAGCAGACGAGAGTCAGCCGCCTGCGGGAGCTGGCTGACAAGCTCACGCAGGTGCGCACGAGCGAGGAAGGGCGCGAGCTCATCGCCGCGGCGATGGAGGCCACGGCGGAAAAGCAAGGTGCGGAAATCGTCTCGCTGTCGCAGGGACTTGAAACCTTTGCCCTCGAGCAGACGACAAAGAGAAAATTCATCGAGTACGGGTTCAGCCGACTCGACAGTCGCCTGTACAGCGACTTCGGCGATTTTGTAGTCCTTGCAGGCCGTCCGTCCGCCGGCAAGACGGCGCTCGCGCTCCAGATGGCGACGCACATGGGGCGGCGCGCGAAAGTCGGCTTTTACAGCCTCGAGACTACGCCCTCCAAGCTGATAAACCGTATCGTCTCGAATCGCGCGATCATCGACTTCGGCCATATCAACTGCCGGGAGATGACGCCGGAGGAGTGGACGCGGCTCAACCGCCTGCAGCGCGAGATTGCCGAGAGCGACGTCGAGCTGGTGCATGCGCCGGGGTGGAGCGTGCAGGACATCATGGACTGCGCGATACGAAGGCGGCACAAAATCGTGTTTATCGACTACCTGCAAGAGTTGACCGGACCGGGGCGCGACCGCTTCGCGGTCGTAACGAACATTTCGCTTGCGCTGCACGCGATGGCGCAGGAGCGCAAGATCATGGTCGTGGCGCTGTCGCAGTTTTCGCGAGCGTCCGAGGCGCGCGACGGCGAGCCGTCGCTCACCGACTTGCGCGAGTCCGGCCAGATCGAGCAGGATGCCGATGCGGTGCTTGCGCTCTACAAGAACGAGGCGGACAGCGCACCGGCAGACGAGCGCGTGCTGCAGGTGCTCAAAAACAAGGAGGGCCGCCTCGGCAAGGTTTATCTCGATTTCGACGGCAGCTTGCAGCAGTTTGCCGAGTACATGGACGGCCAGCGCGAGGTGATCGTGCAGACGAAAAAGATGGAGGGAAAACGTGAAGCTGAGAAAAGCAATTCCAAAGCTGCGGTTTGAGCGCCGCAGGCTGTACGCACAGAGCAAGCTCGTCGAGCCGAGGCTCGCGCGAGAGTACCGTGAGAGAGCCGAGGCCATCGGTGCGGCGCTTGGATACATCAAGAGAAATCGGAAGGGGAAACAGCATGATTGAGATTAAAATTAACGGAATACAGGCCGAATGCAAATTTGATTTCGCGGACGGAAAGATTTTGAGTGATGACATCCGCCGTGCGTTGCTCGCGCTGTATCGCGTGGTTTGCGAGGCGTCGAATGACGAGACTGCCGACAAGGCGATGCAGTATATCATGGCCCTGATCGGGTCTGGCATAATCAAGAAGGACTATGAGCAGCTGATGCAGATAGCGGGAGCGGAAAATGGCAACTGAGACCCGCCGCGTCATCTTCCGCCACCCGCGCGGCATTTACGAGACGGTCGAGGTATCCGGCACAGGCGTATTTGGCGTGCCGTACCGCTACACCGAAACCGTCCGCACGCCGAAGTGCGACGAGCGGCGCATGGTAAACCCGAAGGAGGACGCCAAGGCGCGGTGCGAGGCAAGGCGCAACGCATCCGCGACGCCGGAGGAAAGACAGAAGATCGTGGAGCTTTACGAGGCCGGGAACTCCATCCTCGCCATCGCGCGCGGACAGGGCCGCGCCTACGCTGCGGTCTCGGCCATCCTGCATGCCAGCGGCGTAAAAATGCGGTCGCCCGGACCGAAAAAGAAAGGATAAAATCATGAAGAGCATTAGCATAGTGAATTTGAAGGGCGGCGTCGGTAAAACCGTCACCGCGGTAAATCTGGCGGCAATCCTCGCCACCGACTACGAAAAGCGCGTGCTGCTGGTGGACGTAGATCATCAGGGCAACGCAAGCCGCTACTGCGGCGTGAATACCGAAGAGCGCGGCGGTCTGGCTGCCCTGCTCACCGGCGGCGCTGTCTGCTACGACGAGGTGGTCGAGATGGCGACGATGTCCGGCGTGGACGTGATCCCGGCCGACATGTCGCTCGCGACGCTCGGCGTGGATGGTGGGTATACGTCGCAGATGGCGGTCCGCGCGATGCGCGACCTGCGCGACGCACTGGTCGAGGATGATGCGTATGACGTGATGATCTTCGACTGTCCGCCGGCATTCTCGCCGGCGAGCATCGGCGCGATTGCGGCCAGCAGCGATGTGATTATCCCGCTCAGGATCGGCCGCTTCGAGATCGAAGGCATGGACGAGCTGATCGAGCAGATCGAGAGCGTCCGCAAGATCAACCCGGCGACGCGCATCGCCGGTGCGCTGCTGACGATGTGGCACAACTCGCCCGTCCAGCGCGACGGCGAGGAGTACATCCGGGAGACCTGCCCGGTGCGCGTATTCCGGACGATGATCCGGCGCACAGACAAGGTAGATGAGGCGGTTTTTGCACGCAAGGCCATCACGGAATGGTCTCCGACCTCAGCGGCCGCCCGAGATTACCGGGCATGGGTCAAAGAACTGATGGAGGTGGAGTGATATGGCAAAGAAATTTAATCTCGCAGAGCTGATGGGTGAGGCGGTGTCCAAATCGGACACCGGAGAAATGAGGGTGCAGGAGATTGCGCTTGCGGAAATTGAGGAGAACGCCGCCAACACCTACACGCAGACCGGCATTGACGAGCTGGCGGAGTCCATCGAGGTCATCGGCTTGCAGCAGCCGCTTGTGGTGCGCCGCAAGACCGAGGGCGGGTACTTATTGCTCGCCGGTCACCGCCGCCGGAACGCGCTGGCGCTACTCGACCGCAAGGCCGCGCCCTGTATTGTGCTCGATGCCGACCTTGACCCGTCTATCCAGACGCTGATCCTGCACTGGACCAACACGATGGCACGCGGTGGCGGCGGCCTGACCGCACAGTACACCGCAGCGGCGGCAAAGGAGATCGAGGCTGCGCTCAAGGATTTGCAGGCACGCGGCGTGGTTGCACTACCGGGCAAGCTGCGCAGTTATGTCGCCGAGGTACTCAAAACGTCCGAGAGCCAGATTGCCAGGGCAAAGGTAATCGACAACGGACTGACCAAGGCGTGGAAGGGCGATTTTAAGTGTCACCGCATCAACGACAGCGCCGCCTATGAACTGAGCCAGTGCGATGCGGAATTGCAGCGCAAGCTGCACGGCGCATATCAAGGCAAAATGTACAACCTTGACGCGAAAAAGATCAAGGCGCATAAAAAGGCGGCGGAGTATCCCTTCACGCAGCTGACCTGCCCGGCGGAGAGCTTTTCGCCCCATCCCTGCACAGGCGTGGATAAGCGCGCGGCGTGGGTGCGGGACGGCAAGTGTCCCGGCTGCTGCCACAGCTGCGACAAGGCGGACGGGTGCGAAAAGGTGTGCGGCGTGGTGAAACAGCGCATCACGAGCGCGAAGGACGCCGAGACGCGCAAGGCCGAGCGCCAGCAGCGCGAGGACGCCTTCATGAAATCGCCGCTCGCGATGGCGCGGCGGCATATCAAGCTCGCGCTCGCTGGCGTCGGAATTACGAGCTATGAAGATCTTGAGAACTTCCCGAAATGCTGGTATACGAACTGGCTGTGGGATGATCCGCTGGACTGCCACGCACCCGATCTGGATGACCTTTTCTGTCTGGCCGACTGGGCGGGGGTGGACCCCTTCGAGATGATTGCCGGTCGGCCGGAGGCGAAAATCTGGCATGAGTATCCCGCCGAGCAGCCGCCCGAGGCCGTGCCGCTGCTGTGCCGCAAGGATAACGGCAGCTATGGCGAGTATGTCCGCTGGGAGGATGGCTGGCGCTTCGCTGAAGACCAGGACTGCCCGGCAAGCGTAACAGTAACGCATTGGACGGAGGTGACGCCGGAATAATGGCTAAATGTAAGTTTTGCGGACAGGGTGTGCGCTCTGGTCCGATATTCCATACAGGCTGCTGGGAGCAGGCGGTAAACAAGCTCGCAGGTGAGATCTGCGATGAGTATTGTAAGTTTCCTTTTGAACTGGACTATGAGGCGATGGTGGACAAGTGCGAGCGGTGTCCGATGACACGGTTAAAAGAATTGGGAGGGAAAGTATGATACTGGAACTGACCCGTCAGGACGTTATCGCCCTGACGAACGAGAGCAAGCGCAAGGCCGTGCTGTCTGGCTGGCAGAACTGGGGCATCTGGCACAAGGCGCCTGAGATCGGGCTTAGCGTGTACCGGCTCGACCTGCCGGACGGCAGCTTTTTCACAGCCAGCTGGTACGAGGGCGACGACTTCTTTCCTGGCGGCGGCACGCATAATGTCAACCGCCCGCGCTTCAATCTCTGCGACAAGGGCGGCAAGCTGAAAGCTGGGAGCAAGGCCGAGAGCCTGCTGACGGACAAGCTCAAGGAGATGCGGAAGGAGCTGATGAGGGATGGCAATGCCTGAGTGCTATTACTGCAAAGCAAAGGGACACTGCATCGCCGCTACTCAGCCAGGTTCGGTTGTGTGTATGATAAACCGCATGAGATACGGCGGCTCACACGCCGATGATGCCCCACCGAGAACAGAAACGGTGTATTGCCAGTTTTGCGGACAGCCATTAAAGGTAATCGTTCAGAAACGGTTTTGCAATAATACTCGTTGCCTGAACCGCTATAACGATGTCTGATAGGAGGATAAGCGTGAACATAAAAGAACTTATCAACTCCCTTAACCGCCTGAAGGTCCAGACCGGCTCACTGGCCTGCCTTGGCTGCGGGCATGAGCATAACTGCGGCACGTGCGGCTGTGCGATCATCCGTGAGGCGGCCGACAAGCTGCAGGCGGTGGCAGAGTTTTGCGAGAGGCGAAGCGATACTTAAAAAATCCCTGCGATTGACAAAAATGAAAATCGCGGGTATTCTTAAGAACTACATGCGGACGGGGATGACCTCGTCCGCTATGGTGTTCAATTTGAACACCGGGGAGGGGAAAGTGAAACGAAGGAAAACAGTGCGGGCCGGACGGCTCGTCTGGGACGCGGTTTACACTGTGCCGCGGCCGAACGCCAGCAAGCAGGAGCGCAAGCGCATCCGCGAGGTGACGGAGGAGCAGATCCAACGCACCAACGCCAACACGGCGCAGCGCAAGCTCGAGCAGCTGATCGCGTGCAACTTTGCGGACAACGATCTGGTTTTAACAGCGACGTATCGAGATGAGGATTTACCGGAGAGCGCCGACGTGACACGCAAGCACCTCGGCAAAGTGTTCTCGCAGATGCGGGCCTACCGCAAAGCGCGAGGTCTGCCGGATCTCAAGTACATCTACGTCCTCGAGGGCAGGCACGGAGACCACCGACCGCATGCGCACATCATCATCAATGCCGCAGGCGGTGACCTGGAACTGATGCGGTCGCTCTGGATTTGGGGTGACGACATTCAGCTCAACTATATTAGAGAGCGCGGCTACGACGGATGGGCAGGCTACTTGACCAAAGAGCGGAGAGAAGCGTCGCTCAACGGCAAGAAACAGTTTGTCGGATCGCGCAACCTTGCGCGGCCGACCACCACCTACGAATGGGTAGACGACGGCACGACCGTTGATGCACCGCCCGGAGCACAGGTGCTCGATGAGGGCGGCGGCCGCAACGAGATAGCCAGCTGCAAGTACATCAAATACCTGATGCCGAAAACCATACATTATAATAGTAGGACAGCGCGCAGTCACAAGCGCGTTGATTCTGGCTTGGAACTGTCTATAACATATGACAGGGGGCCGGAGAAACAACGCCGAAAGGGTAGACAGGAGCGGAAAACGAGTGTATAATCATAAACAGAAGATGAAAATCGTGTGCCCGCGATGTGGCCGGCCAACTGGTGTTATGGTCATGCCGGGACAAACTGTGCTGAGGTGTTTCCCACTTTGGTGCAAATATTGCAAGTGCGAGTCCATCGTCAGCTTTGACGGTGAGAGCCAGAGGTCTTGGAGCCCAGAGCCGACCGCGTGACATTCCGTGAGGAGTGCGCGCTGTCGGCTTTTTATTTTCCCCGAAAGCGGTGAACGTCGTGAAAAGCATTGCCGAAATCGCAGATGAGTATGAGCGGAACCTGATCCGATTGAAACAGCGCCGGGACGAAGTTGCTCTGCTTATTCGTGCGGAACAATGTGCCGAACGGCGATGGAAACTGCACAAACGGGTTGAGGTACTCGAGCGGATGATCTTCGAGAGCGCCGGTGCGATTGCTGTGATGCGAGGTGAGCGTCATGGCTAAGCCCTGGGCGAAAGCGTTCTACAACTCGGCGGCATGGCGCGACACCCGCGAGGCCTACATGGTCAGCAAGCACGGACTGTGCGAACGATGCGGCAAGCCGGGACTGATCGTGCACCACCGCAAGGCACTGCGGCCGCAGGACATGGGCAATCCGGCACGGACGCTCGGCTGGTCTAATCTCGAGCTGCTGTGCCATCACTGTCACGACATCGAGCACATGACAAAGCACAGCGGCGCACGCTGCGGCTTTGATGACGACGGAAACCTACTCCCCCCATTCGAGCCGCGGCGCTGACCGACGGAAGACCGCACCACCCAAGACAGATTAGGCTGAGTGACGGGTGCAGGAGGGGTGTAGTTGAGAGGAGGTGCGGCATGGGAAAACCGAAGGCCGAAACAAGAATAAAACGCGAGCGCGAGAAGCTCGCGGAAGTCTTTGCAAAAATTGACGAAAACAAGCGGAAAACCGCCGAAAAACTCATGGATAACGCGGCTTTTATGGCTGTAACTCTGGAGGATTTACGTGATTCTATCAACGAAAACGGCTGTGTATCCGAGTACCAGAACGGCGAAAATCAGTTTGGCACCAAGAAGTCGCCGGAGGTCGAAGTGTACAACACGATGATCAAAAATTACACCACGGTCATCAAGACGCTGTGCGACCTGCTGCCGGAGTCCAACGGGGAGCTGAATGCCCTGACTGAGTGGCAGCGCACGACCGCAGGGAGGCGTATCGGCTGATGGGAAAGCGCACGATCTGTCCGCTGACCTGCCCGATGATCAACAGCCAGGGATTTTGCGAAAGCGCCTGGACGCGGGCATCGCAGGTGACGGAGTGCCCGCACCGGAAAATGCGGGAAACGGTGTCCAATTTGAACACCCAAAACGAGAAGTAACAACGAGAGCCAGAGGCCTTGGAGCCCAGAGCCGACAGACTGCCAGAGATGGCGCTGTCGGCTCTTTTTGTTTTTGCGCTGTGACGGACGGTATTGCCATTCCGTCCACCCATATCGAGTATATGGGCAAGGATACGGCGGCGCACCCGGAAAGCTGACGAGCGGGTGCGCCCGTCAGAGCGCAAAAGCAGACGAAACCGGAGGAGGTGAGCAGAACGGCAGCAAAGACAGACCCGAGACAGGCGAGAGAACGTCTTGTCAAACGCATGGAGCGCGAAGCAAAGAAAACACCGGCACCGGAGGGTGAAAACTGGCTTGAGCAGTACACCTGTCTGGTACTGACCGGCAAAATCACCGCCTGCCGCAAGGTCAGAACGCTGTGCGCCGTCCTGCTCGACAAGCTGCGACACCCGGAGAAGTACCGGCCGTGGGTGTTCGATGAAGCCCTGGCGAACCATCACATTGAGTTTGTGGAGCGGTTCTGCAAGCAGCCGCAGGGCAAGCTTGGCGCACCGCTGCGCTTGGAGCTGTTCCAGAAAGCACGCTGGCAGGCCATCTTCGGCTTTGTCGATGCACACACCGGTCTGCGGCAGTATCAGGAGTGCATGATCGTCGAGGGACGAAAGAACGGCAAAACGACCGAGTGCGCCGCGATAGAGATTGACCTGCTGGTCAACGACGGCGAGGGCGCGCCGGAGATTTACTCTATCGCCACCAAGCGCGAGCAGGCGGCAAAGAGCTACACCGCCTGCGTCAACATGCGCAAGCAGTCGCCCGAGCTTGCGAGCGGTATCCGCAAGCGGCAGAGCGACCTGTATTATCCGTACAATCTCGGATTTATCACCGCCCTGGCGTCTGCGACAAACACGCTCGACGGCTTAAACTCGCACGGCGTACTGGTGGACGAGCTGGCGGCGATTAAAAACCGCGCCATTTACGACGATATGAAGCAGTCCATGTCGGCACGGGAGCAGCCGCTGCTGTTCTCCATCTCGACCAACGGCTTCGTGCGCGAGAGTATCTTCGATGCGCAGTACGCCTACGCCGCGGGCGTGATTGACGGCTCGATCGAGGACGAGAGCTTTCTTGCGTGGATCTACGAGCTGGACGAGCGGGACGAATACCGCAACGAGAAAATGTGGATCAAGGCCAATCCAGGACTCGGCACCATCAAGAAGGTCGATTATCTCAGACGCATGGTGCAGAAGGCGGACAACGATCCGTCCTTCCTGCCGACCGTACTGGTCAAGGACTTCAACCTCAAGGAGAACGCCGCGACGAGCTGGCTGACCTGGGCGGAGTGCTCCAATCCGGAGACGTTCCGCATTGCCTTCGATTACGGTATCGGCGGCATGGACGCGGCGGACAGCATCGACCTTGCGGCGGCAACAGTCATCTGCCAGCGTCCGGGCGACCCGAAGATTTACCGCCGGAGTATGTACTGGCTGCCGCAGAGCGTACTGGACGCAGACGCCGCCGCCGGCAACCGCCGCGAGCGCGACAGCGTGCCGTATAGCCTGTGGGTCAAGCGCGGCCTGATGCGCGCCGTGCCGGGCAACAAGGTGGACAAGCAGGTCATGCTCGACTGGTTCTTGGAACTGAAAGAGGAGGACGATCTGTACGTCCGCTACATCGGCTACGACCCGTGGCACATTGATGACAGCCTGCTCGACCGCTTCAAGGCCGAGTTTGGTGAACAGTGCATGATACCGGTGCGGCAGGGCCCGCTGTCACTCTCGCAGCCGATGAAGGACCTCAAGGCCGACCTCGGCGCCGGTCTGGTGGTCGATAACAACAACCCGATCGACAAGTGGTGCATGGTCAACACCGAGGTCCGCACCGACATCAACGGCAACATTCAGCCGGTCAAGATCACGGACAGCCGCCGCAGGATTGACGGCACGGTTGCGCTGATCTGCGCGTACAAGGTGCTGCAGGACCACTACGATGACTATGTAACGATGAACGAGGAGGCGTAAGTACATTGGGGCTTTTAGAAAAGCTGTTCCCGCGGAGGCCGCCCGGCGGCACAGCACCGAGGGAATATTTTAAGACACTGACCGCCTACCAGCCGGTCTACACGACCTATCGCGGCGGTCTGTACGAGATGGAGCTGACACGAGCGGCGATTGCGGCGTTTGCGCGGCATTGCAGCAAGCTGCACCTCGAGGTGACAGGCGATGCCCGGCCGGATCTGCGGCGCGTGCTCGGGATGCAGCCCAATCCGTTTATGGATGCGAGCAAGTTCCTTGCGCGGTTGGCGACCATCTATCTGGTGCAGAACAACGCCTTTATCGTGCCGATGGAGGACAGCGCCGGACGGCTGATCGGCTATTATCCGGTACTGCCGCAGCAGTCCTCGGTGCGCGAGTACGGCGGTGAGCCGTATTTGCAGTACAGCTTCTGGGGCGGTCAAAAGGCCGCGATCGAGCTGAGCCGGGCGGGCATCCTGACGCAGCATCAGTACGAGGACGATTTCTTCGGCTCGGATAACCGGCCGCTCCTGCCGACCATGCAGATGGCGCAGACACAGGCCGAGGGCATTATCAACGGCATCAAGAACGCAACGACCATCCGCTTCCTGGCACGTCTGAGCGGCAACCTCAAGGAAAAGGACATCGCCGCCGAGCGGGAGCGCTTTGCGCGGGACAATCTGGCCGGTAATGCGACCGGCGTTGCCATGTTCGACAGCAAGTATGCGGACGTCAAGCAGATCGAGTCGGCAGCGATGGTCGTCAATCCCAAGCAGCAGGAGCTGATCCGCGCGAGTGTGTTCGAGTATTTCGGCACCAACGAGAAAATCCTCACCAACACCTACAACGAGGACGAGTGGAACGCCTACTACGAGGGATTTATCGAGCCGTTTGCTATTCAGCTGTCGCTGGTGCTGACGGCTATGACGTTTACACCGGAGGAAATCGCGGCAGGTGCGTCCATCATCGCAACGGCGAACCGTTTGCAGTATGCGAGCAACCAGACCAAGCTGAATGTCGTGACGCAGCTGTTCGACCGCGGCTTCCTGACCCACAATATGGGTCTGGAAATCTTCAACATGAGTCCGGTCGAGGACGGCGACAAGTACTACATCCGCAAGGAGTACGCAGAGGTGTCCAATCTGGACGCCGTGGGCGATACGTCAAAGGAGGGCGACAATGGCGATCACACCGGAAACCCGTGATTACCGTACCTTTGAGGTGCGGGCGCTGGACACGGGGGGAGAGGATAAGCAGTACCGCGTAGAAGGGTATGCGGCGGTTTTCGACGAGGAGACCGTGCTGTACGAGTACGACGGTATCGAGTACAAGGAAGTCATCGACAGGAGCGCGTTTACGGGAGCGGAGATGCGCGATGTCGTGATGAATTATAACCATGGGGGTAAACCCGTGGCACGAACCAAGAACGGCACCTTGCAGCTGACCGTGGACACACGCGGTCTGCGTATTTCGGCTGACCTGTCCGGCACCGAGGAAGGGCGGAGGCTCTACGAGGAAATCCGGGGCGGTTATCTGGATCAGATGTCGTTCGCGTTCACCGTCAACAAGCAGGAATATGACCGCGCAAAGCATCTGCGCCGCATTACCGGTTTCAAGCGGGTGTTTGATGTGGCGGCGGTGGATATTCCGGCGTATGACGGAACCAGCATTGCGGCACGCTCGTGGGCGAAGGCGGAGGCCGAGCGCGAGCACGCGGAGGCGGACAAGCGCCGCAGGCTGGAACTCAAGCTGAAAACCTATGGTATTACAAAGGAGGAAAAGTAAATGAGCAAGAATCAGAACAAGCAGGCGGTATTCGGCAGCTTCCGCAGCCGTGTAGGCATCCAGTTTTTCGCGGGTGCGAACCGCATGACTGAAATTGAGCAGCGTCTGGCTGCGATCCGCACCGAGATGGACAGCGAGGGTGCAGACCTCACCGCACTGTCGGACGAGGTGGACGCACTTCTGGAGGAGCGCAAGACCCTGCTGGACGCCGCAGAGCAGCGCCGCACCATGCTCGGCAAAATTGCAGGCGGCGCAGGCCGTGAGATGCGCACGTTCCAGCCGCAGCCGACTCCGCCGGAGCAGCGCGAGTATGACCGCTCGAGCGAGGAATACCGCTCCGCATGGCTGAAAACGCTGGCAAACAACGAGCTGACCGAAACCGAGCAGCGTGCATGGTCCACTGCAACGGCTTCCGCCGGTCCGCTGGTGCCGACCCAGACCGCGAACACCATCATCGAGAAGGTGCACCAGTACGCACCGCTGCTGGACAAGGTAACGCTGCTGCGCGTGCCGGGCAATGTCACCTTTGCAGTTGAGAGTGAGCAGGCGGATGCAGAACACCACACCGAGAATGCGGATATCACTCCCACCGACACCGGCCTGACCAAGATCAACCTGTCGGCGTACGAGATCACCAAGCTCGTGCAGATTTCCAAGTCCGTACAGCAGATGGCGCTCGATGTATTCGAAAACTGGCTGACCGATATGCTGGCGAAGAAGATCGCAAAGCTGATCTCGGACACCATCATCAAGGGCACCGGCACGGATCAGGGCACCGGCATCGAGAAGGCGAATACCTGGGGCGCGACCAACTCGGTCACTGTCGGCAAGACTGCCGCACTGACTAACAAGGACGTGCTCGACCTCATCGCACTGCTGCCCGGCGGCTACGATGCAGGCGCACAGTTCCTGATGAGCAAGAAAACCCTGTTCACCGACTTTATGCCGCTGCAGGACAAGTCCAAGAACGACCTCGTTCGTATCGAGGGCGGCAGCTACTACATCTACGGCTATCCGGTGCTCATCGACGAGCGCATCGGTGACCACGAGGCGTATCTGGCTGACCTGTCCACCGTCATCGGCAATATGCCGGAGGACGTGACCATTACCTCGACGTTTGACGTCAAGGCCAATGCGTTCCTGTTCCTCGGCTGCGCGATGTTCGACTGCAAGCCGTCGCAGGCGGATGCAGTCCGCAAGCTCGTGAAGGCGAGCGCCTGATGCTGACGCTCGACCGCTTTAAGCTGTACGCCCACATCGACCATGCGGACGAGGACGAGCTGATTGAGAGCCTGATCCGGGCGGCAGACACTGCCGTCCGGGATATGACCGGCAAGGAGCCGCCGTCGGACAGTGATGAGCTGTTCGACACGGCTGTGCTCCAGCTGACGGCGCACTGGTACGAAAACCGCACGCCTGTCACGGACACGAGCGTGACACAGGTGCCGTTTACCGTGCAGACCCTGCTCAATCACATCGCCATGTCCAGCCGATACCCGGAAAAGGAGGGCGCAAATGGCGCTGACCAATGATCTCAGACACCGCCTGACGGTGTTTAATAAGTGTCCTGTAGAGAACGACATCGGCGAAACCTGCTGGCAGTACACCGAGGACGGCAAGATCTGGGGTGCGCTGACTGTCATGCCCGGCAGGAACGAAATCCTGCCGGGCGATACGGTTCGCGCCGAGGTTACGCATAAGCTGACCATCCGGCCGCGCTCCTGCCGCCTGAATACGGCGACGTATTTCGTCTACGAGGGTCAGCGGTACGATGTGCTATACTGGCAGCCTCATTACAAGCGCCGCGACCGTCTGGAGGTCATGCTGAAGCTGGTGATCGAAGATGCGTGACGGATTCGACATTTCCGAGCTGTATGGCTTTTCTGAAAAGCTCATTCTCGCTTCAAAAGAGGCCAGCAAGGCTCAAAGAAAGTTTTTGCAGCAGCAGGGCAACAAGCTCAAACGCAAGACCAAAGCAAAGGTACGGGCGCTCGGCATTAAGCAGCACACCGGCAACTACAACAAGCGCATCAAACGCGGCAAGGTGTGGACGGAGAAAGATGCTAATAGCATGAGTGTCCGTGTCTACTCAAATGCGCCGCACGCGCACCTGATTGAAGAGGGACACGACCAGACCGTCAACCCCGGAAAAGGTAAGGGGCACGGCCGCGGCGTAATCCCCGGCAAAGGTATCGGCTGCAAGGTCGGTGAGGTTGAGGGTTTCGGAGTTTTTGAAAAAGCGCAGCAAGAGTTTGAACCGGAATTTGCTTCGGCTTGTGAAGATGTAATCGACGAGTTGATAGATAAAATATGACAATTCGAGAAGTACGCGCGGCACTGACCGCGCTGTTAAAGCAAACAGCACCCGGCATTCAGGTGTCCAAATCGGACACCGACAAACCCGTGGTGCGCCCGTCCTTCAAGATCGACATCTTCCCGGCAGAGGGAAACGCCGCCTGCGGCGGTACGCGGGAACGGTCGGTCGATGTGGACGTTTGGTACTATCCCGCCGAGCGGGTGGAGTACCTCGAGGAGTGCAGTGAGATGGCGGAACGCCTGATCGCCGCACTTGAAACCGGTATCGACACCGGCGAAATCGTGCTGGTGCCGGACGATACGGTCAGCACGACCATATCGCTCGGTGTGCTGGTGCTCCAGTTTGCACTCAGCTGGTGCGAGAGCGCCGCCGAAACCGGAGAAATGATGGAAGCCCTCGAATACTGAGAGGAGGAGTAAAACCAATGGCAATTACAATGCCGAAAATCGAAATCAGCTTTGAGCAGAGAGCTGTGTCGCTCATTGACCGCTCGGAACGCGGCATCGCAATCCTGATCGTGCGCGACGATACGGATAAGAGCTTCACGCACAAGCAGTACAGCGACCTCAGCGCCGCACAGGCGGACGAGAGCCTGTACACCGCAGACAACTACAACGCCATCTGCGATCTGCTCGGCTTTGCGCCGTACCAGATGCACCTGTTCCGACTGGATACCACCGGCGCACTGGCCGACACGTTGACCGAAATCTCTAAGACGGTCAAAACCGGCTGGCTGACTATTGCCGGTCAGAGTGCCGCTGACGGTCTGGCGCTGTCTGCGTGGATCAAAACGCAGGACAACGCCAAGAAGAAAACCTACAAGGCGGTCTGCTATGGCCTCACGACCCTGCCGGATGATATGCACGTGGTCAATTTCATCAACGAAAAGGTCACGTTCTCCGACGATCGTGGGGAGAAGGACGGCGTAGCGTATCTGCCGAGCCTTGTCGGCATTTTCGCCGTCTGCAACGTCAAGAGAGGCAGCACCAACTACCAGTGCTCTAATCTGAAAGAGGTGCAGGAGGTCGAGGACAACGATGCGGCGCTCGGCACCGGCAAGTTTATCCTTGTTAACAGCGAGGACAATACTGTGCGTATCGCACAGGGCATCAACTCTATGACGACCACGGATGGCAAGACGCGCACTGAGGATATGTGCCTGATCGAGACCGTCGAGGCCATGGATATGATAAAGGACGATATTGCGGCGACATTCCGCGAGACCTACCTCGGCAACTACAGAAACTCGCGGGATAATCAGATGATGCTCGTAAATGCACTCAACAGCAGCTATTTCCGTCAGCTCATGCAGCAGACAATCCTTGATCCGGATTATGCGAACGCTGCAATGATCGATGTAGATGCGCAGCGAGCCGCATGGGTGGCATCCGGCAAGAGCGAGGCGGAGAGCTGGGACGACGACACGGTCAAGGCCAACCCGTTTAAGAGAACGGTTTACCTGACCGCCAATGTCAAGATCCTGAACTCGATGACCGATCTCATCATGCCGATTACGATGGCGTAACAGGAGGTACTTATGGCTGATTTTAACCCGAACCGCGTGCTCCATTCCAATCAGGGCAATATGTGGTTCAACGGCAAGCGCCTTTCCACGCTCCAGAGCGTGGAGGCGAAGGTCACCGGCGACTTTGAAGAGGTCAACAACTGCGGTGACCCTGCGACTTATCGCATTTATAATGGTTATTCCGGCGAGGGCACGTTTACGATGCTCAAGATCGACTCGGAAGTGCTGAAGCTGATGGCGGACGCCTTCCAGACCGGCGAGATGCCGACGATGACCATTATCACTGCCCTCGAGCAGAAGGGCACGAACAAGGTCGAGCGCATCGCGTACCGCGATGTGACCATCGACGAGATGTATCTCGCCAAGTTCGAGAAGAAGAGCAAGATCGAGGAAGAAGTGCCGTTCAAATTCGGTCACTTCGAGGTTCTTGAGACGATTTAAGGAGGAGTAAAGCATGGACAAGAAGTTACTGGACGCGCTGGCGGCGAAAGCCGAGCAGCGCGCAAAGGACCGCAAGAACGCAAAGCAGTTTGAAGTGGCCGGCGAAATGCTGACCTTTGTACAGCCGAGCGTGGATGCCAAGCTGAGCTATGCCGAAGCCATGCTGTCCGAGAGTGCGGCAGACACGGTACGCGCCTGCGCAAGTCTGATCTATGACTGCTGTCCGGATCTGCAGGATCCGGAGCTGCACAAGGCTCTGGGTGTTACCGACCCGTATGACACCGTCTGGACGCTGATGCAGCCGTACGAGGTTGACCAGCTGGGCGGCAAGCTGTATCGCTGGCTCGGCCTGGTCGGCCCGGCAGAGCAGAAAGAGACCACCGTAAAAAACTGATCGAGCGCGACCCGCTGCTCGACCTTGCGGCGTTTTATGCGCCGCGGGGCATCGGCCCGGAGCAGCTGCGCAGTATGTCGCTCAGCGACCGCGCAGTGCTCCGCGAGGGGCGGGCGCGCTGGTATGAGGAGCAGCGCTGGCTTGTGGCGGCGGGCGTGGCTCTGGCCTTTAATCCGCCTGATAAGGAGGGCGAATAATGGCGAAGAATAAAGTAATCAACACCGTCCTGACGCTCAAAGACGAGATGTCGGGCGGTCTGGTAGCGGCAGCTAAGGCGGCTAAGAAATCCGGCAAGAATATTGATGACAGCATGATGCAGGCCACCCGCAAGGTGGTCGCATTCAAGAACAAATCGCTCACGGCGTTGGGGGATTTTGCAAAGAAGGGCGTCAAGGTTGCCGGTGCGGCTGTTGCAGGCATGACCGCTGCGTTTATTGCACTCGACGGCGCGACCGAGGAGTACCGCGTGGCGCAGGGCAAGCTGAACGCCGGATTTCAGACGGCGGGCTTTTCCGCCGATGTGGCTCGCAAGAGCTATCGAAATTTCTATGCGATCCTCGGTGATACGGACACCGCCACCGAGGCAAGCCAGCTGCTCGCGAACATGGCGAAAAACGAGGAAGAAGTGACCAAGTGGACGCGCATCGCGGCCGGCGTGCACGGCACGTTCGGCGACTCGCTGCCGATCGAGGGACTCGTGGAGTCCGCCAACGAGACGGCGCGGACAGGCAAGGTGACCGGCGTTTTCGCGGATGCGCTCAACTGGGTCGGCATCATGGAAGACGATTTTAACGCCAAGCTGGAGCAGACGACCGACGTATCCAAGCGCAACCGTCTCATCATGGACACGCTGTCCACGACCTACGACAAGGCTGCGGACAGCTTCTACGCCAATAATCAGCAGGTCATCAACGCCCGGCGTAACCATGCGACGCTGGACGAGACGCTGGCCAAGGTCGGCGACACCAGCTCCAAGGTTAAAAATCAGCTGTGGGTGCTGGCCGGTGCCGCCGAGGACGGTTCCATCCGATCCGGATCGGCGCTCGACTGGGTGCAGCAGAAGGCGGAAGCCTTCGGCGCATGGGTCGAGGGGCTTGATCTGTCTACGCTCAAACAGCAGTTTGATGAGAATTTTACGCAGGGTCTGCAAAGGGCCGGGGACGCGATGGACTGGTGTCGGGAACACGCGGACGGACTCAAGACCGGCGTCAAGCTGCTGGCCGTGGCCTTCGGGCTGGTCAAGCTGGCGCAGTTCAACCAGAGCGTCGCGGGCGGCGCGTCGGCGCTGCTCGGCATGGGAAAGACCGTGCTGACGATGCCCGGCGTGCTCGGCGGTCAGACAGCCGCGACAGGCGCGGCCACGGCGGCGCAGACCGGGCTGAACGCCGCGATGAGCGCAAACCCGGTCGGCGCGGTCATCCTGCTGATCGAGGGCGCGATTGCGGTCGGTGTGCTGCTGTATAAAAACTGGGATACCGTCAAGGCCAAGGCCGGAGAAGTGTGGACCAGCATAAAAACAGCGTTCGGCGGCATCCGGGACAGCATCACGGGCGCTTTTTCGGCGGCGAAGGACAAGGTCGCGGGTTTCTTCTCGTGGCTTGACCAGAAGATCGAGAGTGTGCCGATTCTCGGCTCCATCTACAAGGGCGGCAAGAATGCCGTGTCGTGGATTGCCGATCGGCTGGACGGCAATGCCATGGGTACGCCGTACTGGCGCGGCGGCCTGACCCGGGTCAACGAGCGCGGCGGCGAGATTATGAACCTGCCGAGCGGCACGCAGATCATCCCGCACGACGTGAGCGTTAAAGCAGCAGGCGGCCGCGGCGTGACGGTCAACGTCACCATCCAGGGCAACGTCATCGGCAACCGTGAGTATACCGAGCAGGTCGGTGAGTACGTCGGCCGCAAGGTGCTGGCGGCGCTCGGCAACACATAAGGAGGTGCGGTGCGTGTACAAGATTATCATCTCGGTCAACAACAACGAGGAGGTCTGGACGCTGCCGCACTGTCCGCCGGATTTCCAAATTCCACAGCCGGAGCAGCACCACGAGACCTACGAGGGCCTGAGCCGAGACTATCGCCGCATCGGCACGCTTGGTCTGCGGCATATGGAGTGGACGGCGCTGCTTCCGGTGCACCGGTACTCCTTCATGCCGTCCGAGGCATCTGCGGACGGCTGGGCGTATGTCGATTTCTTCGACCGGTGGCGCGACAAGAAGGTGCCGTTCCGCCTGATCGTGCTCGACAGCAAGGGCGCTTCCCGGCTTAACATGCCGGTGACGGTAGACAGCTTTGACGTCACCGTGCGCCGCAACGGCGATCTGGAGTATTCCATCGCTGTGACAGAATACCGATTTATCACATGAGGAGGTGCGCCGCATGGCGGCAGGCTATGTAGACGAGCACAAGCTCGTCCTGTACCGCGACGGCGCACAGCCGCGCGACATTACGGCATTTGCCAGTGACATGACGCTGACGGATGACCTTGACACGCTGGCGGCGGAGCTGACGTTTACGACGTTTATCTCGCCGTGGGACAAGTACACGCCCAAGCTGGCGCTTGCGCCGGGCGACAAGGTGCGCGTGACCAATCAGGGCAAGACCGTGTTCTCGGGCATCATTATCACGGTGACGCTGGACGGCGGTGTCACCGCCTATGACCGCGGCTGGTATCTCAACAAGAGCGAGATCGTGCTGCAGGTCAACAACCTTGCCGCCGATCAGGTGATTCGCAAGGCGTGCGCCAAGGCGGGCGTGACGGTCGGCAAGGTGTGCAGCCTGCCGACCAAAATCACGCAGCTGTGGACAGGCTCAACGCCGTCCGACATCATCAGCGATGTACTGGACACCTGCGCGGCGGCGACCGGCAAAGAGTACCGTCACAGGGTAGACGATACCGGTCTCGTGGTGGAAGCACTACCGGTCTCTCCCATCAAGGCGATGCACAAGCCGGCGAAAAACCTTGCGGCGTTTGACATCACCTGGGCGCTCGGCCAGGTGAGCGGCGAGGACAGCACCCAGGACACCTACAACGCTGTTGTCATTGCCGCCGAGGACGACGGCAAGGCGTACATCGGCGCACAGGCGTCCAATGCCGCATCCATCAAGCGCTACGGCTTTATGCAGCATATCGAAACGGTCACGGAAAATCCCGGCACGGCGGTGCTCGGTCAGATGGTCAAAAACCTGCTCAAGAATGCCGACAAGGTAGGGCAGACGCGCTCTATCTCGGAAATCTGGGGCTGTGATGAGGTGCAGAGCGGCGTTGTACTGCGGTTTAACTCTCCGGCGTTTGGCATCAAGGGCAACTACCGTATTACGCGCGTGGAGCATCACTACGGCGGCGCAGGGCACACCATGGCTCTGGAAATCACGGCGCTCGAGCAGGTGAGAGCCGCCGCCGAGGGCAAGACCGACGCGGCAGCCGTCAAGGCCGCCAGCACGGACAAGGTGCAGGTGTTCGGCCTGCCTGATCTGTCTGGCGGCAGTGACAGCGGCTCGGGCGGCACGATCGTCAAGGCGCTGTTTACCGCTTACTATCCCGCCAACAATGCGATGGAGGGCGGTTATCTGGACGCGCAGGGCAACCGGCTCGACCCGAGCAAGAAAACCTGCGCCGCACCGCCGTCTGTGCCGTTTGGCACCAAAATCACGGTGCGCGACACGGGCACAAGCCTCGACGGCACGACCTACACGGTCAACGACAGAGGCGGCGCGATCCAGATCAAGAACGGTGTGTACCACTTTGACCTTCTGATGAGCAGCAACGCCGAGTGCAATCGCTGGGGACGCAAAAACGGCTCTGCGATCATCGGCGGCTCGGGCGGCGGCTCGGGCAGTGCGGTGTCGTTTGTCAATACGGCACTGGGTGAGGTCGGCTACAAGGAGTCCGGCAAGGATATCAACAAGTACGGTCAGTGGGCAGGCCACAACGGTGTCGCGTGGTGCGTCTATTTTATTTGCTGGTGTGCGTACAAGTCCGGTGCGCCTATCCCGACAAGCTACGGCTACGTTGGCGATATGACCAGCTATTTCAAATCACGCGGCAAGTACAAATCGGCAGGCCGTTACAAGCCCAAGGCGGGTGACCTGATGATTCAGGGCGACCGTCACATCGGCATTGTAATATCGGCCGGAGCATCGTCATTTGAGACGGTGGAGGGCAACTGCTCCAACAGCGTCAAGCGCGTAACGCGCAGCTATGGCGAGGTGTCCGGTTTCTGTACTCCGTGGGGATAACACAAGATATTGTATGCTTGTGGATAACACTGTGGAAGATGTGGAAAGGAGTGCGTGCCAGTGGCATGGGATACAGAGATGGCTTTGGCCATCAAGAACACCGCGAGAAAAGCGGCAAAGAGCCTACCCAAAGGCTGGTATCGTGCCGAGGTCTTGCAGGTAACGCCCAAGTTGATTTTTTCTGTGGTAAGTAAGGAATTTCAGTTCAGCACGGGAGATGGCCTGATTATGACCGCCACGGCAAAGAGCAAAACGTGGAAGGTCGGCATGCAGGCGGCGGCCATTCTGCAAGGCAGTGAGCTGCTGGTTTTAGATTCTTTATAGGAGGTGTCGGCTATGGCCGATGTATTTCCGGTCATTCCGGAGGAGCTGCCCGCGCAGGTCGCGGAGAGCATTGGGCGCTCTCCGGAGTTTGTGTTCCATGAGGACGGACGCTCGGGCAGTTTTCAGCTGATCGACGGCGCTCTGGTCGAGCGGCAGGGCGTGGAGGCGGTCAAGCAGTGGCTTGAGCTGATGCTGCGCCAGAAACCGGGTGCAATCCCAATCTACCGCACGAGCGGCACGACCCAGCCGGGCGTGGAGGCGGTCAGCCTTGACCGGCGCGTGCCGGAGGGCTGGATTTTTGCCGAGATTGAGCGCAATGTGCGGGAGACCGCCGCGTTCTGTCCGGCGATCCGGTCGCTCGACAGTTTTAAGTTTACGCGCGTGCGGCGCGGCGTGGAGGTACGCTTCACGGTGCGGCTGCACACCGGAGAGAGTGAGGAGGTGACGACGTATGTCAGCGAGTGAGATTTTAGACGAGATGCTGTCCGCAATGCCGGAAAGCTATCAAAAGACCATCGGTTTCCCGACTTATGACCTTTTAGCCGCAGTCAGCCTGCGGATGGAGGGCACGGACGAGACTATCGACGAGGCCAAACAGCAGCTTGACCCCGAAAACCTGCACGACAGCGCTCTTGACCGTTATATCTATCCGCGCTCCGGCTTGGAGCGCAAGGCGGCGACCTTTGCACACGGCAGCTTGACCGTCACCGGCACGGGCACGGTCGAGCAGGGTACGCTGTTTGAGAGCGGCGGCGGTGTTCAGTATTACGCAACCGAGACCGTAGCCATTGAGGGCGATGGCACTGTACCGGTCACCTGCACAGTGGATGGCACGGCAGGCAATCTGCCCGCACACAGCGTGACGCAGATGCCGGTGGCAGTGCAGGGCATTGCCTCGTGTGATAACCCTGAACCGATTGGAGGCGGTTATGCCGAGGAGTCGGACAGCGAGTATTACGCGCGATATCTGGTCGTGCTGCGCACGCCTGCGACGAGCGGCAACGTGTACCACTATGTGCAGTGGGCGCTTGAGGTGGCCGGTGTCGGTCATGTCAAGGTGTTTCCCCGGGTGCAGGGCGCGAACACGGTCGATGTCGTGATCGCGGACAACGCCGGGCAGCCTGCATCGCCTGCACTGGTTAAGTCGGTGCAGGACTACATCGACCCCGACAGCGAGGGCGCAGGCCGCGGACAGGCGCCCATCGGCGCACAGTGCTTTGTCACTGCCGCGACCGGCAAGGCCATCACGGTCAGCTGCACGGTGTCCAAATCGGACACCGCAGACGAGGAGAGTGTAACTGCTGCCATCAAGTCAGCGGTTGCGGACTATCTGGCCAGCACAGTGTTTGCGCAGAGCTATGTCTCGTACGGACAGATTGCGGCGGCTATCCTGTCGGCCGAGGGCGTCGTGGACTTTGAGGGTCTGGCGGTCGGCGGCGGCACGAGCAACATCGCGGTCGGTGAGCGCGAGTGTCCGGTGCTCGGAGAGGTGACAATTACCTATGGCTGAGTTTGATAACATGCTGCGCAGTCTGCCGGTGGCGTACCGAACGGACAAGTGGGTGTGCGACCTGCTTGCCGCGATCCAGTCGCTCGACGACACGCAGCGCGAGCAGATGCTCGACATTACGCAGCAGCTGTTTCCGGGCAGTATGACATGGGCGCTTGCCATTGAGGAGCGCGACGCCGGACTGGCCTCGACCGGCACGTTGGAGGAGCGCCGCACAGCGCTGATTGCGCGGTGGCGCGCCGCGGGCAAGTGCGACGTGGAGCTCATCCAGCGCGTGTGCGACTCGTGGAAGAACGGCGAGATCTCCGTCGGCTTTGCCGAGGGCGTGATCGTGCTGACGTTCGTCGGCGCGTACGGCGTGCCGGAGGCGGCTGAGCTCGCGGCGCTGCAGGACGCGGTGGAGCACACGATCCCGTGCCATCTGGCGGTGAGCTATCTCTACCGCTATCTGCTCGTGCGCGAGGTGGACGGGATGACGCTCGACGAGCTGCAGGGGCACACGATGCATGATTTTGCGTTTTAGGAGACGAGAAAATGAGTTTGAAAACAAAGCTGCTCGAGCTTTTCAAATACGAACCGGACAAGGACGGCGCGCAGACCTTCAACATCAAGTCGGCGCTCAACGACAACTGGGATAAGATCGAGGCGTGGGCGCAGAGCGTGAAAACCGCGCTCGCGAAGCTCGTGCCGACGAGCCGGACGGTGAACGGAAAGGCGCTGACGAAGGACGTTACGCTGACGGGCGATGACATTGCGATGGGTGCCGATGATGCGGAGAACTTAAGGACGGCTATGGCAAACGACCCTTGGCGAAGGAAACGCTTACGTTGGCAGGCGATATTAACGCAAAAAGTGATTTTCCGCGCGGTAAAAGCTTGGTATTCCGCACAACAGACTCAGATTGGGACGGAAACATGCCGTCTGAATACGCCGCGTATGCCAAACTGCGTTCTGCGCTGTCTGGCAGCTACGATATGTGGTTTGGCGCTTCAGATTGCCGTTTTTGGTTTGCACGTGCAGGAGATGATGCTATCCCGGCACGCAATATCTGGTATGAGCTTGCACGGTGCGTTGCGCCAGAGGTGCATGAACTGCCTCTGGCTGATGGCTGGCAGGCATACGGCGAAGGTCTGTGCTGGTACACTCGTAACCAGTTCAAGGAGGTAACTATCGGAATGCTATTACGCAGCACATCGGCGCTTACTAGTGATGGAGCTCAGTTTGCTACATTACCGGAGGGTTTTCGACCCAAAGTAACGGTAATAGCGCCAGTAAACGTCACAGCGAATGACTACAGTCATTCAGCTTGTCATGTTACCATCAATCCGGATGGCGGCGTTTATCTGCATTTTGATGCATCGTCGCTGTCCGGAAAGACTGTAATTCAGCTTGTTTGCCCTGTTTTTCATTATCCTGTCGGGTAGGAAAACGCCACATATGCATACCGCAGACCGCCTAAATACGGTGCGACACTGACATGCCCCGATGCGTCAACCGATGCATTTCCGGTAGCGCCCATTGTAAAGGCTGCCGGAACCTCAATCATATATGCAGGACGAAACCCTTCTGGTACGTTACCGATAACTGTGGATTGTGAGGCGGGAAAATCGCCTGCGACCGAGCCGACAATCGTTACGATGCCTTCTTGACTCTTGTAATACACAATGTTATTGCTCGTGATGTTATCTACAAGCGGCAGCTCATGTACTTCTGGAACGGCGCAAAGCGCGATGGCTGTCCAGTCCTCCCACTTGGGGGATGCCCCGTAGAGTCCACGTGCACAGCGTACTGCGCACCGGTTCGCAGCATAGTCAAAGCACACCTGAGCAATGGTATCACCATAGCCATGTACCACAAGCAACTGACCGTAGTCATATACTCCGTTTTTAGGTTTTTGAACACGGTACATGCCAGATGTATCGACATCATTTAGGTCGATTTCGTCACCGAGTACGCCTGTCCCCACTGCTCGCTTTGCCGTAGGCGCCCGTGCAATATCATGTTACAATGATGGCAAAGGAGTGTGTGCGCTATGACTGCAAAAATGGACCTGTTAGCTAAACTGACCGCTTTAATGCCCGAATGTGCGGGCGAGATCGCGAAAATCTTGCATGACTACGAGATTATGCCTGCCAAGGTGTATGAACGGAGCAATCTGCCGAGGCGTGTTGACGCTTTTCTGGCGGCGAAGCGCATCGACGGCTGTCGTCCCCGGACGCTGGAGGGCTACCAAGAGCGGCTCAAGGTGCTCATCGGCAGGTGCAAGAAGCCTGTGCAGAAGATCACGACGGATGATTTGCGAGAGCACATCGCCTATTTGGTAGATGAACGCCACCTCAAGGACAACAGCGTGCAAGCGCACATCAACTGCCTGCGGAGCTTCTTCCAATGGCTGACGGATGAGGACGCGATCCGAAAGAACCCAATGCGCAAGATCAAGTCACTGCGTATCGACAAGCTGCGTGCCCGGCATCCGCTGACGGCTGAGCAGCTTGAGCTTGTGCGCGACGGCTGCCGGGGCTACAAGGAGAAGGCTTTGGTCGAATTTCTGGTCTCGTCCGGCTGTCGTGTGTCTGAGGTCGCCGGACTGCGTGTGCAGGACATCGACTGGCAGGAGCGCAAGTGCAAGGTGATCGGCAAGGGTGGCAAACAGCGGACAGTGTATTTCTCGGTGAGGGCCAAGCTCATGCTGCAGCTGTACATCGAAGGCCGCAAGGGAGGAGAGGCGCTCTTCTCCAGCAGCCGTGCGCCCTACGAACCGCTGTCAGATAGAGGTATCGAAAAGATTATCTCTAAGCTCGGCAAGCGCATCGGCATGGAGCGGCCGCTGTATCCGCATCTGATGCGGCACACCTTTGCCTCGCACGCGCTGTCGGCCGGCATGGACTTGACAGTTATTCAGCATTTGCTCGGGCATACCGATCCGAAAACGACGCTCATCTATGCGGAGATCAATCCAATCCGCGTACAATACGAATATAATCGCGTTATCGCGTAAGAAAGTAGGTAAAACCATGGATAAAGTAAACGATTTTAAGCTGGCCGTGACGGCAGTTGTCGCGCTGCTGACATCACTCTGGGGCTGGTTCGGCTGGCTTGTAGTGCTGTTTGTGGGCTGCATGACGCTCGATTATCTGACGGGCACTGCGGCGGCTATGGCGCGCGGCGAGTGGTCGGGTGCAGCGGCGAGGACTGGTATTCGGCACAAGGCAGGTTCTATCGTTGTCGTGATGGTAGCAGGCGTTGCGGATTTGCTTATCGGCACGCTCCTCGGACACTTTCCGGGCGTGAGTCTGCCGTTTGAGTATACGACACTGCTGTGCCCGCTGGTGGTCGTGTGGTACACGCTCACGGAGCTCGGATCGATCGTCGAAAATGCAGTTAACCTGGGCGCACCCGTGCCGCAGTGGCTCAAGAAGATGCTGTCCGCAGCAAAGGACGCAGTGGACAAGTTAGGGGAGGAGAACGATTGATGAACATTCCGTTTATGCCGGCTGATCCGAGCAACTACTACTCCGGTCGTGGCGGCAATTCGATCAAGTACATCGTCATGCACTATACCGCCAACGACGGCGATA
>ERZ837910.1221-NODE-1221-length-37373-cov-35.476151_pt1 | contig 37373 bp, 27 predicted proteins | sample MGYA00519940_ERZ837910 | MGnify/ENA primary metagenome ERZ837910 (study PRJEB31850, sample SAMEA3708825) | human gut metagenome | biome: human gut; feature: human-associated habitat; material: faeces | place: China | collected 2014 ... | reverse complement strand
ATCATTTTGTAGATCAGGACATACATAACAAAACAAACCATACCGGCGGTCGCAAGATTTGGGGCGGCGGTTCAGATGCACGTTAAGGAGGAAATAATAGAAAGGATAACACTTATGAATGATTACTTGGAGCCATATGAAGATATGTCTGCTTATTCTTTTGCAGTTGCGGAGAAATTTGTTGAACCGATAACGAATGCACTTTGTAAAACCATGGGTTTTGTTTTTGACAGAAAAGAAAATCTAAAAGTTTTTCCTAACAGTAGTTTTAAGGGCAACGAGGTGTTTTGCTTTTACAAAAGCAAAAATGATGAACGTGCTTTTATGATTGCTGTCCAAGGAAACAGTGTATACTGGGGAATTTCAATAAAATGCAAAGCAGAAGATAAGTTATTATTTTACAATACAATAAAAAAATATCTTGAAGATAACAGCGACTATACCGGCATACCGTTTTTGCAGATTGATGAATTTGAAGATCAACTCAGAAAGAACTACTCAAAAATACAGCAAAATCTTTTTGAGAATGATTTAAGGGACGCCGGACTAATATGATCATTTTGTAGATCAGGACATACATAACAAAACAAACCATACCGGCGGTCGCAACATTTGGGGCGGCGATTCAGATGCACGTTAAGGAGGAAATAATAGATAGGATAACATTTATGAATGATTATTTGGAGCCATATGAAGATATGGCTATGATTCTGGTACATTTACTTCTGCTTACGGTTTCTCATATGAATCACGCTCACTTGCTCCTGGAACAGAATATAAGCCATATAGTATTTTTGAAGTTGTCGAACCATTTGATGTACAATCAGGTTATATTGCACCTTGGTTTGGTCAGCCAGGCGGTGGAATACAGTATAAAATGAACATGTCCATTGAAGAACTTTTGAAAGCAGGAAAGATAAGGAGAATAAATTAACGTGAACATACATGAATTAGAATCGGAACTTCAAAAAATAAAAGTTCCAAGGAATTGCTACTCTATAATGAAAGGCGGACTTCCGAATGAAGTCTATTGCTTAACAGCAGAGGGCGGTAACTGGATTGTATATTACAGTGAAAGAGGAATCAGAACAGGATTAACCTCATTCAAAAGTGAAGCAGATGCTTGCAATTACTTTTATAATAAATTAAAAATTTATGGAAAGAGGTAATTGATTTTATAAGAGTGTATAATGCCCCTACTTCTGGTCATTCATTCTACACCTGTGCGCATTGTAAAGCAATATTGGAAGGATATAATATTCTGTCAAATGTTGAGTTTTAAAGTAGGTGTTTTACGTGAATCATTATACGAAGCTAGAGTTACCCCTCCACCATATACTAATAAAGCTCATCATATTGTGGCGAAAAATTCTTTGATGTACAACGATTTCTGAATCAAGAGGGTGAAACTTTTGATTCAATTATCAAAAAAATAAAATCTTAATTTGAGAATGGGAGATTATTAATGGAAGCTATAAATTTATTACAGAAAGAGCTTGGGCAGTTTTTGGTTCAGATTATGCCTGTTGAATGGAGTAAAATATGCTTTTATTCCGAGTGTAATTCCGGTAGATGCTCAGCTTGGTTTGCTTTTATTGAAAAGAAAACCGGTATAATTTGTACACAAGATTTCTTTTGGGATAGATACAATTCTTATCCTATATCAAAAATGGAAGTGTATTTAAAGCTTACAGATTTCGTTATTGCGCTTCATAATGCATATAAGGACAAGTTTGGACCCGAGAAAGTATGGCATACGCTTTCGTATACCGTTACCAATGATTGCAAATTTCATATTGATCTCGGTTATGAGGATAAGGATGTTTCCGTAATGAGAACACATGAAGAAGTGTTCAAAAACTTTTTTGGTGTGCCTTATAAATATATAGAAGGAAAATACCCTTATTGAATTCATCGCAGACTATTTTGATTCATAGAAATTATACATGGTGATTTACCTCACTCTGTATAATTCTTCTCAAGGGAGAATTTATGAATAATAATCATAATCAAATAGCTAATAAAAAGAGTTATTGGTATGAATAAGATTGAAGATATGAATACAATTGAAAATGCACAGATTGAACTTTGTCGCTTCAAATGGTACTTTATTACCGAGCGACAGATCTGTTACCTATGCTGTTACCGAAAGCATCCATAATGGAGGGCATCTTGAATCGTATTATGATTGCATTAACAATGAAATATGAGATACTCTAAGTGCCTTTGATCCAACATGGAAGGATGAATCTGATATTAAAAAGATACTTCAAAGTCTTTCTGACGATGATAAATCAAAAGTTAGAGCAGAAATTTGTAATACCTTAACAAAACTTAAGGAGAAATTATTAAATGGTGAAATTGTAATACATAAAAAACGGTGATGAGTATATGCGATACACCATTAATGATCTTATGAGTGATGATATAGGTGTATTAGAAGATATAACTGATAAAGTGTTGAAGGGAGAGATTGTTTTTGAATGATATAATCAGTACATTTAATGACTTGTATTATAAAATTCAAATATCTCATAATATTTGTTTGGCTGATGTAAGAAATATATGTTTGAAATCTTATAATAATTCTGTTGTCTGCGATGTTGATGGTGGCGCCCCGGAAATATATTACGAAATATTAGAGAGGGATTGTGGGCATTTTGCTGTTTTGAAAATAGAGCGAAACAGTCACGAGATTATATATGAAAGTGTTAATGCTGATTTCGCAGCAATTGCTCTTTTCCTCTTTCTTTCACGTCATCAAATAAAAAAAACTGATAATGATATTGAGATAGAAGAATTTATAAAAAAAGAAATTGCACACGGGAATATAGATTTGGCTAGACAGGTGATTGCAGAAAATTTTGGAGAAAAAACAATTTCGTTTGAAAAAAACGTATTCGATAAAATTTCTGTTATTACTTTGTCTACAAATAAAATTGACATTTTTTATCATGGCAATACAATTTTATTTTGTTCAGAATTTAATAAACCAGATCTTGAACGTGGATATTTAATTGCATTTAATAAATGCCGTATGATTAATATTTATCATAAAATAATGGTGAATATTACAAATATTATTCCCGATGTTAATGAAAACGAAAATAGAAAACTTAAATATCTATTTTTAGTTGGGGCTATGGAAAAATAAGTATATCAAGTATAATAACGCATTTATTCAGTTGATGAACTTAAAAAGTTTGGCTATATCGTTGAAGTTGAATAGAGAATAGGATTAAATGATGAATATTAATGAAGTTAGAAAGCTTATTTATAAACACGGAGAGAAGATTGGTTTGCCCTATGATTCCAAATTGTATCCGATTTTCTCTTCGACGGGGAATGTTTTTAGCGATGGGGGGACAATATATATTTCAAATAATGAATATCATTATGTTATAATGGAGAGGGGCAAAGAAAATAAACATTATCGAAGCTTGGATATTAATGATATATTATATCCATTATTTGAAGGTATAACATTTTCATTAGCGTCGAAATATGAATTAAAGAACAGAAACGAAAAGGAAGATCCTAGAAAATTGCTGTGGAGTAAGCAGCTTGAGTTATTAGGAAAAATTGATCCGCTTTTTAAAGAAAGGTGTCAAAAAGAAATCGACAGCATTTTGAAAATTGCACCTTATAAAAAGTGTAATTGACAAAAAATAGATGTATACGGGGGTAATTGTCAATATAATTCAAATCCTATATTATTATCAGAAAGCGGAAATATGCTACTTGTAAGTTGTGGTGATGTTAAGCCTTTGGGCAGAACAGTTATGGAAGGATTCAATGCAATCTTAGGAGACGTATAGTGTTCAATCACCATACTGGGTGAGCTTTTTTCGCTCTGTATTCTTGGATTTGCGTATATAGTAGCGACGCAATCTATTATATGCTTAGAAATTCGAGGTGCATAAACAAATATCCAAAAAAAGTACTGAAATGTATTTCAAAGCTAGATAAAGAATTGCAATATGCAGTAATAGACGGTCTTGAAAAGGGCGGCGATGATCTTGTAAGGGCGGTTAAGAATCTTGACGATGATGCAGCTGAATCGTTCATAAAAAACTGCTTCTAAACAGGATGATGAATTTTTTGTTTTGATGTCAAAATATGATGATATTCCTTCTTGGGCATGCTCTGATGTAATTGATTTTAATTCAGCTGAAAACGTAAATGAAATCTTAAAACAAAATGGATATACAAATCCCCCTTATAAGCCGGGAACTAATGTAACAACTATCGAATTAACTGAAGATACCACGTTTGTTAGAGTGTATACTAAAAACATAACAAGTGCAAAGGGCCAGTGGGTAATGAACTATGAAGAGATTCAAGGATTGTCTTCAAAGCAAATTAAAGATAAGTTTGCATTACCATATGAGCCAACACATATTTGTGATGTAGAACTACCGGCTGGTACAGAGGTACGTTTTGGTATAGCAAATGAAGTTCCAGAATGGGGTTTGGGAGTGGGATTACAATTTGATTTAATGGGTCAATATTTTAATTCATTTGGCAATTTCAGACCACTATAAAAGGAGAAGATTTTATGTTACCGATAGTTGAAACGAATGGAAAAACTCTTTACATTAATTCTAATAAAGTAACTTTTCCGTACAAAATTGAACAAGTTTTAATTTTAAAATCTCAAATATTGATCTTACTGGATAGTTGCATAAAAAATGAATGTGATAACGTCTATTCGGTAAACTTTGACGGAACAATAGGTTGGCGTGTTCAAAGCAGAAAATACTTATCAAGGGAATATGAAAATAAAAAATTAACCTCATATGTTGGTATGTATGTCAGGAAAGAAACTAATCTGCTTCAGTTAAATGATTGGTGGGGCGGAAGATACATTTTTGATCTTAATGACGGGCATATAGTGGGAAGAGATGAAAGTGGGCGTGATTGGTAATAGTTCCAATAAGAATAGAGGAATTCTATAATTAAAGATCGCTATCATGATGAGGAATATAGTATGGTATTAAGAATGATAATATCTGAAAAATGGATTCATATAAATAGTTATGATGTTTGCTTTGATTATAATGTTAAGTCTGTAATAATTTTAAAACAAAAGATAATTGTACAGCTTGAAATCGGAGATTTATATGCTGTTGATATGGCAGGTAACATTATTGAAAAAAATAATAAGCCTTTTCAAAGATCAGACTTAGATAAAGATTTTATAGTAGAAATTAATCAGAATAATCTATATTTTAATAACTCTGCCGTTTATTTTGAACATAACATTTATTCTTTTGTTTTATTTGATGATAGGATAATTGTACAATTAAATGAACTGGATGCGTCTGCAAAATCTGATGAAATCGACAACGTATATGCTGTTGATATGGAAGGAAATATTATCTGGCGAATTCAGAATAAAGAAAGGGTATGTCCGGAATATAAGTTTATTTCGCCGTATGTAATGATTAATTATATTGATGGTGAATTAATTGTAAATGATTTCAACGGATTCAGATTTGTGTTTTCACCTGACGACGGAACTTTTGTTAAACGAATTCAAAGTTTAAGACCTTGGTAATCAATTTGTAATTCAGATCTTTAGGGCGACACCGCACAACTACCGCCTAACGGCTTTGTGTACGTCTAACTTGCCAATTTTTCGTTATCTTGCACAGAAACTCCTTGAAGGACGCAAGTATTCCTGCGTCGTTTCTATACAATCGAGCTTAAAGGCATTTGGGATAGTAATTCTAAATCTATTATTCTGAAAAAATTCAAATACGGAAGATATTCTGTATCTCAACTCGGGCATAAGAATACGGATAGTATAAGGCTTGTTTACGAAAGCGGATGCCTTTTCAGCGAGTACATTTTTCTTTACATTCCCGAATTCGGGTCAAAGACAAGCATTCATATTTCTCGGGAAGATGTTGATTCGTTGTTGGCTGTTTATGATAGACTTGGCAGTTTGAAAAGTGTCCATGTCACTAAGGGCGGCAAAGAATATCTTATGTACATAAATTTTAAGACCGAAGCTGAAATAAAGAAAAGGATATGCAATTTTGCCGAGAATGAATCAAATAGGGTGACCGCTGAGATAAATAAGATCAGTGAACCGATTTCCGCAATTGTTATAAGACATTATTATGACGGGCTTTCAGTCGGCTATTCTTTCATGATAAAAACGACAGATGCAAACAGCAAAAATATTATGGAAGAATACATAGACTGTGATGATCATGATTTTAATGTGCTTTTAAGCTGCGTAAGCGAAAATAAGAGAGATAAATATTTTTCAATGGGTGATACCGAATTTACGGATAAAATGAAAAGGCTTATGTCGGAACACGTGAATAAGTTTGGGTTCGAGTTACTGGTCGAAGAGATTGATTAAAGAATAGTTTTTAAGAAAATTTTATAGGCCAAATAAAGTTGGAATGAATTTTTTAGTATAGTAAATAATTGTACAAAGCCACGAATATGAAAAAAACGGATAAAAACGGACGATATATACAACAAAAATTAGAAAATGCGATTGTTAACCGCAGCTTCGTTGCTTCGGATTTGGAGGTGCACTATGCAGATAAGTAAAACAGTGCGAGATATTCGCGTGAATTGGGCGATCGGCGACCGCGAACGCGATAAGGGGCTTGCAACGCCCGATGAGATTCGCCGCTTTGACGATATTTCTTACGGTCCTCACCGTCAGGCTAATTTGCTTGACGTGTACGTTCGCAATGACGCCGAGGGGCTTCAGCCGACGATCGTTAATGTTCACGGCGGCGGTTGGGTCTACGGAAATAAGGAGATCTATCAGCATTATTGTATGCGGCTCGCGCTGCGTGGTTTTGCTGTCGTGAATATCAACTACCGCCTTGCGCCCGAAAACCGCTTTCCAGCGGCGGTCGAGGACATAAACGCCGCCATGCAGTTTGTCGCGAATCACGGCGCGGAATATCTGATCGACAAGGATAGGCTGGTCATGGTCGGCGATTCGGCGGGCGGGCAGCTTGTCAGCCACTACGCCGCACTGTTGATCGACCCGACTTTCGCAGCGCTTTTTGATTTTGACGTTCCCGATGTTCATGTTCGTGCTCTTGGTCTGAATTGCGGCGCTTACGACGGCAAAAAGCTCGCGCTGGAACGAAAAGATGAAGTCTTTTTGGAATATCTGGGCATTATAGACAGCGAGCCGTCTGAAAAACTGCTGCAAATGGTCGATACGGTAAGACATATTACGCCGAACTACCCGCCATCTTTTGTCATGTCGAGCTATGCTGATTTCCTGCTGCCGGCCGCCAAGCCGATGTATGATCTGCTCAAAAGCCGCGGCGTGCCTGCCGAAATGAAGATCTACGGCAGTCCCGAGCGGCAGGAGATTGGTCACGTTTTCCACGTCAACTGCCGCCTTGACGAAGCGAAGATCTGCAACGACGACGAGTGCGCGTTTTTCAAAAGGTATGTTTCAGACTAAACTGCTGCAAAAATGCGCCGAAATTTGTACAAAATCATGAAAATCATCTGCTCCCTCTTGACAGGGGAGCTTTTTCATTGTATAATATAACAGTGCTATATAACAGCGTTATAAAGGGTGTTAGAAATGAACGATGGTGAAATGACCACGCTGGAGCTTATCCACAGCGCGGCGAAAGCGGAGTTTCTCAGCAAGGGCTTCAAGTCGGCGTCGCTGAGAAATATTGTAAAGACTGCGGGCGTTACCACGGGTGCATTTTATGGATATTATTCCAGTAAAGCGGAGCTGTTTGAAGCGCTCGTCAGCGAAGCGTACAATTTTGTGATAGATTCGTACAAGGCAGCGCTGCGCGAATTTGCCGATCTGCCGATGGAAAAACAGCCCGAGGTGATGGGTTCAATCTCGCAGAAGTGCCTTGACCAGGTGCTCGACTACATGGCGACCCACCGCGAGGAATTTTTGCTGCTTCTGCAATGTTCGGAGGGTACGCGGTTCGCTTCGATGACCGATGAGCTTGTCGAGCTGGAGGTTCAGGCAACACACGATTATTACCTTGTTCTCAAAAAACTGGGCTACGGCGCGCCGGACGTTGACCCGACGCTTGAGCACATTTTGGTGACGGGCATGATGAACGCTTATTTTGAAATGGCGATCCATGAAATGCCGCTCGAAAAATCGAAGCGCTATCTGAAAGAGCTGCACAATTTTTACACGGCGGGCTGGCGCGAATTGATGGGTACGTAATAGGGGCGAGCGCCCCTTTGATTTTGGTCTATAGTTAGCCTATGCTAACATTATAAAGGAGGTCTTTTATTTGAAAAAACAATCAAATCTGCAAAGGCTGCTCAGCTATGCAGGCAACCGCAAGCCGCTGACCTACATTTCGTGGGTGCTTTCGGCGGCCAGCGCGCTGATTTCGCTGCTGCCTTTCTGGTACATATGGAAGATACTAGACGAAGTTATCAGCGTAGCGCCCGACTTCGATAGGGCAAAAAACATCACTCATTACGGCTGGCTCGCGGTGCTTTTCGCGGTGCTGACGATTTTTGTGTACATTTGCGGACTTATGTGTTCACACCTTTCGGCGTTTCGCATCGCTACGAATATCCGAATCGCGCTGACTAAGCATATCACCACGCTGCCGCTCGGCAAGATCGAGGAATTCGGCAGCGGTAAACTGCGACGCACTATCAGCGAGACCTCGGGCGCGGCAGAGGGTTACCTCGCGCACCAACTGCCCGACAAAGCGAAAGCGATCGCGAGCATAATCGGCCTGCTGGCGATGGATTTCTTTTTCGACTGGCGGCTCGGACTCATCAGTCTTGTGCCCGTTTTGATCGGCTTCATCATCATGATGAGCTCGATGGCCGGCCCCAGCCTGCAAAAAAGCATGACCGAGTACCAAAACGCCCTTGCTGAAATGTCGAACGAAGCGGTCGAGTACGTTCGCGGCATCCCCGTTGTCAAGACGTTCGGCCAGTCGGTTTTCTCCTTCAAAAAATTCAAGAGCACGATCGACAACTACGAAAAATGGACGACTGACTACACGCTCAATATGCGCATCCCGATGACACTCTACACTCTTGCGATAAACAGCATTTTCGCGTTCCTCATCATTGGCGCATTTTGGTTCTCGCACGGCAATATCACGGGCGATTTCCTCCTCGATATGCTTTTCTACATCATAATCACACCTGTAATCACAGTCGTACTTACCAAAATAATGTACATGAATGAGAATGAAATGATGGTAAAGGACGCTATAGACCGTATCGACAGCGTACTTAATATGGAGTCGCTGACTGATCCTGCCAAGTCGAGCCATCCTGCGGACAACTCCGTTGAGCTGCGCGGGGTAACGTTCAGCTACGATGGCACGAAAAATGCGCTTTCCGATATTTCGCTCAAAATTTTCGCAGGTCAGACGGCGGCTTTTGTCGGCCCATCGGGCGGCGGTAAATCTACTCTTGCGAGCATCGTCGCGAGATTTTTCGACCCGCAGCAGGGTAAAGTGCTCGTCGGCGGCGTTGACGTTAAGGACATCGGCAAAGAGGAACTTATGAACACAGTTTCCTTTGTATTCCAAAACAGCAAACTGATAAAAGCTTCTATCCTCGATAACGTGCGCCTGGGCAAGCCGAACGCCACCGAAGCTGAGGTCATGCAGGCGCTCAAAGCTGCACAGTGCATGGATATAATAGAAAAATTCCCAAATGGCGTAAACACCATGATCGGCAGCGAGGGCGTTTACCTCTCGGGCGGAGAAGTGCAGCGTATCGCCATCGCGCGAGCGGTGCTCAAAAATTCGCCGATAATCATTCTCGACGAAGCTACCGCTTTTGCCGACCCAGATAACGAAGCGAAGGTTCAGGCGGCTTTCAATGAACTGGCGCGCGGCAAGACGGTCATAATGATCGCGCACAGACTTTCGACTGTGGTCAACGCCGACCGCATTTTCGTTCTGCGCGAAGGCAAGCTTGCGGAGAACGGCACGTTTGACGAACTTTTAAAGAACGGCGGTACATTCGCTAATATGTGGCACGAATACCAGCGTTCGATCGAATGGAAAGTTGAAAAGGAGGCTGAAGCGTTATGATCGAAAAATTACAAAGAAGATTTGCGCTTTCGCGAAAAGGCGCGATGGACACAATAAAAGGCAGCATTTTGAGCGCGCTCCAGAACATTTCGTTCATGCTGCCCGTGGCTATGCTTTACAATTTAGTAAAGGATATGCTTGACGACAATCTCACGTCCGCCCGCATACCCTTTTACGTCATTAGCAGCCTTGCCTGCGCGGCGGTCATAATCGTTGCCACGATTTTCCAGTACAACAGCACCTTCCTCGCGACCTACGTCGAAACTGGCGTGCGCCGCGTCACGCTGGCGGAAAGACTTCGCCTGATACCCCTCTCATTCTTCGGTAAAAAAGACCTCGCCGATCTCACCTCCTCGATAATGGGCGATTGCGCGATGCTCGAAACGGCGCAGTCACACTTCGTTTGCCCGCTCGCCGGCGCGATGATCTCGACAGTTATCATCGCGATCTCGCTGCTTTTCTTCAACTGGCAGATGGCGATAGCGGCGATATGGGTTCTGCCCGTCGCTTTCCTGATCGTCGGCATGGCCTCGCGCGTGCAGAAAAGCCTGGCGAATAAGTCGATGGGCGCAAAGATCGCCTGCGAGGACGGAATTCAGGAGTGCATGGAAGCGATGAACGACCTGCGTTCAAACAACGCCGAAAAGCGCTATCTCGATACGCTGATCGCCAAAATTTGCGGTTACGAGAGCCGCCTTATCATCACCGAGCTGGGCACGGCTTCGTTCGTGATGACCGCGAATCTCGTGCTGCGCCTCGGCATCGCGACCACAGCGCTCGTCGGCTCGTACCAACTTATAAGCGGCAAGCTCGACATTCTCACATTCTTCATGTTCCTGCTGGTGGTTTCGCGCCTGTATGACCCGCTCGAAGGCTCGCTCCAGAATCTCGCGGCGATAATCTCGACGAGCACCAACATCGAGCGTATGAACCAGATCATGGACACTGAAGTACAGTCGGGCAGCGACAAGCTAACAAATAAAGGCTGCGACATCAAGTTCGACCATGTTGGATTTGCCTATGATGGCGGCGAAACGGTGCTGAATGACGTTTCGTTCACTGCCGAGCAGGGCAAGATTACCGCCCTTGTCGGCCCATCTGGCGGCGGCAAGACTACGGTTTCTCGTCTGGCGGCGCGCTTCTGGGACATCAGCAAGGGCAAGATCACCGTCGGCGGCATGGATATTTCCAAGGCCGACCCCGAAACGCTCATGTCGCTCTACTCCATAGTTTTCCAGGATGTCACGCTTTTCGACAACACCGTCATGGAGAATATCCGCCTCGGCAAAAAGGGCGCTGCTGATGAGGAGGTCATTGCGGCGGCTAAGATGGCGAACGTTGCGGACTTCGTTGAGAAGCTGCCCGATAAATGGCAGACCAACATCGGCGAAAACGGCTGCGAGCTTTCGGGCGGCGAGCGCCAGCGTATCTCTATCGCGCGCGCATTTTTGAAAGACGCTCCGATAATCCTGCTTGACGAAGCGACCGCCAGCCTTGATGTCGAGAACGAAACGGCTATCCAAACGGCGCTTTCGCGGCTCATCAAGAACAAGACCGTGCTGATAATCGCGCACCGTATGCGTACAGTTTCGGGCGCGGATAAGATCGTTGTTCTGAAAGACGGCAGCGTCGCAGAGCAGGGAAGCCCCGAAAAGCTGCTCACCACAGGCGGGATCTTCGCGCACATGGTCGATCTACAGACCGAAAATCAGAGCTGGAAACTCGAAAAAGCTTAAACCTCATACATATAAAAGGGCAGTCGGCTGCAAACGCGGTCGGCTGTCTTTTTAGTTCTTATCTTTTCCAAATTCTAAACTCACTAGAAATAATAGTATTTGCACTATCATCAGTATGATGCGCTCGCCATCTGACTCGATCTTTACAATAGGGTAGAGCATCGCGAGTCCTGCGAAAAGAAATATTATCTGCATAAGCACTTTCCAAGGCTTCACGGGCTTTGTGATGTCCGCCTTGATCTTTGGCTTGCTGCTATGTTTGGATCTTGATATATCTTTGTATATCTCGTATCCTATTATTTTGTCGCCCAAGTCTTTTCTGCCATTGCCATTCCAATCCATCATCGTGTCTGCTCCTTTCATGATTGTTCTTTTTTTACATTATATCACATTTCTTCATGTCTGTCAACAAAAAAATCCCGCCCACGGCGCAAACCGTGAGCGGGAAATTTATTTATTCAGTTTTATCTGAATCAAATCATCTCTGGGAGATAGCAGCCTGAGCAGCAGCCAGTCTTGCGATCGGCACGCGGAAAGGCGAGCAAGATACATAGTCAAGACCGATCTTGTTGCAGAACTCTACAGAAGAAGGATCTCCGCCGTGCTCACCACAGATACCGCAGTGCAGCTTAGCGTTTACGGGCTTGCCGAGGTCGAGAGCCATCTTCATCAGCTTGCCAACGCCGGTGGTGTCCAGCTTAGCAAACGGATCGTTCTCGTAGATCTTAGCGTCGTAGTAAGCTCCGAGGAACTTGCCAGCGTCATCTCTCGAGAAGCCGAAGGTCATCTGGGTCAGGTCGTTAGTACCGAAGCAGAAGAAGTCAGCCTCAGCAGCGATCTCGTCAGCAGTCAGAGCAGCTCTCGGGATCTCGATCATAGTACCAACTTCGTACTTGAGGTCAGAACCGGCCTCAGCGATAAGAGCGTCAGCAGTTTCAACTACGATCTTCTTAACGAACTTGAACTCCTTAACTTCGCCGACCAGCGGGATCATGATCTCGGGCTCAACGTTCCAGTCAGGATGATTCTTCTTAACGTTGATAGCAGCCTTGATCACAGCAGCAGTCTGCATCTTGGCGATCTCGGGATAAGTAACGGTCAGACGGCAGCCGCGGTGACCCATCATCGGGTTGAACTCGTGGAGGGAAGCGATGATAGCCTTGATGTCCTCAACGCTCTTGCCCTGTGCGTCAGCCAGTGCCTTGATGTCGTCCTCTTCGGTAGGTACGAACTCGTGGAGAGGAGGATCGAGGAATCTGATGGTTACAGGATTGCCTTCAAGTGCCTCATAAAGAGCCTCAAAGTCGCCCTGCTGCATAGGCTCGATCTTAGCGAGTGCAGCTTCTCTCTCTTCAACGGTGTCAGCGCAGATCATTTCTCTGAAAGCAGCGATTCTGCTGGGCTCAAAGAACATGTGCTCGGTACGGCAAAGACCGATACCCTCAGCGCCGAGCTCTCTAGCCTTCTTAGCGTCAGCAGGAGTATCAGCGTTGGTTCTTACCTTCATAGTTCTGTACTTGTCAGCCCAGCTCATAACTCTGCCGAATTCGCCTGCGATGGAAGCGTCAACGGTAGGAATGATGCCGTCGTAGATGTTACCGGTAGAACCGTCGATAGAGATGTAATCTCCCTCGTGGAACTCCTTGCCTGCAAGTGTGAACTTCTTGTTTTCTTCGTCCATGTTGATCTCAGAGCAGCCGGAAACGCAGCAGGTACCCATTCCGCGGGCAACTACGGCAGCGTGCGAGGTCATACCGCCGCGAACGGTGAGTATACCCTGCGAAGCCTTCATACCGGTGATGTCCTCAGGAGAAGTCTCAAGACGAACGAGAACTACCTTTTCGCCCTTAGCGTTCCAAGCCTCAGCGTCGTCAGCGGTGAATACGATCTTACCGCAGGCAGCTCCGGGAGAAGCGCCCAGACCCTTGCCCATAGGAGTAGCAGCCTTAAGAGCCTTGGTGTCGAACTGGGGGTGAAGCAGAGTGTCGAGGTTTCTGGGGTCGATCATCAGAACAGCCTCTTCCTCGGTTCTCATGCCTTCGTCAACGAGGTCGCAAGCGATCTTCAGAGCAGCCTGAGCGGTTCTCTTACCGTTTCTGGTCTGAAGCATGAAGAGTTTGCCGTGCTCTACGGTGAACTCCATGTCCTGCATATCTCTGTAGTGGTTTTCGAGGGTCTTGCAAACTTCCTTGAACTGTGCGAATGCTTCAGGGAACTTGCTCTCCATCTCTGTGATGTGCATAGGAGTACGAACGCCTGCAACAACGTCCTCGCCCTGTGCGTTTGTAAGGAATTCGCCGAAGAGGCCCTTAGCGCCGGTAGCAGGGTCGCGAGTGAACGCAACACCGGTACCGCAGTCGTCGCCCATGTTACCGAAAGCCATGCTCTGTACGTTTACAGCGGTACCCCAGGAATAAGGAATATCGTTGTCGCGGCGGTAAACGTTAGCTCTGGGGTTGTCCCAGCTGCGGAATACAGCCTTGATAGCGCCCATCAGCTGCTCCTTAGGATCAGTCGGGAAGTCTGCGCCGATCTTTTCCTTGTACTCAGCCTTGAACTGGTTAGCCAGCTCCTTGAGGTCGTCAGCGTCAAGCTCTACGTCCTGAGTTACGCCCTTCTTAGCCTTCATCTGGTCGATAAGCTCTTCAAAATACTTCTTGCCTACTTCCATAACTACGTCGGAATACATCTGGATGAATCTTCTGTAGCAGTCCCATGCCCAGCGAGCATTTCCGGACTTTTCAGCAATTACGTTTACAACTTCTTCGTTAAGACCCAGGTTCAGGATGGTATCCATCATTCCGGGCATGGAAGCTCTCGCGCCCGAACGTACGGAAACGAGCAGGGGGTTTTCCTTATCGCCGAACTTCTTGCCGGTGATCTCTTCCATTTTTACGATGTACTCGTTGATCTCAGCCATGATGTCAGGGTTGATCTCGCGGTTGTCCTCATAGTACTGAGTGCAGGCCTCGGTAGTGATGGTGAAGCCCTGGGGAACAGGAAGACCGATGTTGGTCATTTCTGCCAGGTTAGCACCCTTACCGCCGAGAAGCTCTCTCATGTTAGCGTTGCCTTCAGAGAAAAGGTAACAATACTTCTTTGCCATTGGTGAATTACCTCCAATAAAAATTTTTGACATCTTTTAGTGGTGCGGGATTTCCCGCCGCCTGCGCCGCATTATGCAGCAGATTTTTACATTTGCCGATGGGCGCTCTGTCACATATATATTATAACAGATTTTAAAACAAATTTCCATAGTTTTAAGTGAATTTTATGCTTATGATTCTGCACAATTTTTCGCTCAACATTTTATGCACTTTTCACAACATTCAGCGGAACATATCGTAATCGTAAAGCTCGTCAGGGCGTATAACGCCGTATCGAAGCAGTATTCCCAGCCTGTCAGTAAGGCTTATCGAGCGTATCTTTTTGCGCACGGGCAGTACCTGAGAGGGCGAAACGGAAAGCTCATCTATGCCCATAGCGAGGTAAAGCTCGGTCAGCGAAAGCTCTGCGCCCAGCTCGCCGCATATGCCTATCCATTTGCCATAGCGGTGCGCGCTGTCGCAGGCCATCTTTATCATTCTCAGCACAGCTAGGTGGTGCGGCTTGCAGTATTTTTCCAGGCGACTGTCCTGCCTGTCGAGCGCTAAGGCGTACTGCTCCAAGTCGTTTGTGCCTACGCTGAAAAAGTCTACCTCGCGCGCCAGCTCGTCGCTCAGCATCACCGCCGCGGGCGTTTCTATCATTATGCCTATCTCCACCTTGTCGGAGTATGGCACGCCCTCGGCGTCCAGTTCGTCCTTTACGTCCTGTATTATCGCCTTTACCGCGATTATCTCTTCAGGGTCGATTATCATGGGGAAAAGTATCGCCAGCGAGCCGTAGACCGAGGCGCGGTAGAGAGCGCGCAGCTGCGTGCGAAATATCTCCGGCTTCTCGAAGCATATCCGTATCGAGCGCATACCCAGCGCGGGGTTTTCTTCCACGTCGCTGCTCAGGTAGTCGGGGTTTTTGTCCGCGCCGATGTCCAGCGTGCGCACTATTACCTTCTTGCCGTTCATCTTCTCCAGTATGCGGCGGTAGGTGTAAAACTGCAATTCCTCGTCGGGAAAGTCGTCGTTTTGCAGATACAGAAATTCGCTGCGGAAAAGCCCTATGCCGCCAGCGTCGTTTTCCTCGACGTACTTCACGTCCATCAGCCCGCTGATGTTCGCGTATACTTGTATCTCAGTGCCGTCTAGGGTGATGTTTCGTCTGCCGCGCAGGCGCTTCAGCAGCTCGTGCTTTCTGCCTTCTTCTTCGCGCTTTTCGAGCATTTTGCGAATGGTATCCTTGTCCGGCTCGATGTAAAGCGTGCCCGAGTAGCAGTCCGCTATGGCGCGCTTGCCGTTGCATTCTTCTGTAAGCTGCTTGCCGAAAGCGACTATCATAGGTATGTTCATAGTGCGCGCGAGTATTGCGGAGTGCGAATTTGCCGAGCCGTAGCAGGTACAGACAGCCGTCACCTTGTGCTTATCAAGCGCTACCGTTTCGCTCGGCTCTATGTCGAAGCAGCAGAGTATCGAGTTTTTCTCGAAGTTCATCTCCTGCTCAGATTTGTTCTGTATGTGCCGTATCAGCCTGCGCGAAACGTCCTTTACGTCTGCGGTGCGCGCGCGTATGTATTCGTCCTCTGCGTGGCCCAGCTCGCCCGCCACCTGCGAAGCCGCAAGCTGCACGGCGTAGTCTGCGCAGCACTCGTCCTCCAGTATCGACTTTTCTATCTTCTCGACAAATGATTCGTCCTCCAGCAGCATACGGTGTATCATGAAAATATCCGCGTGGTCTTTGCCGATGTTTTTTATCTCGCGCTCATAAAGTACGTCAAGCTCGTTGATAGCTCTGTCGCGCGCATATTCGTAGCGCTGAAGCTCCAGCTGCGGATTTCCCACCTTGCGCTTTTTCACGACCTGCTCGTCGCGCTGATAAAATACCAGCTTGCCGAAAATTATCCCGCCCATTACGGCTCTGCCTTTAAGTTTTTCCATAGTAAGAATCCACACCTTTCTGATCTGAATTTCTATATATAATGTATAGTTTTTATCTTTTTTATCGTATAACTACATTATAAATCTTTTGCGGCGGTTTGTCAAATATTCGGCAATATTTTTTGCGGCAAAAAAAGGGAAGGCTTCTCCCATCAGCAGGAAAAGCCCTCATACATCCATCTGAAATTATCTCTCGATATTATTGATAGCCGAAACCAGCGCCCTTACGCTCGAAACTATTATGTCCGAGTGTCTGCCTGCGCCCCAGTATGTCTTGCCGCCGTATACTATCGAAACGTAAGATACCGCTTCGCTCGTGGTGTGGCGGTCGAGGGCGTGCTCTTCGTAAGTTTCCAGCGTGAACTGTATGCCAAGCGCGTCCTTTACGGCGTTCGCTACTGCGTCAAGTCTGCCGTTGCCGTTTGCTTCGTATATCTTTATCTCGCCGCTCGGCTTCATCATAGCCGTGATCTTCGCCGTGATGCTTCCGTCCTTATTCTGAACGTAGTGCGTTTCGGTGATGTCGCAGGGCTCGGTCTTGTTCATGTAGCGCTCGCGGAATATATCGTAGATCTCGTTCGGCATAAGCTCGGCATGCTTGTGGTCTGATACGCTCTTTACCGCGTAGCCGAAATCCTCCGCCATCTTCTTGGGCAGGCTGTAGCCGTACTGCTTCTGAAGCAGGAAGCCTATTCCGCCCTTGCCCGACTGCGAGTTTATTCTTATAACGTCGCCGTCGTACTCTCTGCCAACGTCCTTCGGGTCGATAGGCAGGTAAGGTACGTTCCAGTGCTCGGGGTCTTTCTCCTCGCGCCACTTCATGCCCTTTGCGATAGCGTCCTGATGCGAGCCGGAGAACGCCGCGAATACCAAGCTGCCCGCGTAAGGAGTTCTCTCGTAAACTTTCATGCGGGTAACGCGCTCGTATATCTCTACCAGCGAGGGCATATCTGAGAAGTCGAGCTGCGGGTCTACGCCCTGCGAATACATATTCATAGCCAGCGTTACTATGTCAACGTTGCCCGTTCTCTCGCCGTTTCCGAAGCAAGTGCCCTCTATTCTGTCAGCGCCCGCCAGCAGACCCATCTCGCTGTCTGCCACCGCGCAGCCGCGGTCGTTGTGGGGGTGCAGCGAAACTATTACGTTCTCGCGGCAGTTCAGATTGTCGCACATATACTCTACCTGCTGAGCGTAAACGTGCGGCATCGACATTTCTACGGTAACTGGCAGGTTGATTATCACCTTGTCCTCATCGGTAGGCTGCCAGATGTCGATAACTGCGTTGCATATCTCCAGCGCGAACTCGGGCTCAGTGCCGGTGAAGCTTTCTGGCGAGTACTCGAAGATTATGTTGCCCTTAGCCTTTTTCTTGTACTCGTTGCAGAGCTTTGCGCCGGTAACGGCTATGTCGATTATCTCCTGCTTGCTCTTGCGGAATACCTGCTCTCTCTGCGCCACGGAGGTGGAGTTGTAGAGGTGCACTACCGCGTTTTTTGCGCCGTCGATGGCTTCAAATGTCTTTTTGATTATGTGTTCTCTCGACTGCGTGAGCACCTGTATGCGCACGTCGTCGGGTATCATGTTCTGCTCGATGAGCGTGCGGCAGAACTCGTACTCGGTCTCGCTCGCCGCAGGGAAGCCTATCTCGATCTCCTTAAAGCCTATCTCCACCAGCTTTTTGAAAAACTCGAGCTTTTCTTCGAGGCTCATTGGTATTATCAGCGCCTGATTGCCGTCGCGAAGGTCTACCGAGCACCACATGGGCGGCTTATCGATGTATTCCTTTTCTGTCCACTTCATGCACTTTACGGGCGGCATAAAGTAGCCGCGTGTGTACTTTTCAGAATTTTTCATGTTTGCCATAGTTTTTTCCTCCAATTAGTTACAGATCTCTCAAACCAACCAAATCAAAAAAGCCCGCCTCTTGTTATACGCAAGAGACGAGCGAAAAACCCGTGTTACCACTCTCATTCGCATACAACTCACGCTGTATGCCTCAGCCGCGTCTATCAACGCGCCGCTCTTTAACGGGAGCATTCCGTGCTCAGCTACTTTGCGCCGTGCGCTTTCGCCAAGCCTGCTAAAGGACGAGCTATCACATAAGACCCATGCCGCTTTCCACCCTGCGCGGCTCTCTGCAAAGGGATCATCATGCTTTTTTTCCTAATCATCGCATTTGATCGTTTGATGTTAATTTATATATTACATTATACAGCACCCATCGGCGATTGTCAAGGGCGTTCTGTACAATTCACAATTTTTTAAGAATATTTGCGTGTATCCAGCAATATCTGCGGCGCGCACTTTTCGGGGTCGGCGGAAAGTTCCGAGAGCTTACCCTCGAATATCGGCGTAAGCTCGCTAAGCTCGGCTATGTCCCGCGGGTGATAGAGCGAAGCGGGCTTTTTTAGCTTCGCAATGCGGTAGCGCGAGAGCAGCTCTGCCACGAACTGCGAGCAGAAGTATTTATTTTTCACGCGTATCGGCAGCCCGAAAAAGCAGAATACGGGGCCGAGATAGTGGTAGCCGTAGCGCTTTTTGTTAAGGTACATTTTTTGCAGATGCGCCCACAGATCTTCGTAAGCCTGCTCGGTGACGTTTACTCGGTATACGGCGCATGGCGCGTTCGGGTTTAGGCTGAGCAGCCCCGTTTTAGTGCTCTCGCGCACAAAGCCTGCGGGTATCGGCAGCAGAGTATGTATCCGCGCGAAGCTGTAAAGGCAGCTGCACTGCGAGTCGAAGCCGATGGAGGCGTGAGTATACTTGGTGCGCGTGAAAAGCGAGATGATATTTGAGAATACGGAATTTGTCCGCACGAGAAAGATATACACCGTGCGCGTTTTCAAGCGGCTTTCTAAACTTATCTGAGTCATTTTGTGTTTCCTTTACGGTTCTTTTTTTTACGACTTTTCTATTATAACATATTTTTAACACAATTGCAATGGCTTCATAACCAATTCATAAAAAACTTTTCGACATGAAAGAAAAATATCAGCTCTGGATCTGTGAGCTTATCTATGTTCAAAAAACATTTGCCAATCACCAAAAAATATGTTATAATATAATTACTGTCATATCTTGCTGACAAAACTAAAAAATTTTTTATCGGAGGGGTAATTGTGGATAATATCGTTTCCGTCAGCGGGAATATAAATGCTTCCATAAATTTCGCTATGCAGCAAAATTATGTTCCCGTTATCAGAGATCTCGTAGTTGCTAACGAGTCTGACGCCGCCCTTGAAAATATAGACCTAAAGATCAGCTTTGAGCCTGAGTTCGCCAAGACCTTTACTTACCATGTAGAGAATATTCCGGCAAATGGCTCCGTCGAGATCTCGCCCGTCAAGATCGCGACTAATACCGATTTTCTTTTCTCGCTTACCGAAAAAATGATCGGCAATATCACCGTCGATGTGCTTCGCGGCGATGAAAATATCTTCACTTATCAAGATCAGATCGAGCTGCTCGCTTACGATCAGTGGAGCGGGCTTGCCGTTATGCCTGAGATTATCGCCGCTTTCGTTACGCCTAACCACCCCGCTGTTTCCGCGGTGGTGCACGACGCTTCGCTATTCCTCAAAAAGTGGAAGGACGACCCCGCGTTTACAGGCTACCAGACCCAAAATCCAAATAACGTAAAGCTGCAAATGGCGGCGATATACGCGGCGCTGGCGCAGCAGAAAATTATTTATAACAACCCGCCCGCGAGCTACGAAATGTCGGGTCAGCGCGTGCGCCTGCCGCATAGCGTGCTTGAGCAGAAGCTGGGCACTTGCCTTGACCTCGCGCTGCTTTACGCTTCCTGCCTAGAGGCGGTGGGTCTGCACCCGCTGCTCGTTTTCCTCAAAGGTCACGCTTTCTGCGGCTGCTGGCTGGAGAGCGAAACTTTCGCCGACTGCTGCGTTGACGATATTTCCGCCCTCGAAAAACGTATCGCGGCGGACGCTGAAGAGATATTGCTTGTCGAGTGTACCGACTTCGTTGACGGCAGAACAGCCGATTTTGACCGCGCGCTTAAACACGGCAAAGACCACCTCAACGATGTTTCAAATTTCAACTGCGTGGTGGATATTCAGCGCAGCAGGGGCAGCGGTATCCGCCCTATCCCGCTGCGCCCCGAGCTTTCCTGCTCCGGCATACAGCTTGCGGAGGAGAACGATAAGCCGCGGGAGGTCAGAGCGCCCTCAGAGCTGAGCAGCTCGATGCTCGGCAGGGTAGCCGAGGGCAGCGACAAGCCCGTTACCAAGATAAATATCTGGGAACGCAAGCTGCTCGATTTCAGCCTGCGCAACTCGCTGCTGAATTTCCGCGTTACCAAAAGCACGATGCAGGTCATGACCGCCGACCTCGCGAAGCTTGAGGACGAGCTGGCTAGCGGCAGCGATCTCCGCATAATGGAGATACCCTCTGAGTGGACGGTATCGGTGCGCGACGCAAAGATATTTGAGATAGAAAATGAAAAAGACCTCATCACGAACATAGCGGAAGCCGAGTTCAAAAACAAGCGCATACGCACTTTTCTCAGCGAAAAAGACCTTGACGCCGCGCTGAAAAACCTCTACCGCTCGGCGAAAGTCAGCATGGAGGAAAACGGCAGCAACACGCTTTTCCTCTCGCTGGGTCTGCTGCGCTGGTTTGAAAGCGACATCTCTGAAAGACCCCGCTACGCGCCGCTTGTGCTTATCCCGATCGACATCGTGCGAAACAGCCGCAACAAGGGCTACGTTATAAGGAGCCGTCAGGAGGAAACGCAGATAAACGTCACCCTGCTGGAGTACCTGCGGCAGGATCACGGGATCAAGATCACGGGGCTTGACCCCCTGCCGCTCGATGAACAGGGCATAGATCTGCCGCTGGTGTTCAACACGATTCGTCAGGCGATAATGGGCAAAAAGCGCTGGAATATCGAGGAATACGCGTTCATCGGGCTGTTTTCGTTCAGCCAGTTCGTTATGTGGAACGACCTGCGCAACCGCGCCGATGAGCTGAAAGAAAACAAGGTGGTTTCCAGCCTTATCGAGGGCAGGCTGACCTATTCGCCCGAGGATATCGACCTCACGCCCGAAAATATCGACTCCGCGCCCGACCTCGCGAACATGGCTGTACCGATGAGCGCCGACTCTTCTCAGCTCGCTGCCATCGCCGCTGCGGGCAGGGGGCAGAGCTTCGTTCTGCACGGCCCTCCCGGCACAGGCAAGTCGCAGACCATCACGAACATGATCGCGAACGCGCTGTATAACGACAAGACGGTGCTCTTCGTCGCCGAGAAAATGGCGGCGCTCAACGTGGTACAGAAGCGCCTTGAAAACTTAGGTCTTGACCCGTTCTGTCTGGAACTTCATTCCAACAAGACCAATAAATCTTCCGTGCTCGCCGAGCTGAACAGGGCGCTCGAGGTCGGCAGGATAAAATCGCCAGAGGAGTACGCCGCCGAAGCGGACAAGCTGAGCGGGCAGAAGCGTAAACTGAACGATACGATAAATGCTCTGCACGAAAAGCGCTCCTGCGGCATGAGCCTTTTTGACGCGATCTCGGCATACGAGTGCGCCGCCGACGAGCAGGGCAAGATAAGCTTTTCGCACGCCGCCTCCGCCGAGCTTACGAAAGATCAGCTTGCGCTTTACGCCGAGCTGGTGCACAAATATTCGGTCGCGATCGCCGAAACGGGCAGATTTTCAGAATTCCCGCTGAGCGGCGTTGGCGTTACGGCGTATTCGATAGATCAGCGCGACAGATTCCGTGCGCTGGCTGATGAATTGTCTGAAAAAACGAACGCTGCGGCTCGCCATGCGCACACCCTCGCCGAAGCTTACGGCTATCACGGCGCGCTCAATAAGCACTCGGTAAAAATGCTCGCGGAGATATTTGCGGCAGCGCACATGGAGGGCGAACTTTTGCCCGCGCTGCTCGCCGCGCCGCATTATGATGTGCTTTTCGAGAAGATAACGCAGACAGTCGCGCTCGGCAAACAGTACAGCGCCCTATGCGCGGAGATCGGCGCAAGCTTTGAGAAAAGCGTGTTCGATTACCCCGCGGCAGAGGCAAGACAGCGCCGCAAACAGGCTGAAGCTTCGTGGTTTTTGCCGAAAGCGCTTGGGCTGAGCAAGCTTGTGAAAGCGCTGAAACTGCACGCTAAAGACCCCGCCGCGGTGAAAAAGACCGACCTCGCCGCCATACTCGATAAGCTGTGCGCGGCGAGCGAGATGCGGGAAACTCTGCGCAGCCTGCCGAGCGACGTCGCGGCGACCATGACGGGGCTGTACATGAACGAGCAGACTGACTGGAACGCGCTGGAAAAAGCGTCCGCAAAGACCGCCGCCGTGATGTCTGCGATAAGGGCTAAGGGCGGAGTTTTGCCTGCTGAGATCGCTGGAAAGCTTGCGGCGGCGAACTGCGATGAAGATGGCGCGGCGCTGGCGGACTGTCTGGAAAAACTGGCGGCCTTTGAAAAAGAATTTGCTGTTAATATCAGCGAGCTAGACGGTCAGAGCGATTGGCTGAGCGCGGCGGCGGACAGGCTGTGCGTTTACGCCGATAATGCCGACAAACTGAGGTACGCGGCGGAATTCAACACCGCCGACAAAGCTCTTGCGGACAGCGGACTTGCCTGCGTAAGCGAGAGTTACCGCGCGGGAAATGTCGGCAGCGAAAACGTTGAAACGGCGTTTTCGTGCGCACTGCATTACCAGCTCGCGCTCGCGATGATACACGCCGACGAACGGCTGAAAGGCTTTAGCAGCAACAGCCTGAACGATCTGATAGTGCAGTTCAAACTGGAAACGGAGCGTTTCTCGCGGCTGACGGTGCAGGAACTTGCGGCGCGGCTCTCGGCAAAAATACCCGTTGCGGGCAGCGCCTGCTCCGCCGCTTCTGAGATGGGCATACTCAAACGCGCGATAAAGAGCGGCGGCAGAATGATATCTCTGCGCAGCCTTTTCGACAAGATACCGACTTTGCTGCGCCGACTTTGCCCGTGTATGCTGATGAGCCCGATCTCGGTGGCGCAGTACATCGATCCCTCGTTCCCGAAATTCGACCTCGTTATCTTCGACGAAGCTTCGCAGCTTCCGACGGCTGAGGCGGCGGGAACTATCGCGCGCGGCGAGAATGTTGTGATAGTCGGCGACCCGAAACAGCTTCCGCCGACCAATTTCTTCTCCTCAAACAGGATCGACGAAGAGAACAGCGATAAGGAAGACCTCGAGAGCCTGCTTGACGACTGTTTGGCGATCTCGATGCCGCAGGAGTATCTGAAATGGCACTACCGTTCGCGCCACGAGAGCCTTATCGCGTACAGCAATATGAAGTATTACGACAACAAACTGCTGACTTTCCCCTCGAACAACGACCTGATCTCAAAAGTTTCCATCGTGCACCCCGAGGGCTTTTACGATAAGGGAAAGACCAAACAGAACAAGGCGGAAGCGCGGGCAGTGGTGGACGAGATCATCCGCCGGCTGAGCGACGAAAAACTGCGCGGCGAGAGCATAGGCGTGGTAACTTTCAGCTCGGTACAGCAAAATCTTATCGACGATATGCTCTGCGAAGAGTGGGAGAAGCACCCCGAACTGGAGGAACTTGACCAGAGATCCGACGAGCCGATATTCATCAAGAATTTGGAGAACGTGCAGGGCGATGAGCGCGACGTTATACTTTTCTCGGTCGGCTATGACCCTGATCAAAGCGGAAACGTTTCGATGAATTTCGGTCCTCTCAACCGTGAGGGCGGCTGGCGCAGACTGAACGTCGCCATCTCGCGCGCGAGAAAAGCGATGATCGTTTACTCGGTGCTTCGTCCCGAGCAGATCGACCTTTCAAGAACGCGGTCTGAGGGCGTTGCGGGTCTGAAGGGCTTCTTAGAATTTGCAGAAAAAGGCAGGATTGCGGTGATACAGCACGATTCTGCCGCGCCCTCCGCTGACAGCACAGTGGCTGAGAGCATCGCGAAAGCCATCACCGAGATGGGCTACGATGTGAAGTGCGCGATCGGTTCGTCGGAATTCAAGGTGGACATCGGCGTTATCGACCCCGAAAACGAGGAGGAGTACATACTTGGCATACTGCTCGACGGCAGTGCGGAAAACTCTACCGCTCAGGACAAATTCGTGCTCCAGCCCGGCGTGCTGAAAGGCCTCGGCTGGAACCTCATCAGAATATGGACGCTCGACTGGTTCGACGACAGACAGCGCGTTTTGCGCAGCATAAAGGCGGCGATCGAGAACGTGCCAAAGCAGGAGAAATCTGTAAAAGTGCGTGTAAAGCCTACGGTATTTGCGGCTGCGACGTTTGAAAAAGAGGACATATCGAAGCTCGCGGCCACGGCGCGCGAAGATTATGTAACGGCGGAGATCGGCGTTATCGGCACATCGGACGAATACTATCTGCCGCAGAACAAGCGCAGGATAAAAGAGATCGTGGAGAAGATCATCGCGGTGGAAGCGCCGATAAGCCGCAAACTGCTGATGAAAAAGGTGCTGAGCGCGTGGTCGATCACGCGAGGAGGCGCGCGCGTTGAGAGTATTTTCACGGACGTGATGAGCAGCGTCCCTGCAACGGCAACGCAGGACGAAGACCGCGTTTTCATTTGGCGCGATGGTCAGCGCCCCGAGGAGTATTCGGCGTATCGCGCTGACAGCGAATCGACGAAGCGCACGGCGGACAACATCCCCTCGGAGGAGATACTCTGCGCCGCGAGCGAGGTGCTCAGCGAGCAGATCAGCCTATCCGAGCCCGACCTGATAAAGGAAACGGCGAAGAAATTTGGCTTTGCCCGAGCAGGCGGCGTGATCGAGAGCACGATTGGCTACGCGGTAAGAAAGGGCATCGAGAGCGGAAAGCTTGCTAAGTCGGATAAGGGGAGAGTGACGGCGGTGTGAGTATTTTTCATCGCTGAAGCAAAGATAAAAAAATAGAAACACCGTCAGATACCTCACAAAAAGGTCGTCTGACGGTGTTTTTTGATGTGGAGGGCGACTAATGATTTTGCTACAAAAAATTAAACCAGAAACGATTTAAACTCACGCGCTCACGTAGAGCGCGACTCCTCGCGCGATACCGTAACGCATCTTATGGACATTTCAACTCACGCGCTCACGTGGAGCGCGACCATTTTTTTACGATCACGCGCGCAAGGCGTTTTGATTTCAACTCACGCGCTCACGTGGAGCGCGACATAAAGCGGGCTTGCCATTGACCAGCCTATAAATATTTCAACTCACGCGCTCACGTGGAGCGCGACTCGGTTCTCTTCTATCGGCGCTTTTATGTTCAGAGTATTTCAACTCACGCGCTCACGTGGAGCGCGACTTATAGCAAAAAGTTTATTTTTCCATTGTCTTTACCATTTCAACTCACGCGCTCACGTGGAGCGCGACAGGTTTGTTGCGAAAATGACCTTTTGGGAAGTAAAATATTTCAACTCACGCGCTCACGTGGAGCGCGACTCGTCCGCCGCCGTTACATCCGTTTCAACGTGCGTATTTCAACTCACGCGCTCACGTGGAGCGCGACCTTTCGCTGCCTTATCAGTTTTTCCGTTTTCGACATTTCAACTCACGCGCTCACGTGGAGCGCGACGACATCAAAACCAAACAGATTTAGGTTTGACGCATTTCAACTCACGCGCTCACGTGGAGCGCGACTCGGTCGCTGGATATGGTCTTTACTACGCTGTTATTTCAACTCACGCGCTCACGTGGAGCGCGACCGACAAAAACGATGCCAAATGGGCAGAAATCAAAAATTTCAACTCACGCGTTCACGTGGAACGCGACGAGCGTTGACGAGGTCAAAGAACTGATAAAATCCATTTCAACTCACGCGCTCACGTGGAGCGCGACCCCCCGGCGCGCGAAAAAATTACGAAAATATAAAATTTCAACTCACGCGCTCACGTGGAGCGCGACACAATAACAGGCTGGTTGATTGGCGATACAGACATTTCAACTCACGCGCTCACGTGGAGCGCGACGATTTGGTACGGACTTGATAACTATACTGTAGCAGATTTCAACTCACGCGCTCACGTGGAGCGCGACTGGACTTGTAGAAATGGAGAAGCCCTCAAAGTGGATTTCAACTCACGCGCTCACGTGGAGCGCGACGCGCTCGCCCCCCTGCAAAAATCCATTGATGAAACCAATTTCAACTCACGCGCTCACGTGGAGCGCGACTTTCAAGTTTCCAACGAATGGCATTACTAATAAGATTTCAACTCACGCGCTCACGTGGAGCGCGACGGGGTATGAAATACCTCAGCTTATCCTTGATTACAATTTCAACTCACGCGCTCACGTGGAGCGCGACTCCCGCACCTGTGCCGTAGCCCGTAGCAACGGAATTTCAACTCACGCGCTCACGTGGAGCGCGACGATCTTTTCCGCGGTGAACAAAGTCGCAGGGCACATTTCAACTCACGCGCTCACGTGGAGCGCGACTTTTGCACGTTACGTGCATTGTATTACTGCACGCGATTTCAACTCACGCGCTCACGTGGAGCGCGACCGCCGCGGCTCTCAACGCCTGCACAGCATGCGGCATTTCAACTCACGCGCTCACGTGGAGCGCGACGCGGCGCGGGCTGGATATGTTTGACAGGTTTTACATTTCAACTCACGCGCTCACGTGGAGCGCGACTCAGCAACCCGTCAGAGGTCGCACCCTGGGGCGTATTTCAACTCACGCGCTCACGTGGAGCGCGACTTGTACTCCATAAAAGTAGTATAATGATAATCAGAATTTCAACTCACGCGCTCACGTGGAGCGCGACGAATATGCCTATGACTCATATGGGGTAGTGTTTACATTTCAACTCACGCGCTCACGTGGAGCGCGACCAAAATCCTTGACACTAGCGGCTGCTATATCATCATTTCAACTCACGCGCTCACGTGGAGCGCGACGCGAACGTGAAAGGATATGCAAGGAACTAGGCGCATTTCAACTCACGCGCTCACGTGGAGCGCGACAGTTAGCGGCAACGGCAGCGGCGCGCTAGTCTATATTTCAACTCACGCGCTCACGTGGAGCGCGACTTGTTCTACGATAGTATCTATGTCATGTAAATCATTTCAACTCACGCGCTCACGTGGAGCGCGACCCGACCAAATGCACCATTGAGGCGCTGAGCAAAATTTCAACTCACGCGCTCACGTGGAGCGCGACCCTTGCGAGCAGTCAAAACCATATCTTGCGGCGGAAAATTTCAACTCACGCGCTCACGTGGAGCGCGACACAGGAAGGAGGTGATAAGGTGCTAGATAAATCATTTCAACTCACGCGCTCACGTGGAGCGCGACCTGTCTTGTGATACGGCGGATCACAGTAAAATAATTTCAACTCACGCGCTCACGTGGAGCGCGACTTTGTCGAAACTAACCACGTTTATACTGACGACGATTTCAACTCACGCGCTCACGTGGAGCGCGACTCGACAAAAACGATGCCAAATGGGCGGAAATCAAAAATTTCAACTCACGCGCTCACGTGGAGCGCGACAAAGAGGTTTAAAAACATGAAACTGACAATCGAAATTTCAACTCACGCGCTCACGTGGAGCGCGACGGGATGACGACAAAACATAATAGGCAAAAACGGAATTTCAACTCACGCGCTCACGTGGAGCGCGACCTAGGCATCCCAGTACGAACGATTCAAAATTGGATTTCAACTCACGCGCTCACGTGGAGCGCGACCGTTTGCAATCACCAAAGATAATATACATTTGGATATTTCAACTCACGCGCTCACGTGGAGCGCGACCGGCTATGTTTTATGTACTAGTCAAGACTGGATTTGATTTCAACTCACGCGCTCACGTGGAGCGCGACCCCGCCAACATAAGGCTCATACGAATGCGAAACTATTTCAACTCACGCGCTCACGTGGAGCGCGACTAGTGCCATTTATGGCGATTTGTCCGACAACATAAAATTTCAACTCACGCGCTCACGTGGAGCGCGACTGCTATCGGTGTAGTTCCCGCCCGAAGATACGGGATTTCAACTCACGCGCTCACGTGGAGCGCGACCGGCTATGTTTTATGTACTAGTCAAGACTGGATTTGATTTCAACTCACGCGCTCACGTGGAGCGCGACCCCGCCAACATAAGGCTCATACGAATGCGAAACTATTTCAACTCACGCGCTCACGTGGAGCGCGACTAGTGCCATTTATGGCGATTTGTCCGACAACATAAAATTTCAACTCACGCGCTCACGTGGAGCGCGACTGCTATCGGTGTAGTTCCCGCCCGAAGATACGGGATTTCAACTCACGCGCTCACGTGGAGCGCGACAGTATAAACGTGGTTAGTTTCGACAAAATTCAAATTTCAACTCACGCGCTCACGTGGAGCGCGACAGAAGTCGCTGAAGAATACGACCTCTGTGGGATATTTCAACTCACGCGCTCACGTGGAGCGCGACCCGACGGCCAGATTTTCCGCGCGAGCGAAATTAAATTTCAACTCACGCGCTCACGTGGAGCGCGACGGTCAACTTCTTCAGATGTTTAAAATACCATTCTAACATTTCAACTCACGCGCTCACGTGGAGCGCGACCGCCGATTTTCCCGACCCATGTAAAGAGGTAGCAATTTCAACTCACGCGCTCACGTGGAGCGCGACTACGGAATTATCCAACGCGGTAATCGCAAGCGCATTTCAACTCACGCGCTCACGTGGAGCGCGACTGGAATACAATAAAACAAGATACCGCACGCGAAATTTCAACTCACGCGCTCACGTGGAGCGCGACCAGGAAAATCTGACGAAGCTGTACAAAGAGCAGTACATTTCAACTCACGCGCTCACGTGGAGCGCGACCCAGATATTCGCGCCCTGCCGCTGTGCGTGACGCATTTCAACTCACGCGCTCACGTGGAGCGCGACATGGCCGATATACATATGCCAATGAGCAAAATCATTTCAACTCACGCGCTCACGTGGAGCGCGACAATAATCTAACGCGATATAACCGCTGTGTTTCGGATTTCAACTCACGCGCTCACGTGGAGCGCGACGCGTCTTGCAAAATGCCCTTGATCTGCTTCGCAATTTCAACTCACGCGCTCACGTGGAGCGCGACGGCAAGCGTGGCAGCGCTACCGCCGCGAAGCTGAATTTCAACTCACGCGCTCACGTGGAGCGCGACTCGTGGGACGATTTCGGCGCGATCTTGTCAGCCAATTTCAACTCACGCGCTCACGTGGAGCGCGACATGGGGAATTTATCACATTAAAAAAAGAAACAAAAAATTTCAACTCACGCGCTCACGTGGAGCGCGACTAATAATGCCCGCTGTAACTGCTCCATGCGCCTTATTTCAACTCACGCGCTCACGTGGAGCGCGACGTAATCACATTACGATGTGGAATTTAATAGAAAAAATTTCAACTCACGCGCTCACGTGGAGCGCGACGCCCCAGCTCCGCGAGCTACGTCAAAGCGTTAGTATTTCAACTCACGCGCTCACGTGGAGCGCGACGTTGCACAAAAACGGAAATATTTTTTGTACATAATTAATTTCAACTCACGCGCTCACGTGGAGCGCGACGCGTTTGAAGAACCGCCAAAAAAACACCTAGATATTTCAACTCACGCGCTCACGTGGAGCGCGACTTTTCCAGCTTGTCCGCTATCACTATTCTTTTCCATTTCAACTCACGCGCTCACGTGGAGCGCGACGGTGGTACTGCCCTGCGTGGTCGCGATGTTGTCGCTATTTCAACTCACGCGCTCACGTGGAGCGCGACCAGTCCTGCGCATAGGCGGTTGTAATTGATTTGCTCAATTTCAACTCACGCGCTCACGTGGAGCGCGACGGGTGAGTACATGAAGTATAATTATCGTCTGAAAATTTCAACTCACGCGCTCACGTGGAGCGCGACAGATCATCGCGCGCATGATAGCGGCGGGGAAAATCATTTCAACTCACGCGCTCACGTGGAGCGCGACACGTTTGACAGGATGTTGCAGCACCGAAAGGAAAATTTCAACTCACGCGCTCACGTGGAGCGCGACAAACAGGTTGCCAAATATCCCAACAAAATCAGCGAAATTTCAACTCACGCGCTCACGTGGAGCGCGACAGCTGCAACCATTTGTGCGGGCGTGGGTAAAGCAATTTCAACTCACGCGCTCACGTGGAGCGCGACCAGCAGCAGAAAGGCTGTGCGCCGAATGGGCCGCAGATTTCAACTCACGCGCTCACGTGGAGCGCGACGCGCTTGCCTTTGGCATTTTTAATGCCGCCGACCTTATTTCAACTCACGCGCTCACGTGGAGCGCGACTCTGCACCAACTGCACCCTAGCAATATGTGACTTTATTTCAACTCACGCGCTCACGTGGAGCGCGACCGTAGGTTCAAATCCTGCCTCCGCAACCAAACAAAATTTCAACTCACGCGCTCACGTGGAGCGCGACTTCTCAGCTGTTCACGCTTTGCATACTTTATAGCATTTCAACTCACGCGCTCACGTGGAGCGCGACGTCATGGAAAACCAGTCGAAAAGTATAATATTTGCTATTTCAACTCACGCGCTCACGTGGAGCGCGACCCCCCGAACAGGTCTTTAAAAATTTGTCAAAAAAAATTTCAACTCACGCGCTCACGTGGAGCGCGACTTATATCCAGCAGACAGTCTACGGACACGCCGAAAATTTCAACTCACGCGCTCACGTGGAGCGCGACTTTTTAATGTGATAAATTCCCCATAATTTTTATTATTTCAACTCACGCGCTCACGTGGAGCGCGACTCGTGCTAAAAATGTACTTCGAGCGCGTACAAAATTTCAACTCACGCGCTCACGTGGAGCGCGACGCACATGAACTGGCGGGCAAAGCCGCTGCCGACAATTTCAACTCACGCGCTCACGTGGAGCGCGACAATTGTGCCTAATGTTTTAGCTGTGCCATTTGAAATTTCAACTCACGCGCTCACGTGGAGCGCGACAACGCTTGTGTTCGGCATTGTGGCACGCGATGCAATTTCAACTCACGCGCTCACGTGGAGCGCGACGCCGATTTTCACGACCCGTGTAAAGAGATGGAAATTTCAACTCACGCGCTCACGTGGAGCGCGACTCGATGGCCATGTAAGATGCGCGGATTGCCTGGAATTTCAACTCACGCGCTCACGTGGAGCGCGACTAAACGGCTGTGCGCCGCCTGCGCACAGAACGAAATTTCAACTCACGCGCTCACGTGGAGCGCGACACTTTGCCCACGAACTAGACCGCATGTGTTCAGCATTTCAACTCACGCGCTCACGTGGAGCGCGACGCGGCTGTTTAAATAGTATCGTACCTCCTTTTTATTTCAACTCACGCGCTCACGTGGAGCGCGACATAACAGCTTTGCAGTCGCCTGCAAAGCAAGAAAATTTCAACTCACGCGCTCACGTGGAGCGCGACCGGCGTGACTAGCATAATTACACCGAATTTACAGAATTTCAACTCACGCGCTCACGTGGAGCGCGACCCTAGATGTTGTTGCAGTTGGACGCTTGCTCCACATGATACGGATCCGATCCTTTTTGGTTTGCAAAATATCGGCGCGATGTTCATAAATCGTTGATATTTTGCGGGTCATTTGCCGCGAAGCGTCCGCGCGATCGGTTTCGCTTTCGCTTCGCAGGTGTCGGTCAGTCTGTCAGATTATCAGCACGCCTTCAGGATCATACCCTGCTTTTGTGCCGAAATGTTCTATCCTGTTTTTCCAATTGTTGCCGAGATAGTATATCCGCAGGCTGTCCTCTTGCTGATCTATTATCTTCAAAAGCTTGTCTTTCAGCTTCAAAAATGTGCCGTAGTCTACGTCTATCTCAAAAACGCTGTTCTGCACGCGCTGACCGTAGTTCTGGCACTCTTTTGCGACTTTTCTCAGCCGCTTTCTGCCGCTGTTGTCCGTTGTAGATACGTCATAACTTACTAATGTCATCATTTTTTGTCACCTACTTCAGCAGATAGCATGGGTACTCGCTTATCTCGCCGCGTATGTATTTTGCCATCAGTGAGCTTTGCACATACGGCAGCAGCCCCAGCGGTATTTTCTCGCCCAGATATGGGTGGTCTATCCTTCCGCGTTTGCGTTCCTGCCAAGCCGTCAGCACCTTTTTCTTGCCGTCTTTGCTGAGGTATACCGCGCCGCTCGGCTGTGTTTCAAAATCTTCCGCTTTTATCATTTTCAGATTTATCATCGTCAACACCAGCCGCTCGCATATGCAGCGCGTTTCCTCTACCATGTCGCACGCCAAACTTGCTCTGCCAGGGCGCAGTGAATGGTAAAATCCGCAGCAGCTGTCCAGCCCTACGCTCTCCAGCGCCGATGTGTACCAGCTGACGGCGATGGTGTACAGAAACGAGAGCATAGCGTTCACGCGGTCCAACGGCGGTCTTTTGGTGCGGTTCAGCAGCTTAAATTCTTCTTTCTGCTGACGTATCAGCCGGTCGAAAATATCGAAATATGCTTTGGCGCAGCTGCCTTCCACACCCATTATCATCTCTTTGTCCTTCATCTCGTAAACGCTTTTTATGCCGCTTTCGAGGTAGCTTATGCAGTCGGTGAGTGCGCCGTCGGCGTTTATCTCGGGTGCGTCGCGCATACTGCGCTTTATCAGATATCGCGTGTTTGAAAGCTTTGCCGCCACGCAGTTCTGCATCATCTCCGTCTGCTCAGTGCCGAATTTTTCAAACTGCGCTTTCCGCAGATAAACGTTGCCCTTCGGCTTGCCTTGAACTCTCGCCAAAAATTTTTCCTGCGGCGATATGAAGTTTATCGGTATGCCGTATTCGGTGCACTTGCCCATCAGCGCGGGCGAACAGCCTATGTAGCTGAAAATGTATATGTCCTCGATGGTGGTGAATGGCAGCCGAAATTTCTCGCCGCTGTATTCGCCGTCCTCATTTTTCGTGCGGCATACTACGTTCTCGCCGTCTAGCGTCAGGTACGCCGTTTCGTCGATTATGTAGAGTGAATTAAGCAGTTTTCGCAACCTCTCAGCCCCTTTACTGCGCGTCGTTCATCGACATCACTATCTCTTTTACGCTGTATTTTTTCACTTTCGGGAAGCACATATCCGCCAGCGAACACCCGCTGCATTTCTGTCCGCGGGCACGCTGAGGTATCTCGCCGCTTTGCAGTATCTCCCGCATCTCGTGCAGATATTTCCGCAGCAGTTCGTCATACTTTTCACGCTCCCGCCCATCAAAAGGCAGCTTTACCCTGCGCCGTACATCGCCGTAATATATGTAAGCGTTGCAGTTACAGCCGAAAATGCTGTCGGCGCATATCTTCTGCGCGTAGACCTGTATGGCGTCGCTTTCGTTGTATTCGCCCGACTTCGGCTTGCGCGGCTTGTATTCCACGATGTCCACGTCAAAATTTTCGCCGAGCTTTTCGATATACGCGCCGCTCTTTCGCCGAACAAATTCTATGCAGTCAGCCACGCCGAAAATGTCCAGCTCGGGGTCGTCGCAGTAAAGCGCAACATCGCTGCGCACTATCTTTTCTTTGCTCTCAAAGCTGCGGCTGCCGCTGTGCACGTTCTCATGCATCAAGTTCGCTTTCACAACAAAGGCGTTTTCCGCCCAGTCGTCGTTTATTTCCAGCAGAGCAAATCTGCGCGGACAGTACATATAGTGCTGTATGCTGCGTATGTTTATCGTCCGCGCCTGCTCTCTGTATACCTCGTTCTCCAATTTTTGATCAGAGCTTTTCCATCATCTCTACGCCTGCGGGCATATCGCGGTCGATGCTTATCTCGTAGTCTGAAAATGCTCTGGGTACAGCCGTATCTTCTTTCAGCTTTATGCTGATCTTGTCGAAAAGCGTCTGCGCGGGGGCGTTGCCCAAAGGCGACTCGTGCTTGAAAACTATCAGCTTTCTCATGCACATCTTTCCGCGCGCCGCGCTTCTGTCGTGCTCAAACATATTGATGATCGCGCTCCAAAGCAGTTCGAGGTCGTCTTCGCTAAAGCCCGTTATCTTGTCGGCGAGCATCGCGGAAACATAGCCCTCGGCGCGGTAGAGCGCGTAGGGGATAAAGCTCTTTCTGCCCATTTCGGTGTCGCCGACCTCTTTTCTCTCAGCCGTGGTCTTTGCCTGTCGGGTAATGCTTATCTCCTGCGGGAAAACGGGGTCTAGGCTTCTCGCAAAGTTTATCTGCACAGGCCCTCTTACTATTCCGCATGGGTCGTCGCCCGTGCTCATTACTGCGCCGAATGTGCGCACATCGTAGTAATTTTTGCATATGTAGTCGCGCGCCTGCTTCTGCGTTTCGGCGGGCGTGGTCTTGCCGTTTCCGGTCGGCAGGTCGAGCGCGTCGTAAGCTTCGGTGAACTTGGTGTTCAGCGCCTTGTCAGCCTTTATCAGTATGTTGTAGCCCGGCTCGCCCTCTTTTACAAGCTCTACGAAATTTCTGATCTTTCTTTTCAGGCATACGTCGGTAACGTAGCCGAGGTTGCTTTCGGGGTCTACGCGCGGCATATTTCCCGCGTCAGGATCGCCGTTGGGGTTGCCGTTTTCTACGTCGAATATCATTACAAATTCATAGCGGTTTTTTATAGCTTTTTCCATGGTTTTATCTTCCTTTCATTATTCGTCGGCCTGCGCAGCCTTTTCTTTGGTTTCCTTTTTGGTGTAAAGCTCGCTCTTCTGCTGGTAGTAGTTCACGATGAACATACCCTGATCTTCTAAGCTGAGCTGCTTCGGGTATCTGTCGTTAAGCCCTGCGTTTAACTCGGTAAGAAGCTTATCGTAATAGATAAAAGCAGGCTTGCCGAGCTTTCTCATGTGGTTTCTTGAAAGCTTCATCAGTATCGGGAAAATGGTCGCGGGCTGCGAGCAGGCTGACGAGAAGTAGGTGTCGCCTATCGTCCTGTTCAGGTCGCCCGTTACAGAATCGCACTGTATCTTTTCCAGTACGGCGAAAAGCCTGCCGCAAAGGGCCGCCGGCTCTCTGTTATCTTGGTTTATCAGCATTTTAATGTCCTCCTTTTTGTAATTTCGTATCAGGCAGGCTTTTATTATGCCCGCGCGCGCGTTATTTAGCTTTATAAAATGGTTATTGTCGGCATCGCTGTCTGTCTTTACACGCCTTATCATGGTGCTCAGCAGGGAAGTGGGGTAGTTCGTTCCGTTAAATATCGCCTCAAAAATACCCGAGAGCAGGGGCGGCGGTACTCTGCCGTTGCTTGATTTTGGCGATACCAACTCGTGGAGCATTCGCCCTGCCGAGATGTATTTCGGCTCGTAGCCGATAGCCATATTGCGCTGGTGCTCCATTATGTTGTCGATGATGTCGCCGTACTTCCTGCGCAGGGCGAACTTTTGGCACACTCGCGAGCTGTTCGCCGTAAGTCCCGCAACGTAAAAATCCACCCTCTCGTCGATGTCGGGAAACTCGATCGGCATACCTTTCAGCGCCTTTGCGAAAGTATCGTTCAGCGTGTTGTCAGCGCCCGTCAGCAGTCTGCTCACCAGTCTTGATTCGTTCACGTCGTCCCGCTTCATTGCGAAGTAGACAAGCGTCAGGTCGTCCATCACCTTGTGGTGCACCTCGTCAGCAAGCAGGCGGTTGAGCGCCGAGGTGTACATCTTCATAGCCTTTTCGGAAACGCCGCTGTTGAACGACTGCGTTTTACCGTACGATTCAAAAGCGTCCTCCTTAGCGCTTACCATAACGCAGCCCGACGCTATACCGCCCGCTATGCCTTTGATCTTATCGTGTATGCGCGCCTGCGGCAGACGTTCGCCCAGTATGCTGCATACCGCCAGCTCGGTGTTTTCAGCTTCGGCGGCAGCCTGTTTCTCCGCCAGATATTTTCCGTAAGCTTCCTTAAAAGCGGGGTCGTCCTGCAAAAGCTTGTCCGTGTCAAATCCGAATTCGTAGTAAACGCTCGCCGCACCAAAGCGGCTGCCAAGCCCCAGCAATATCGGGTCGCTTGTGTGCTCTTCGGGCTTCCACGTCTTTATGAAATTGCAGTACGCGCGGCAGAGCGGCGAGTCGAGCCCCTCGAAAAACGCAAGGTTCACCTCGCAGAACGCTTTGTGCGATTTCTTTGCTTTGTCGGTCTTGTCCTCGGTCGAAAGCGTGCCGTCCTTTTTGTTGTAGTTCAGCCCGAATATGTAGAGTGGGCGGTGCTCGATGATGTTTCCGTCGATACCGGGCTTCTGCGTGCGTACGGGAAGTTCGGCGACTTTTGGCGCAAGCACCATCTTTTCCTTGCCGTTTTTGTTCTTTATCGGTTTAGATTCTTCCACGCTGATGATATTATCTATACAGCCCTCGGGCGAGAGCTGTATAAGATAGTTTACGTTTTGTTTGCAGTATCCGTCCTCTACTTCTTTTTCCTGTATCCGGCTGTAATCGCAAAGTGCTTTTATCAGCATTTTAGCTCCTTTCTGTACTCGGCGACGTCTATAACGCCGTCGATCATGTACGGGTGGTAGTACATGGCGTCTGCTTTGTCGGAAAACTGCGGGTGTTCCCAGTCGCCGTTTATCGGCTTGCCGCCGTCGCGAAATCTCATTCCGTAAAGCATAAGCCCCA
>ERZ837910.1200-NODE-1200-length-37693-cov-16.534194_pt1 | contig 37693 bp, 29 predicted proteins | sample MGYA00519940_ERZ837910 | MGnify/ENA primary metagenome ERZ837910 (study PRJEB31850, sample SAMEA3708825) | human gut metagenome | biome: human gut; feature: human-associated habitat; material: faeces | place: China | collected 2014 ... | reverse complement strand
GTGCTTGGCCAGGATGCCGCAGTAGGCGGTGCAGAACTGGACCATCAGCTCTTTCCGATTGTCGTGTGCCATCAATGCAATATTCATGGAGGGCTCCTTTCCTTATATCTTCATCAGCGGGGTTTTCTGCCCCATGATGCGTTTCGCAATGTTTTCATAGGCCCGGGCGGCGTAGTAGTTCTGCTCCCGCAGCACCAGTCCGCGGTTCAGGCAGTAGGGGACGTCCGGGTCCTCCGGTATCACGCCCAGCAGCGGCAGGCCCGCCGCGTCGATGGCGTCGTCGATGGTGGTGTGCAGCTGACGCAGCACCTTTTTGGACACGCGCCCCACCACCAGATGCACCGTCCCGCTGGGAAAGGCGGACAGCTCTGCGGCGGTGCGCTGGGCGTCCCGCATGGCGGACACGTCCGTGGTGGTGATGACGATCACCTGGTCGGCCATGCACGCTGCCATCTGGAAGCCCTGGCCCAGTCCGGCGGGCGCGTCGATCAGGCACCAGTCGTAGCTTTCCCGTATCTCACGCGCCAGCGCTTGCAGCTTCGGAACCGACAGGGACAGCGGGCGGTCGGCCATGGGTGCGGTCAGCAGGGAGAGGGAGGGGTATCGCTCATGGGGCACCGCCGCCTCATGCAGGGTGCAGCGGCCCTCCAGCACGTCGGAGAAGTCCATCAGCGCCCGGTCGCTGAGCCCCAGCGCCAGATCCAGGTTCCGCAGGGTGATGTCACAGTCCAGGCACAGCACCCGCTGCCCCATGTGGGCCAGCGCCAGCGCCACGTTGGCGGTGAAGGTGGTCTTGCCGGTGCCGCCCTTACCGGACGCCACGGCGATGATCTTGCCCATGGACTTCCTCCTTTCGTGGGCCGCTTATACCAGCGGCGCTTTTTTGATCCGGGCAAAGGCCCGGGGAAATTGCTTCGGTGTGTGCTGTGTTTTTTCGATGGATACGATGCGGTGCACCACGTCCGTCTCCGGCACGGTGTAGTCCGTGACGCCGGAGAGCTGTCCGCCCAGCTGGGCGATGGCGCTGTGGGCCTGCCGTATCTCCTCGTCGGTGGAGACGGACTTCATGGCGGCGAACTGTCCGCCTACCTTTACCAGCGGCAGCGTCAGCTCGCACAGCACGTTCAGCTGGGCCACGGCACGGGAGGCCGCCAGATCGAATTGCTCCCGGTGCTGCGCGGCGAATTCCTCCGCCCGGGCGTGAACGCAGGTCACATTCTTCAGCGCCAGGTCCGTCTGGACCTCCTTCAGGAAGTCCACCCGCTTGCCCAGACTGTCCAGCAGCGTGAAGCGGGCGTCCGGCGTCAAGATCGCCAGCACCATGCCGGGAAAGCCCGCGCCGGTGCCTACGTCGATGACGCGCTTGCCGGACAGATCCAGCTGCGCCGCCAGCGCCGCGCAGTCCAGCAGGTGCAGGGTGGCAACGTCCCGGGGCGCGGTGATGGCCGTGAGGTTCATGACCTTGTTCTTTTCCAGCAGCAGTTCGGCGTAGCGCGCCAGCTTGTCCGCGGCGGCGGGGTCCAGGTCCAGGGCCGTCAGGCCGGCGGTCAGGAGGTCCCTCATTTCTGCTGCTCTTTCAGCAGGTCGCGGATCTCGGTGAGCAGCTCCTCGCTGGTGGGAGCCGGTTCTTCCTCCTCCTGCGGCTCCTCGTCCTTTTTGCCCAGCTTGTGCAGCTGGTTGATGGTCTTGACCATCAGGAAGATGACGAAGGCCACCAGAACAAAGTCAATGACCGTGCTCAGAAACGTGCCGATGCCCAGGGTAACAGCCTCAGTGACCACCTGGCCTGCCTCGTCCAGCACCTCCGGCTTCAGCACGATATTCAGCTGTCCCAGATCCACGCCGCCGATGAGCAGGCCGATCAGGGGCATGAACACATCGTTCACCAGAGAGGTGGTGATCTTACCGAACGCGGTACCGATGATCACGCCGATGGCCATATCCATGACGTTGCCGCGCATGGCGAAGGTCTTGAATTCCGCAAAAAACTTCTTCATGTGTAAAAGCTCCTATACTAAAAGTATAATTACGGATAACTATTACGATAAGCTATCAGTGCAGCGGCACCAGGCGCTCCTTGCCGCCCATGTAGGGCTGCAGCGCCTTGGGCACCAGCACGGAGCCGTCCGCCTGCAGGTTGTTCTCCAGCAGGGCGATCAGCATACGGGGCGGGGCCACCACGGTGTTGTTCAGGGTGTGGGGCAGGTACAGCTTGCCGTCCTCGCCGCGGACGCGGATCTTCAGGCGGCGGGCCTGGGCGTCGCCCAGGTTGGAGCAGGAGCACACCTCGAAGTACTTTTGCTGCCGGGGGGACCAGGCCTCGATGTCGCAGGACTTGCACTTCAGGTCCGCCAGGTCGCCGGAGCAGCACTCCAGCTGCCGCACAGGGATATCCAGGCTGCGGAACAGCTCCACGGAGTAGCGCCACATCTTTTCGTACCAGGCCTTGGAGTCCTCGGGCTTGCAGACCACGATCATCTCCTGCTTTTCGAACTGGTGGATGCGGTACACACCGCGCTCCTCGATGCCGTGGGCGCCCTTTTCCTTGCGGAAGCAGGGGGAGTAGGAGGTCAGCGTCTGGGGCAGCTTGTCCTCCGGCAGGATCTGGTCGATGAACTTGCCGATCATGGAGTGCTCGCTGGTGCCGATCAGGTACAGGTCCTCACCCTCAATCTTGTACATCATGGCGTCCATATCCGTCTGGCTCATCACGCCCTCCACCACGTTGCCGTGGATCATAAACGGCGGGATGCAGTAGGTGAAGCCCTTGTCGATCATAAAGTCACGGCCATAGGCGGTGACGGCGGAGTGCAGCCGCGCGATGTCGCCCATCAGGTAATAGAAGCCGTTGCCGGATACACGGGCGGCGGCGTCCATATCCACGCCGTCGAAGCGCTCCATGATCTCCGTGTGGTAGGGGATGGGGAAGTCCGGGGTCTTGGGATCGCCGAAGCGCTCCACCTCTACGTTGCAGCTGTCGTCCGGGCCGATGGGCACGGACTCGTCGATCATCTGGGGGATGACCAGCAGCAGTTTGTTCATGGCGGCCTCGGCGTTGGCCTTCTTCTCCTCCAGACGGGTCATGCGCTCGGCGTTGGCCTTGACGGCGGCGTTGTTGGCATCGATCTCCGCCTGAAGGGCGGCCTTCTCCGCCTCGTCGGCGCACTTTTTCAGCCTGCCGAACAGGGGACCGTTGGCCTTGGAGATCTTGTTGCGCTCGGCCTTCAGGGCCTCGCCCTCGTTGATGGCCTCGCGGCGCTCGCTGTCCAGGGCGATGACCTCGTCCACCAGGGGCAGCTTGGCGTTCTGGAACTTCTTGCGGATATTCTCCTTTACCAGGTCCGGGTTCTCCCGGATAAACTTGATGTCAAGCATATTCTATACCTCTATTCGATGATGTTTCACGTGAAACGCTTATCGCTTTCCCAGCTTCTCCAGAGCCTCCAGCAGGGCGTTCAGGTCCTCGGTGCCGTAGTATTCCAGCTCGATGCGCCCCTTCTTTTTGCCGTTGACGATGCGGCAGGGGCGGCCCAGCTTTTCGCCCAGTTCACGGGCGGCCTCCTCAACATAATTGACGGAAAGCGCGTCCTTTTGGGGCTTTTCTTTTTTCCCGGCGGTGAGTTTTTTCACCAGCAGCTCCGTCTGCCGGACAGAGAGGGCGTCCTTGACCACCGTCTCCGCGGCGGCCTGCTGCTGCTTGCTGCCCAGCGTCAACAGGGCGCGGGCGTGTCCGGCGGAAAGCCGTCCGTCCTCCACCATGGTCCGCACCGGCTCGGTCAGTCCCAGCAGGCGCAGGGCGTTGGCCACTGTGGGGCGGGACTTTCCCACCCGCTGCGCGCACTCGTCCTGGGTCATGCCGTACTGCTCCGTCAGCACCCGGTAGCCCTCGGCCTCCTCAATGGGGTTCAGATCCTCTCGCTGGAGGTTTTCGATCATGGCCAGCTCCATGGCCTTGCGGTCGTCGGCCTCGATGACCACCACAGGCACCTGTGTCAGCCCGGCCATCCGCGCCGCCCGCCACCGCCGTTCACCGGCGATGATCTGATAGTAGCCGGATTGCAGCTTCCGCACGGTCAGCGGCTGGATGATGCCGTGTATCCGGATGGAGTCCGCCAGGTCACTGAGGGCCTCCGGCTCAAAGCTCTTTCTGGGCTGGGTGGAGCAGCTCTCCACCTGGCTGATGGGCAGCAGCAGGGAGGAGGCGCGCTCGTCCTTGGCGGCGATGACGTCGTCACCAAGCAGTGCGCTCAGTCCCTTGCCCAGACCTTTTGTGTTCGCCATACCGCGTCTCCTTTCAGCAGTTGTTCTTCCGCAAAAATTCCGCCGCCAGCGCCGTGTATGCGTCCGCGCCCCGGCAGGTCTTGTCATAGGCGGTGATGGGCTTGCCGTGGCTGGGCGCTTCGCTGAGCCGCACGTTCCGCGGGATCACGGTGCTGTACACCTTCCCGGCAAAAAACCGCTTCAGCTCCTGGGCCACCTGAATGGACAGGTTGGTGCGGCCATCGAACATGGTCAGCAGCACGCCCTCGATGTCCAGCCCGGGGTTCATGCTGCGCCGCACGATACGCACGGTGTTCATCAGGTCGCTGAGTCCCTCCAGCGCGTAGTACTCGCCCTGCACCGGGACCAGCAGACTGTTGGCGGCGCACAGTGCGTTCAGTGTCAGCAGCTCCAGCGAGGGCGGACAGTCGATGAAAATGAAATCGTAATTGTCCGCCACCTGCCGCAGCGCGGCCTTCAGCAGGAACTGCCGGTCGTCCATGTTGATCATCTCCACGCCGGCGCCGGCCAGCGCCTTGCTGCTTGGCAGCACGTCGCCATAGGGCGTGGTCACGATCAGCTGGGCCGTCTCTGCGCCGTTGATGAGCGCATCGTAGACGCCGTTGCTGGTGGTCTTGTCCACGCCCATGCCGCTGGTGGCGTTGGCCTGGGGGTCAAAATCGCACAGCAGCACCCGCTTGCCAGCGGCTTTTACGGCAGCGGCCAGGTTTACACAGGTGGTGGTCTTGCCCACGCCGCCCTTCTGATTTACGATCGCAATGATTTTCGCCACAGCAAATTCCTCTTTCTGTCTGAGTTCATTATGATAGTATATACCACCTGCATGGAGGGTTTCAAGAGGGAAAATGCAAATTTTCGCCCTTTTGTTTCACGTGAAACATAAAGGGACAAAAACAGGGCGGCTGTTTCACGTGAAACAGCCGCCCCGTTCCTTATACCAGTATCACGCCGTTCAGCGGCGGCAATGTCAGGTGTGCTTTCCCGTCGATGACCAGAAATCGCTGTCCGGTCATCGCATCCTGCGCGGTGGGCGCGTCCCAGGCCAGCGTCAGGTCTGCCGGCGCGTCCCCGGCGTTCAGCGCCGTTACCGTGCGCTCGCCTCCGCACTCACGCTCGATGGCCAGAGCGCCGCCTCGGGCCAGCAGATAGCGCAGGGCGCCCGAGCGCAGGCTCTCCCGCGTTCGCCGCAGCTGTCCCAGAGTGCGGAAGAAGTCCGTCAGCGCCGCGTCCTCGCTGCCCCAGGGGAAGGCACCCCGGTTCAGCGGATCCTCGAAGCCCTGCACGCCGGCCTCATCGCCGTAGAAGAGGGTGGGAGAGCCGGGGAAGCTGTAGAGCAGCATTCCCGCCAGACGGAGCTTTGCCCGGCCCCGGGCCAGCTCAGTGGGGGAGAGGCGGTACGCCGCACGCTCCGCCTTGGTTTTCGGTGTGCCCTCCGCGCCCAGCAGCGTCAGAATGCGCGCTGTGTCGTGGGTGCCCAGGAAGTTCATGGCGCCATAGAAGGCGAAGGGCGGGTAGTTCTCACGAATTGTCTCCATGCTGTCGCGGAAGACCGCGGCGTCGCCGCCGGCCAGCCAGTTCAGCAGGGCCGTGCGGAAGGGGTAGTTCATCAGGCCGTGGACCTGGCGGCCCAGCAGGTATCTGCGCCGTTGGGAGTAGGCGATCTTGTTGCTGCCGTCCTCCCAGACCTCACCCAGCAGGTAAGCCCCGGGCTTTTCCGCGTCGATGGCCGAGCGGATGCCCTCAATAAAGTCGCCGGGCAGCTCGTCGGCCACATCCAGCCGCCAGCCGTCCGCGCCGCAGCGCAGCCAATGCCGGACCACGCTGTCCTGATCGCCGAAGATGAAGTCACGGTAAGCCGGCTGCGCCTCATTGACGGCGGGCAGGGTCTTCACGCCCCACCAGGCGTCGTAGTCCGACGGCCACGGGTGGAAGCTGTACCAGTTGTAATATTCTGAATTCTGGCTCTGGGCCGCCCCCGGCTCCGGATAGTAGCCCTCGGCGTTGAAGTACCGGCTGTTGCTGCCGGTATGGTTGAACACGCCGTCCAGTATCACACGCATCCCACGCTGATGGGCGGCGGTGCACAGGGCGCGGAAGTCAGCCTCTGTGCCCAGCAGCGGGTCGATGGCCCGATAGTCGCCGGTGTCGTAGCGGTGGTTGCTGGCGGCCTCAAAAATGGGGTTCAGATACAGTGTCGTCACACCCAGGCCCGCCAGATAGTCCAGCTTCTCCGTGATGCCCTGCAGCGAGCTGCCAAAGAAGTCGCGGTTGGTGATCTGCCCGTGCTCGTTCGGAAGGAACACCGGCTGCTCGTTCCAGCCGCGGTGCAGCCACCGGTGCCCGGGCATATGGCTCACGTCCGGCATGGATACACGGCGGAACCGATCCGGGAAGATCTGGTACGTCACGCCGCGCCCGAACCAGTCCGGGGCGGGGGAGGGCTCGTATACCGTCAGCTGCCAGCGTGCCGCCTCCTCCGGCGCGTCCTGCACGCCATTTTTGCCGTACCACACGCAGCGCCCGTCCACGTCCGTCAGGCGGAAGCAGTACCAGCACAGCTCACCGTCAGCCGACGCGGTGTATGTGCCGGCGAAGCCGCCCTCCGCCGGCGGCAGGGCGCACGTGTCCTCCGTGCCTGCGAACTCCCGGAGCACCAGCAGCTCGCAGCCGTAGTAGGTGTCGTCCGCCAGCGCAAACCGCACTTCGGCGCCGCAGGGGACGGCGCCGAAGGGGTCTTTATAATGTTTGTCTCTCGAATTGAAATAAGGTCCCATGTGTGCCTCTTGTCTCTATAACAGATTTACCGCATCAGCGCGTCCTCGCCGGCGGCGGTGGCGCCGGTGCCATCCCGGGTGAACCAGGCGTTGATGATGTCCACGGCCGCATTGGCCAGCAGACTGCCGCTGCCGCCCTTCTCCACCACGATGGCGATGGCGATCTCCGGATCGTCATAGGGGGCGTAGGCCACAAAGGTGCCGTTGGCGATATCCGTACCCACCTGGGCCGAGCCGGTCTTGGCGCCGGCCTCCACCACACAGCGGGAAAAGGCGCTCCGCAGGGAGTCGTAGGTCAGATCGTGCATACCCTTGGTCACCGCCGCCATGGTGCTGTCCGAGATGTTCAGGTCGTTCAGCGGCCCCTTGCCATATACGCCGACAACTCGTGAATTATCATAAGATTTTACGTTTTTCAGAAGATGTGCCTCATAGTGCTCGCCGCCGGATACCAGCGTAGCCACATAGTTGGCCAGCTGCAGGGGGGTGAACAGGTTGTAGGACTGGCCGATGGCCGCCGTGATGGTCTGGCCGTCGGTCCACTCCCGGTCGTGGGCCTCCGCCCACTCCGGGGAGGCCAGCACGCCGCTGACGTCACCGATCTCAATGCCCGTGGACTGCCCCAGGCCGAAGGCTGTGGCGTACTCGTCCAGCTTCTTGATGCCTGTCAGCCGGCCCACCTCGTAGTAGAAGTAGTTGCAGGAGTCCACGATGGCCTGACTGACGTTGATGCGCCCGTGGGTGGTGTGGGCCTGCCGCCAGATCCAGCACATGGGCTGCGGGTCCACATAGTAGGTGTAGATACCCTTGTCCTCAATGATCGTACTGGGGGTGATGATGCCCTCCTCCAGCGCCGCCACGGACGTGCACAGCTTGAAGGTGGAGCCGGGGGCGTACACGCCCTGGGTGGCCCGGTTGAACATGGGCAGGCGTTCGTCCTTCACCAGCTCATCATAGTCCTGGTTGAACGTCTCCAGATCGTAGGTGGGGTAGCTGGCCATGGCCAGTACCTCGCCGGTGCCGACCTGAATGACCGCCGCCGCGCCGCCGCGCTCGTTGCTGTCCTTGTCGATCATGCCCTGAATGGTACTGGCCAGCGTGTCCTCCACCACCTGCTGCAGGTCGATGTCGATGGTCAGCGCCACGGTGCCGCCGGGCTGGGGCTCCCGGGTGTACAGCTCGCCGGTGATCTTGCCGTTCTCGTCGGTGGTGATGAGCCGCTTGCCGTCCTTGCCGTGGAGATATTCCTCAAAGGCCTTCTCCACGCCGTCCTTGCCCACCAGGTCATTCATATTGTAGCCCTTGTCGGCGTAGCCCACATAGCCGGTGCTCTCGTCGCTGCGCCACTCCTCCTGCCATATGGCGCCCACGGTGCCCAGAATGTGCGCCGCCAGCTTGGTGTTGTACACCCGCGCCGCCGCTGTCTTGATGGTCACGCCCCGGTACTTTCCGTCGGTGATGCGGCCCAGCAGCTCCGTGGATACATCCTCGGCAAAGGTGTAGCTGCTGCGCCCGTCCAGTTCATACCGCACGCCAACGATCAGACGCGCCTGCGCGTCGGTATAGCTGTCGTCGACCTTGTAGAGCTTCCGCATGGCGGCCAGCACTTCCGCGCTGCCGCCGTCCGTGGGCAGCTTGTTGCCGTCCAGATACTCCCGGAAGCTCTCGGTCAGGCTTTTGCTGGTCAGCTGGGGAGAGGACCCTGTGGTCATGGGCAGGGTGTCGTTCCATGTGACGCCCTGCTCCTGACACAGCTGTATCAGCTGCCAGATGGCGTCGTTCAGCGCGGCCTCGTCCTTGCCGAAGCTGCTCTTGTCTACCACCAGCGTATAGGCCAGCCGGTTGCTCACCAGCACCTTGCCGTTCCGGTCGGTGATGATGCCCCGGGAGGCGGTCACCGTTTCGCTGGCGGTGTTGCTGGTGATGGACCTGGCCCGATTTTCGCTGCCGTGTACCACCTGTGCGTCATACAGCACCGCAAAAAACAGCACCAGAAACGCACAGAAAAACCCCAGCAGCACATATACCCGCCGCCGGGAGGGGTGAGGATTTTTCATCATAGCTTGGTTCTCCTATGGTCATTCGCTCAGTGTCCGCCGCCGTGCCCACCGGAACAGCGGGTGCGCCGCCGCCGCGAAGGGCAGCGATACCGCCAGCTCCCTGCCCAGCAGCAGGCCCGCCGCGGTCAGCCCCGCGCCGCTGTGTCCCGCCAGCACCGCCATGTGCAGCAGTCCGCAGAGCAGCATACATACGCCTGTCGCCACCAGCGAGCACACCACGCCCGCCATGATGACCTGCCCGCTCAGCAGCCACGCTGCCGCCGCGCCAAGCAGGAACGCCAGCGCGTAAAAGCACGGCAGGCCCGCCACCGGCGAGAGAAGGTCGCACACCAGCCCGAAGAATACCGCGTACAGCAGCGCCTGCTCGTTGCGCTCCAGCGTGGCCGGTATCACCGCGATGGCCGGCAGCAGGAACGGGTGCACGCCCCATACCCGCACGTATACCAGCACCAGCCCCTGCAGCAGTGCCAGCGCCAGCGCGCACAGACAGTACAATATCCACTTCAGCAGTATCGCCCGCCGTGTCATAGCCGTCCTCCGTCATTGGATCACGTCAAAATCCGTGATAATAAACATCTCCTGTATTGCCGCCACATCGCACTTGGGCGAGAGCACCGCGTACCGCGCCAGCCCGCCGTCATCCGTCTGCACGGACTCCACCGTGCCGATGACCAGCCCGGCGGGATAGTAGCCGCCCAGTCCGGACGTGACGATCACATCGCCCTTGATCAGGTTCGCGCTGTCGCTGAGGTATTGCAGCCGCAGCCTGCCCTCGGCCATCAGGGCCAGGTCGCCGCCGGCCACCGCCGTCTCGCCGGTGCGGAATACCCGCGCACCGAACTGGGAGTCCGTGTCCAGCACCGTGGACAGCTGGCACCAGTTCAGGCCTACATCCGTGACCGCGCCCACCAGGTTCCCGGCGCTGTCCACCGCGCAGTCGCCTATGGCCACACCGTGCTGACTGCCCCGGTCCAGCACCAGCGTGCTGGCCCAGTTGGACACGTCGCGCTGGGTGACGCGGGCCGCCTCGAACACCAGGTCGCTGCGCTGCTGCCGCAGGCCCAGCAGCTGGCGCAGCTCTTTATTCTCGGTCGCCGCCGGCTCCATCTGCCGCAGCTGCTCCTCCAGCTCCGCGATCTGCTGCCGCAGCTCGTCGTTCTCCTGCTGCAGGGTCTCCACGTCCTCAAACCGCTGGCTAATGCCGCCGACCCAGCCCGCCACGGCGGAACCCGCCGCCCGGAAGGGCGAGGCGATCACGCCCAGGGCGTTGTGCAGCAGCCCCGTTCCGGAGCTCAGGGCCGACACCACGCACAGCACCACCGCGATGGTGGCCGCCGCGGCCAGCAGCCATATTCCCGTTTTCGTAAAAAATCGCTTCATGTGTCGTTTGTTCCTCTCTGAAGTCTCCCCCGGCAGGGGAGGCGGCAGCGCACCCTCTCAGAGGGAGCGAAAGGGGCATTATCCCAGCAGCTGTATCCCGAATTCGCCCAGCATCTCCGCCAGCAGCACCACCGGCAGCCCCATCACGTTGAAAAAGTCGCCGTCGATGCGCTCCACCAGCAGCGCGCCCTGTCCCTGTACGCCGTAGGCCCCGGCCTTGTCCATGGGCTCGCCCCCGGCGATGTAGGCCTTCAGCTCCCGCTGTGTGGCCGGACGGAAATACACGTCCGTGTGCTGGGCGCGGGTCAGGGCTTTCTCCCCCTGCCGCACCGTCACACCGGTACAGACGGTGTGGCGCCGACCCTGCAGGGCCGTCAGCATTTGCAGGGCCTCCGCCTCGTCGGCGGGCTTGCCCAGCTTCTTGTCGTCCAGAAACACCATCGTATCCGCCGTGATGACGATCTCGTCCGCGTCGGACGCCACCGCCTGGGATTTCTCCCGGGAGATGTAGCACACCGTCTCCTCCGGCGTCAGCCCGGCGGGGAAGTATTCCTCCACCTCCGGCACCCGGACGGTAAAGTCGGTGATGCCCATCCGACGCAAAAGCTCCTGCCGCCGGGGGGACCCGGAGGCCAGCACGATCTTTGCCATATACGTCACCTGCCTGTGGAGCCGAAGCCGCCGGCGCCCCGGTCCGTCTCGTCCAGGTCCTCCGCCACCGTCACCGTGGGCTGCACCACCGGCACCACCATCAGCTGGGCGATCCGGTCCCCGGGCTGCACCGTGTATGGTTCACGCCCCAGGTTCACCAGCCCCACGCCGATCTCACCCCGGTAGTCGCTGTCGATGACGCCCACGCCGTTGGAAAGGCACACGCCCTTCTTGATGCCCAGCCCGCTGCGGGCGAACACCAGCGCCGCGTAGTCCGCCGATGGCAGGGCGATGGCGATGCCGGTGGGCACCAGCCGCCGTTCCCCGGCTGCCAGCGTCACCGCCTCGTCGATGCAGGCACACAGGTCCATGCAGGCCGCGCCGGCGGTGGCAAAGCGGGGGAGGGGTATCTCCGTCCCGATCTTGGGGGACAGGGCCTTGATCTTCAGCTCCATAGTAACACCTTTTTCTCCTGAAATTGAATACGGTTTGTAAATTATAGCGAGCGTTATACTATTTGTTTTACTCTACGCCCCGGTAGAACAGCCCGCGTGTGCTGTTGTCACCGGCGGTGACGGTCCCGGCCCTGTGGGCGCGGAGGATCGCCGCGCACTCCGCCGCCGTCTCTGTGGTAAACCGCAGGCGTCCGTACCGCAGGCCGCACCGGAACACCTCCGGCTTGTCCGCCAGCACCAGCGTCTTTCCGTTCTCGATCTCGCACCGGCACCCGTAGGCGCACAGCACCGGGAACTGCTCGCCCCGCCGGTCGGTCAGCACGCTGCCCGCCCCATGGGCGCAGCCCACGCTGTTCTTCGTCACGCAGTTTTCGGTGATCATCAGCGGCAGGCGGCCGTAGACAAGGGCCTCGCAGTCCGCATATTTTCCCAGGTCCCGCACCTGCTGCCACCGCAGCTCGAAGCTGGCCGTCACGGACGATAGCTTCTGTTCCTGCCAGAAGCGCACCGCCCGGCTGTTGTACACGTTCAGGCCGAAGTCGCCGCGGAGCGTTTTGCCCAGTCCCTTCACGATGGCCAGATGGCCCAGGTTGCCGATGGCCGCGGAGGCGACCTCCGGGTGCCGCTGCAGAATATCCCGGAACACCGGTTCGTCCGCCGTGCGGAATATCCGGGGCAGCACCGCGCAGAACTCTGCCTGCCCGATATAGGGCATCAGGTCCATCTTATCCAGCAGCTCCGCCGGGATATACACGATGGCGGGGCGTTCCGCCAGCAACTCGGCCGTCAGCTGATCGGGCCTGCTGATGGACACGGTAAAGTCCAGCTCCGCCGCGCCCGCCGGGGCCTCCGGCAGGGGAGAGGCGGGCAGTTCACGGCGCTTCGGGATGTCCATCCGCCGATCCGCCAGCTCGTCCAGCAGCTCCCGCCGCAGCGCGTTCACCGCGCTGGCGGACACCATCAGCCCCTCGTCCAGCTCTATTTCGATCTGATCTGCCGCGAACACCGTGCCGCCGGTCTTGGTCAGCCGCTGCCGCAGCTCCTCCTCCGTCACGGCGCGGTTTCGCGCCTCCTCCGGCATATCGCCCGTGGCCATGACTATGGTGACGCCGCCCGGGACGGCGCACGCGCCGGTCAGTGCCACCGGTTTCCCCCGGCGCACCGTCAGACGGAGATTCACAGGTATCTTTCGGTTTTCTTTTCCGTTTTCATAGGTCTCACGGGCCGCGGCGAACAGCTCTTTCGGCTCCGGTACGTTCTCCGGCCGGGTGCCGAACATGGCCTTGCCCTTTTTGCCCAGCCAGTAGCCGTCGGTGAAGCCGCTGCGGGAGAAGGCCTGCTCCAGTGCCCGGGACTCCTCCGCCGTGGGCAGCCGCTTTTCGTCCAGCAGACGGCGATAGATGCCCGTTACCACGGCCACGTATTCCGGCCGCTTCAGCCGTCCCTCCAGCTTCAGGCAGGCCACGCCCATGTCCTCCATGTCCTGCAAATAGGCGGACAGGTTGGCGTCCTTCAGGCTCAGGGGATGCGCGTCCCGGCAGGGGCCGTTCACGCCGTAGGGCAGGCGGCAGGGCTGGGCGCAGGCGCCCCGGTTGCCGCTGCGCTGTCCCAGCACGGCGCTCATCTCGCACTGGCCGGAGTAGCACATACACAGCGCCCCGTGGCCGAACACCTCGATCTCCGCGCCGCAGCCGGCGCAGATCTCTCGTACCTCGTCCCGGTCCAGCTCCCGGGCCAGCACCACGCGCTCCATGCCCAGCGCCGCGGCCGCATTGGCGCCGCCCAGCGTGAACAGGCTCATCTGCGTGCTGGCGTGAAGAGGCAGGTCCGGCACGATCTCCTTTGCCAGGGTCAGCAGGCCCCAGTCCTGCACCAGCACCGCGTCCACGCCCATGGCGCTGGCCTTCCGCAGCGCCGCGGCCGCCCCGGGCAGCTCCCGGTCGGTCAGCAGGGTGTTCAGGGTCAAAAAGACCCGCACGCCCCGCAGATGGCAATACCGCACCGCCGACGCGAATTCCTCGTCGGTAAAGTTTTTCGCGCTCCGCCGCGCGTTGAACGCACCGAAGCCCATATACACCGCGTCCGCGCCGTTCTGCACCGCGGCGGTCAGTGCCTCATATCCCCCCGCGGGGGCCAAAAGCTCCATCATCACCGGCGGTTATTCTGGTTCTGGGCGTTCTGCAGCTTCCGGCGCAGCTCGGCGGCCTCGTTCTTGGCGCGGCTGGCCTCGTCCAGATAGGTCTTTACCTGCCGGCGCAGATTTTCCGCGCCCTCCTGCGCCTTGGTGAGCTGGTCCGCCAGATTGACCGCCGCCAGCACCGCCGCCGCGTCACGGCTCATGTGGGCGCTGTCCATCAGCTTCTGCATCTCCGCATCCACCATGTTGCCGATCTTCTCCATGTAGGCGGCGTCCTCCTCCGCTACGAGGATATACTCCGTGCCGCAGATAGACATCGTTACCCGGTTCGCCATGCCAAAACCCTCCTTAATTCATTTCGTTGGGTATATATACTTATACAAATAGCATTATACCACAAAACCCGCCGGAGAAAAGTCTATTTTGGCGAAAAGCGGAAATTTGTAAAAAGTTGTCCCGCCCCGCTTTACGCCGACCCCTTTTTCGTGTAGAATGGAGAGCACGAATGAGAGGGGAGGTCATCGCCATGGACGGCTATATACTTCGGAACAGGCAGGAGCAGCTGACGCTGTCCGCCGACGCGGCCGACAAGCTGCTGCAAAGCGGGCAGGGCGACGCCGCCCTGCTGTATCTGGCCCTGCGCCGCTTCGGCCGGGGCGTCACGCCGGAGGAGCTGGAAAAGGTCCTGCCCATCAGCCGCCTGCGGATCGACGCGGCGGAGCGGATCCTTCAGGATCTGGACCTGCTGCCCCGCCCAGTCCGTCAGACGCCGCCCGATCCGGCGGACGAACGCCCGGTCTACACCGCCCAGGACATCGCCGGACTGCTGACGGACAACGAGGGCTTCCGCCTGCTGGTGCCCCAGACGGAGCAGCAGCTGGGCAAGAAGCTCCGCACCGCCGACTTGCAGATATTGGCCGGCCTTTACGACGATTTGGGTATGCCCGCCGACGTGATCTATCTGCTGGTGTGCCACTGTGTCGAACGGGCCCGCAGCCAGTGGGGCGAGGGCAGACGACCAACCATGCGCCAAGTCGAAAAAGAGGGCTATCGCTGGGCACAGCTTGGCATATTTGACCAGAATTCTGCCGCGGTATACCTGAAAAAATGGGCAGAGCGCAACAGGAAGTACACTTCCTATTTGTCGAATTTACGAATTCTTAACAGGCCGCCGGTGGAGGCCGAACGCCGCTACATCGACCAGTGGATGGACATGGGCTTCCCGCCGGAGACGGTGGCTCTGGCCTATGAGCGCACGGTGTTCTACAAGAAGGACCTGAACTGGCGCTATCTTAACGGCATCCTGCGCCGCTGGCACGACGCCGGCTGGCACACGCCCCACCAGGTGGAGCAGGGCGAGGCCGCCGCCCAGCGGCCCGCTGCCAGTAAGTCCGCCGCCCCCGCCGGGGACAAGGACGCCTGGATGCGCCGTTATATCAAGAGGTGAGAGTATGTCATACGACGGTATCATCATGCAGCGGGCCATTGCCCGCTTTGACCAGGCCCGCCAGCGCCGGGAGGCCGAGCTGGACCAGCGCCGCCGGGAGGTCTTTGCCCGCCAGCCCCGCCTGCGGGACATCGACCGAACCCTCCGCACCACCATGAGCCGCATCGTGGCCGCTGCCGCCAAAAAGGGCGAGGACCCGCTGCCCGCCCTGCGGGTCCTGCGGGACGAAAATCTCTCCTTGCAGCGCGAGCGCGCCACCCTGCTGGAGGACATGGGCTATCCCGCCGACTACCTGGAGGACAAGCCTGCCTGCTCCCTCTGCGGAGACACCGGCTACACCCGGTCCGGCGTCTGCGCCTGCCTGAAGCAGTACTATGCCCGCGAACAGCTGGCGGAGCTCTCCCGGCTCCTGCCGCTGGGCGAGGCCCGGTTCGACACCTTCCGCTTCGACCTGTATGACAGCGCCGTGTGGGACAGCTACGGCGTTTCGCCCCGGGCCAACATGGAGCGCAACTTCGACGTCTGCCGGGACTTTGCCCGCCAGTTCTCCCGGGGCAGCGGCAGCCTGCTGCTCTCCGGCGGCACCGGCCTGGGCAAGACGTTCCTCTCCGCCTGCATCGCCCGGGAGGTCAGCGACGCCGGCTTCTCCGTGGTCTACGACACCGCGATCAGCGTTTTCTCCCGCTATGAGGACGCCAAGTTCCGCCCCGACGAGGTCAGCGATGCCGACGTCCGCCGCTGTGAGAGCTGCGACCTGCTGATCCTGGACGACCTGGGCACCGAGATGACCACCGCCTTTGTCCAGAGCGCCCTCTATCAGATCGTCAACGGCCGTATGCTCTCCGGCAGGTCCACCATCATCAGCACCAACCTGGCCCCAGACGAGCTGGGCCATCGCTACGGCGCGCCCATCCTCTCCCGTATCGAGGGTGCCTACCAGATCCTGCCCTTCTTCGGCGAGGATATCCGCACAAAGCAGTGACCGCCGCACCCGCCCCGACAGGGGCGGGTGCATTTTTTTATTTCCCGACGGTCTTCGCCCGCTTTCGACAGGCCTCCCGCCGTACAATAGGCGAAAAAAGGAGGCGACCGCCATGAAAAAAGACCAGAAGACCGATTTCCTCTCTACCCGCGTGCGATACATACCCATCAACGATATCCGTCCCAACCCCCAGCAGCCCCGCCGCCGGTTCGACTCGGAGAGTTTGCAGGAGCTGGCGGCCAGCATCGCCGCCTACGGCATTCTGCAGCCGCTCACCGTCCGGCAGCAGGGCGCAGTCTACGAGCTGGTGGCCGGCGAGCGCCGCTGGCGGGCGGCACGGATCGCCGGGCTGCGGCAGGTGCCCTGTCTGCTGGCCCGGGTGGATGAGGAGGACGCCGCCCTGCTGGCCCTGATCGAGAACCTCCAGCGCCGGGATCTGGACTACATGGAGGAGGCGGCCGCCATCGCCCGCCTGCTCCGCCGCTACGGCCTCAGCCAGCAGCAGGCGGCGGAAAAGCTGGGCCGCAGCCAGTCCGCCGTGGCCAACAAGCTGCGTCTGCTGCGGCTGGAGGAGCCGGTGGCGGAGGCTCTGCACCACTACGGCCTGACCGAGCGCCACGCCCGTGCCCTCCTGCGTCTGGAGGACCCGGAGCAGCGCCTTGCCGCCGTCGAGCATATCGGCAAAAACCAGCTGAACGTCGCCGATGCCGAGGCCTACATAGACCGTCTGGTCGCGCAAAACCAGACAACGCAGCCCCGCCGCCGCAGCACCTATATCCTAAAGGACGTCCGGCTGTTCCTCAACAGCGTGGACCGGGGCGTCAGGCTCATGCAGACCGCCGGCGTCGGCGCCAAAGTCTCCCGCCGGGACACGGAGGACGCCATCTGCCTCACCGTCACCATTCCCCGCGCAAAGCCGCAGAAAGATGTGTCGTAACGCTTTTGTAACCCATTCCTTGACAAACCGTGATACAATGCAGTAACGGCACGGCATTTTGCCGGTATTGCCCAAACCTGATGATACAAAGGAGGGGACACCATGAGCGACGAGTTGAATATGTCCTCTGTTACCGCCGATCCCGCGCCGGAGACGGCCGGCAAGCGCGCGGCCCCGGAAGAAAAGCCTCCCAAGACCCCCGGCAAAAGAGCCGGACTGATCATCGGCATCGCCGCGGCGGTGCTGGTGCTGGCCTACGCGGGCTGCTGTGTGGCCGCCAACGCGCTGTATTCCCACACGGCGTTTCCCAACACCTCCGTGCTGGGCATGGATGTGTCCGGCCTGTCGGCGCAGGAGGCCGAGCAGCGCTGGACGGAGCAGGGGAGTGCCCTGCTGGACGGCATGACCATCCGCCTGACCCGTGACGGGCAGGAGATCGGCAGCACCACCCTTTCCGACCTGGGCGTCACCGTTCTGCCCGTCTATGTCTCCAAGGCTGCCGGCTGCGACGTGCAGGACCGGGGCTGGGGCAGCGATGTGACCGCGTTCCTCCGCGGCGGCTGGCGCTTTATCAAGAGCTGGTTCAGGGCCGTGGATGTCACGCCCCAGCTGGACGTGGACGAGGCGAAGCTCACCGCCGCCTGCGAGGAGCTGTCCGACACCGTGGGCTGCACCGTAACGGACGGCGGCTACCGGCTGGCGGAGGGTGAGGGCCTGTACATCACCAAGCCGCAGGACGGCGAGAAGCTGGACGCGGCGGCGCTGCGCGCCGAGTTGGCGCAGCGCTTCGAGAGCCGCGACCTGTCCGCGGCAGCCCGGTCCGTGGAATGCGTGTTCGCGGCCCACACCGCCGCGCCCATGGACGTGCAGGCGCTCCACGACGAGATCGCCGGCACCATGGCCGCCGCCATCTGCGACAAATCCACCGGCAAGCCCACCCAGTCCCGCGTGGGCGTACAGTTCGATGTGGAGACGGTGCAAAAGCAACTGGACGCCGCCCAGCCGGGCGAGGAATTCCTGGCCGACGCCCAGGTGCAGTTCCCGCCCGCCGCCACCGAGGAGTTGGAGCAGGCCATGTTCCGGGATGTGATCGGCACCTGCACCACCACCTGCGCCGGCCCCTGGGGCCGCCGCCAGAACATCAAGCTGGCCTCCGCCGCCATCAATGGCCGCATCTATAACCCCGGCGAGGAGTTCTGGTACAACGCCACTGTGGGCCAGCGCACCGAGGCCCGGGGCTTCCAGCCCGCCGCCGCCTACTCCGGCGGCAAGACCGTTACCTCCATCGGCGGCGGTATCTGCCAGGTGTCTTCCACGCTGTACTACTCCGCCCTCATGGCGGATCTGCAGATCGTCCTGCGCTACGCCCATATGTTCGACCCCGGCTATATGCCCGTCACGGGCTGTGATGCCACGGTCAGCTGGGGCGGCCCGGACTTTGCCTTCCGCAACAGCACCAACTACCCCATCAAGATCACCACCAGCTACAACGACGAGACCAACCAGCTGACCATCACCCTGCTGGGCACCAAGACCGACGACAACTATGTGGAGATGACCAACCAGTTCCTCTCCTACTCCGAGCGCAAGACGGTCTATCAGGAGTCCGAGCGCATCGCCCCCGGCACCACCGAGGTGGAGCAGTACGGCCACAACGGCTACGCCGTCCAGACCTACCGCAACGTCTACGCCGGCGACGGTACGCTCCTCCGCAGCACCAAGGAGGCGTACAGCGACTACGACCGGGCCGACAAGATCATCCTGGTCGCCCCCGGCGAGCTGCCGCAGTAAATAAAGAAACAGCCCCCTGCCGGGGGCTGTTTTCTGCTTTCGCTGTGTCTTCGCCGGGAGCAGACAGAGAAAAAGACCGGCGAAAGCCGGCCTTTTCTTTCTGCGTATCATTCTCTCCGTAGGGCTTCAATGGGGTTCAGCTTCGATGCCTTCATGGCCGGCACCAGGCCGAACACCACGCCGATGACCATGGAGAAGGCCACCGCGATGATGCACGCCGGTACGCTGATGGCCACCGGTGTCCCCATGATGTGGGACATCATCTCCGCCAGGCCGATGCCCGTAGCCACGCCCAGTATGCCGCCCATGCTGGTCAGCACCGCCGCCTCCGTCAGGAACTGCCAGAGGATGCGGCTCTGCTGCGCGCCGATGGCGATCTTCAATCCGATCTCGCGGGTGCGCTCGGTGACGGACACCAGCATGATGTTCATCACGCCGATGCCGCCCACCACCAGCGAGATAGCCGCGATCCAGATCAGCTGCTTGTTGGTGCTCTCCGACAGGCTCTGCAGATCGCTGGCCTGCTGCAGAAGGTCCTTGGACTCGTACTTGTACTTCGTGGTCCGGATGGCGTTCTCGTTCAGATACTTGGCCACATTGTCGCCGGCGGCGGTCATGTCGTTGGTGCTGGTGGCCCGCACCGCCGCGTACTGGGGTTCATCATACCGGTACGGTACCGACCAGCATACGTCCGGGATGAAAATGGTCCCCGCTGTGCTGCCGGCGTACATCTGATAATCCTTAAAGCTGTTGATCACCGGTCCGCTGCTGGACCGGGAGGACACCACACCCACCACGGTGAACGGCATCCCGTTGATCTCGATGGTGCCGCCGATGGGGTTCTCCCCCTGGAACAGCGACTTTGCCGACTTCGCGTCGATCAGTGCCACATTCCGCCGGTTCTCATAGTCCGCCGCCGTGAAGGAGCGTCCGTAGTTCACCGCGTAGTCCACGGCCGTCAGATAGTGGTCGTCCACGCCGTACAGCGAACCGCTGAACGCTGTATTGCCCACGTATACGTTGTCGCACCAATCCCGGGAGTAGTACATACTCACCAGCGACACGCTGCCCAGCTTCTCCATCTCATCCCGCATCTCCCGGGTCACTGGGTCGATACCCTCCGGCAGCGCCGAGTAGTTCAGGTCGAAATAGTTTTGGCTGTCCGCCGCCTTGATGGTCACCCGCACCACGTTGTTGCCCGCGCCGATCAGGTTCTGCTTGATCTGCTCGTTGGTGCCCTGAATGGTGGACACGATGGTGATGATCGCGGCGATACCGATAATAATGCCCAGCATGGTCAGAAACGACCGCAGCTTGTGGCTCCACACGCCCTGAAAGGCGAGATTTATATTTTCCAACATATGGTTATCCCGCCTCCTTTATATGCCGTAGTTGTACAGCTGGTCGGTCGTGGCCTCCTGGGTGTGGGCACCCTCCACCACGTCGCGCCCATAGGGGAACGCCACGTAGTCGTCCACGGTCAGCCCGCCCCGTATCTGGGTGTAGCTGCCCCACAGATCCCGGCCGGTCTGTACCCACCGCTGCTCCAGTCTGCCGTCATCGCCCCGGGCCATCACATAGCTCTTGCCGTTGTCCTCCCGGATAAACATGCTCTGCAAATACAGTGAGCTCCCCGCCTGCTGCTGGGCGGACACCTTCTGGTACTGTATATCCACATAGTCATTGGGCTGCAAATTCGCGTCCTCGGTGACGAACACCTTAAAGGGGTAGTAGGACACGTTCCTGTTGCCGTCGCCCCAGTTGCTGCCGTTGCTGGTGGGATAGTCGTCGATGGACACGATGGTGCCCTCGCAGGCCGCTCCGGTCATCCAGCTGCTGATGGATACGCTGTCGCCCACCTGCACGCTGCCCAGATCCATCTCGCTGAGGGTGCCGGTGACGTAATATCCGCCGCCGCCGGACAGCTCCACCACGGCCTCGCTGTTGTTATAGGCCGCGTCCGGGTCCCGCACGGCCTTCACCGTGCCGTCGAACTCCGCGTACACGTTGCCGTCGCCCAGCTCTGCCAGCTTCTTGTCCAGCTTCAGCTTCGCCACCTTCAGGTTGACCTCCTGCTCCTTGACCGCCTGAGCCTTCTCCAGAATGGCCTTGTTGATCTCCAACTGGGTCATGGAGGCGTCCAGCAGCTCCTGAATTTGGGCGATCTTCCGCTGCAGCTTAGTCACCGTCACGCCGTATGTTTTTTCCGGGTCGGAGAAGAAAGCCTCGGGCGTCATCAGCACCATGCTGATCTCCGTCTTTGCCTCCGTGGCGGGCTGCCCCTCGGAACCCTCCGTCCCGGCGGTATACTGCCCGGTGATACGGATGCCCCACTGGTTAGCCAGCAGGCCGCCCTTGATGTCGCCGCTGCGCGTCACAAGCACCACATAGACCTCCACCTTGGGCTTTGCCTCGCCGATGGGCTTGTTCAGCAACGTGAGGATCTCCTTGGCGGCCTCGTCATTCAGCGGCTTTTCCAGCGGCCACAGAATGAAAAACGGGTTCTTAGCTGTGCCGCCGGGGGTCTCCGCGTCCGCCGGTGTGATGTTCTCCGGCGCGGTGATCTTCGTCTCGTCGACGACGGAGGAGGGGTCGTCCTTGATGGCCTTTTCCAGCTCATCCTGAAGCTTCTTCAGCTCCGCCTCCAGCGTCTCCTTGTTCTTTGCCTTCTTCAGCAGCTCCAGCTTATTTTTCATGACCTCCAGGTTCTCCGCCTGCCGGTCATAGTCGATCTTGGCGCGCTCCACGGTGGCCTGTGTCAGGGTGGAGTCATAGCTCACCAGCACCGTGCCCTTCTTGACGCTGTCGCCCTCCTTGACCCACACCTTCTTCACCGTCTGGCTCTGGGAGATGTAGATCTTCTGCAATTTGTCCGTGGTCACCATGCCGCTGGTGTTGGAGGTGTCCCCCCAGTAGTCGGTCATGGCGCACTCGTTGACGGCGTATACGTTCACGTCGCCCCGCTGGGCGTTCCGGGCGATGGTCAGTCCGCCCCACACCGCGCCGCACACGCCCACCACGCAGGCGGCGGCGATAATGCCCTTTTTCAGCTTCTTGCTCATGCGCGGCTTCTCGCCGTCGGGGTTCTTTTCGCCGATATGCAGCTTTTCCCGCAGCGTCAGCTTCTCACTCATAGTCGTCACCTCCCGACAGTACGCCGTCCCGTATGGTCATGACCTTGGCGGCGTGGTTGGCGATGGAATGGTCGTGGGTGATCATGATGATGGTGGAGCCGCTGTCATGCAGCTGCTGAAACAGCTCCATCACCGCCGCGCCGCTGGCGCTGTCCAGCGCGCCGGTGGGCTCGTCGGCCAGCAGCAGCTTCGGCTTGCCCACGATGGCCCGTGCGATGGCCACCCGCTGGCACTGTCCGCCGGACAGCTGGTCCGGCCGGTGATCCACCCGGTCGGAAAGCCCCACTGTCTCCAGCGCGGCCCGGGCCCGTTCCAGCCGTTCCGCCTTCTTCACCCCGCCGTACAGCAGGGGCAGCGCCACGTTCTCCACCGCCGTCAGCTTCGGCAGCAGGTTGAAGCTCTGGAACACAAAGCCCAGCTCCTTGTTCCGCACCTCCGCCAGCTGCTTGTTGTTGCAGGTGGTCACGTCCCGTCCGCCCAGCAGATAGCTGCCGCTGGTGGGCACGTCCAGACACCCGATCAGGTTCATCAGCGTGGTCTTGCCGCTGCCGGAGGGACCCATGATAGCCAGATACTCCCCCTCCTCCACGTCAAGGTTCACGTTTTTCAGGATATGTGCCACGGACTTTCCCATGGGGTAGTCCTTGCATATATCGCGCATTTCCAAAATCATGCTCAGCCCTCCATCGGCGGAATGACCGCTGACGCGGAGGCGTCCGCGCCGCCGGGCAGCACGGACACCGTGCTGTTGCTGACGGTGCCGCCCTCGTCGGTCACAACGCCGTCCTCGGCGGGCATATCGCCGCCGTCCATGCCGTCCATCGGCACGTTCTCGTCGATCTTGTCGCCGTCGCCGCCCTCGGGATAGACCTTGCCGCCGCTGGCGCCGGGGTCAAAGGTGCCCTCGTCATAGGTGATGCACGTCATGCCTGCCTTCAGGCTCTCGTCCGGGAAGGCGATGTAGTCCTCCGCCGTCAGGCCGTCCGTCACGGGATAGGTGTCCGTCTCCGTGTTGTACTCGCCCAGGGTGACGCTCCGCTTTTCCAGCTTGCCCTTGCTGTTCTGGGCCCACACCCACGGATTGCCCTCGGCGTCGTTGATAAAGTAGCTGGGCAGGTTGATCAGGTTCTCGTCCTGGGTGTCCTCCTGACCGTAGTCCGGCTCTATGTACACATGCTGCCCCATCAAGAGTCCTTCGCCGCTGCCCTCCAGGGTGACATAGAAGGGGTACTTGCTGGACATGGCCGTGTCGCCGTCGCCAAAGTCGCTGCGGCTCTGCTGGGCGTTGTTCCAGTCGATGGAGCTGATGCTGCCCTTCCACGTCTGGTCGCTGACACGGGAACGGATCACCACCTGGGTGCCCTGGGTGAGAACGGAGGCGTTGTTCTCGTTGACATAGCCCTTGATGCGGAAGCCGCCCGTCTCCACGATGGTCATGAACGGCAGGGCGTTGCCGGAGTTGTCCGTACCGCCGTCCGGGTTCAGCGACTTGATCTCGCCGTCCACCGGCGCGGTCACCGTGCCGTTCTTGGTGTTGGCCTTCAGCTTCTCGATGTCCTTTTTCTTGGTGGCGATGTTGGCCTTCGTCTCCAGCACCTTCACGTTCTGCTCCCGCAGATCCAGGGCGTACTGCCGCTTGGTGGCGTCGTCATAGGTGCTGTCCATCAGCTTCTGTATCTTTTCCAGCTCCGCCTGCTGGTCCTCCAGCGTGGCGTTCAGCTGCTCCAGCTCCAGCTGGGCCATCTCCAGGTCGGTGCGGATCTGGCTGAGGTCATAGGTCAGCAGCACATCGCCCTTTTTTACGCTGTCGCCCACCTTCACCTTGATGGTGTCGATGGTCATGGCGTCGTTTTTCTTGATGGTCGTCTCGCCCAGGGGACTGACGATGCCCGCGAACCGGTCCGCCAGACCCACGGACCCCAGCCCGCAGATCATGGACACCGACTGCACGGAGGCCTCGCCCTCCACTGCGCCGCAGCCGGACACACAGCCCAGCAGCATCACCAGCGCCAGTACAAAAGCCGCTTTTTTCATGTTGTGTTCTCCTTTTTCCTTCCCGCGCGCCCGCGGGATGATTTGCCTATTTATTTAGACGGCAGAAATTGTCATTCCGTTCCGCCGCTGCCCCCGACAATATCATATCATGCGCCTGGCCCTCAAAATGTGAACAAATCGTGAACACACGCTTAAGACCTTACTAAGGTTCCGTATCAAAACGGTGGCAAAACGCCCCGCGGAATATTGACAGCGTGCGGGGGAGTGTCCTATTATTATGGTGTTCCGTGTCCACCCCGGACATCTTACCGGTGTACGGGTGCCTTTTCGGCGGACACGGTCCGTGTACGATACCACCGGCAGGAGGTTTTGCCATGAACAAAAAACGTATCCGCCAGATGGACCTGGCCCTGCGCCGCCGCCTTTCCGACCGTCCCGCCGCGGACTATTTTGCTCCCGGGGACGCCCTGCTCCGCGCCCTCGAGACCGAGGGCTATATGCAGCGCTTTGCCGGGCTGTTCAGCGGTGTGCGCCTCCGCTGCGCCGACGTGCTGTCCCTCTGCCGCCCGGAGCTGGAGACGCTGTGCCCCGGCGAACCGTCCGAGGGCTGGTTGGCCTATGCCTACGACTATGCCCGCCGCCTGCTCTACCCGGAAAAGACCGATACGGAGCCCTTCGCCCCCGGTGCGGTGTTCCTGCTGTCGGTGCTGCAGGTGCTGTTTGCCGCCGAGGCGGAGCTGCTGCCCCACGACCCGGCCTGGACCTTCGATTTCCTGACCGATGATGAGCTGGCCGGCAGTCCCAGTGCCCCGTCCTATCAGCGCTTCCTGCGCCTGTGGAGGCGGGAGTTCGTCTATGAGCTGATGCGTTTGGGCCTGGAGGTCACGCCCTACCGCACCCTTGAGCATATCGCCGGTGTCCACCACATCGCCGTCACCGCCGCCCGCGCCCTGCGGAAAAGCGGCGTGGCCGTGGACGTGGCCCTGGTCTCCGGCGCCGCCGCCGGCCACGATCTGGGCAAGTTCGGCTGCCGCCCCGGCGAGCGCGTGCCCTACCTGCACTATTTCTACACCGACCAGTGGTTCCGCCGCCGCCGGATGACCGATATCGGCCACGTGGCCGCCAACCACTCCGTCTGGGACCTGGAGCCCGACTACCTCTCCGTTGAGGCGCTGCTGCTGATCTACGCCGACTTCCGCGTCAAGCAGCTTCACGATGCGCAGGGTCGGGAGATCACACGTATCTCCACCCTGGCCGAGGCCTTTCAGGTGATCCTGGACAAGCTGGATGACGTGGACGGCGAGAAGCAGAAGCGCTATACCCGGGTCTACGCCCGGCTGGAGGACTTCGAGCAGTATATGGTCAGCCGCGGCGTGGATGTCACCATGTCCGGCGGCGATACGTCTCCTCTGCCGGAGAAGCACACCGCCCTCATGACCGATGACGAGGCCCTCCGCGCCCTGACGCTCCGCTGCGTGGGCCACAATATGGAGCTGATGCACCGCCTCACCGATCAGCGCAGCTTCGCCCGCCTGCTGGAGGAGGCCCGCGGCGAGACGGATTGGCGCCGTCTCCGCGCCTATCTGGCGGTGATGGAGTCCTACTCCCTCTATCTGCATATCCCACAGAAGGTCCAGACCCTGACGTTCCTCTACGAGCTGCTGATGCACCGCGAGGGCGATATCCGCCGTCAGGCGGCGGCGCTGCTGGGCGAGATCATCGCTGGCTTCCACGCCGGCTACGCCAAGGAGCGCCCCGCCGACATCCGCCCGGACCCCCGGGCCATCACCGACGTGGACCAGTGGAGGCTCTATCTGGACAAGATACTGTATCCCGACCATAAGCTCATGCCCCAGCACCGCCGCTGGATCGGCTATACCCTGAAATTCGCCGTCGGCTCCCTGCTGAGCCACTGCCCCGGCCGGGAGGAGCGCTTCCTGGCCCCGGTGTTCGCCTACTACCGCAGGCCGGAGGATCTGGATGACTACACCGCCTTCCAGCTGCTGGATACCGCCGCCGCTCTGCCGGATACGGCCTATACGGCCAGCCGCGCCCGGCAGATGACGGACTTTGCCGCCGCCCTGTCCCTGCGTAAGGACCTGACCATCCGCATGGCCGCCGTGCTGCTGCTGGACCGTCTCGCCCGCCTGTACCCGGAGGACGGCCGCGCGCTGGAGGCCGTGACCGCCGTCCCCGACGGCGACAGCGGCACCCTGCGCTATCTCAAGCAGGATGTGCTCTCTCAGGGCGCGCCCCTTCTTCTGCCGGAGGACGTGGTCTCCGAGATCTTCCTGGACAACCTGAAGACCGCCACCCCCTGGATCACCAAGCAGGGCAACCTGCGCCTGCTGACGGACTTTGCCCGCAGCGGCAAAAGCCCCGCCCTCCATATCGCCACCCACCTGTCCAATCTCATCAAGGTCAGCGACCGCGTCACCGTCCGCCACAGCGCCGGCAACGCCCTGCTGGCCCTGGCGCCCCGCCTGACGGCCGACCAGCGCAACGAGGTGGCGGTGGAGCTGTGCCGCGGCCTGGAGCTGGGCCAGCAGGAGTTCACCAAGTATATCCCCGACTACCTGGGCCGTTTTGCCCTGTGGCTGCCCCCGGCGGAACTGGATGAGGTGCTGGATGACCTCCGCGTGAACCTCAGCTCCTCCGACAGCCGCGTTACCGCCTCCGTGCTGGATACCGTGGGCGTCATCTATGAGGCGTACGATGCCTATCGCGCCCGCTTCCCGGAGACGGACGACGCCTACCGCCGCCGCCGTGAACGGCTGCTGGGCCTGCTGATGCGGGGCCTCAGCGGCATTGACGGCGCCACCCGGCAGGAGGCCCTGTTCGTGTTGGGCCGCCGGGTCTTCGGCTCCGGAGAGCTGGGCCGCCACGAAAAGCGCCGCGCCTTTATGCTCACCCAGCGCAAGCTGCTCTCCGCCCAGGACGAATTCCCCGGCGAGGGCCTGACGTTCTACTACCGGGCCGCCATGCTGGGCAAGCTCTACCGCTTCATCACCGAGGAGCGCCTGTTCCACAAGGGCTTTGACTTCGGCGTGCCCCGCCCCGTGGCTTTCTTCCCCGGTACCTTCGACCCCTTCACCCTGTCCCACAAGGGCATCGTCCGGGCCATCCGCGACCAGGGCTTCGAGGTCCTGCTGGCCATTGACGAGTTCTCCTGGTCCAAAAAGACCCAGCCCTACCGCCTGCGCCGGCGCATCGCCGCCATGGCCGTGGCCGACGTGTTCCACGTCAGCATTTTCCCGGAGGACTTCCCGGTGAACATCGCCAACCCGGAGAACCTCCACGAGCTGCGCGCCGCCTTCCCGGGCCGCAGCGTGTCCATCGTGGTGGGCAGCGACGTGGTGCTCCACGCCTCGTCCTACAAAAAGCCCGTCACGCCGGACTCCATCCACACCTTCGACCACGTGGTCTTCCGCCGCACCGAGCCGGACGCCGAGCCGGCGGATTACAGCTGCATCACCGGCAAGGTGCTGGAGCTGACGCTCCCGCCCCAGCTGGAGGAGATCAGCTCCACCCGCATCCGCGAGGCGGTGGATGCCAACCGCGACATCTCCAACCTCATCGATCCCACGGTGCAGGAGTTCATCTATCGCCGCGGCCTGTACCTCCGCGAGCCCCAGGACAAGCCCGTTCTCCGCACCGAGGACCTGAGCTTCCTGCCCGCCTCGCCGGAGACGGCGGAGAAATTCCTTCGCACCATGCTCTCCGTACCCACCGCCGCGGCGCTGCGGACGCAGATCGAGAGCCGCGGCGACGACGTGATGGTCTGCCGGGACACCGACGGCACCATTCTGGGCGCGGCCAGCTACGCCTGCCTGGACTCCGCCCGCCTCTTCGCCCGCCTGGGCGACCCGGTCCTCTCCGGCCTGGTCCGCCAGAACGCCGGCGGCCGCACCCTGCTCATCAGCGGGCTGTTCGTGCCCCGGGGCGAGCGCCAGAGCGACCTCTGCCAGCTGCTCATCACCGAGGTGCTGACCCTGGCTCTCAGCCGTGAGTTCACCTATGCCCTCTACCTTCCCCTGGAGGGCGCCGTCTCCGGCTACGGCCGCCAGCTGCTGACGCTTCAGGGCTTCGTCCCGGCTGGTGACAGCACGGACGCCCTGGCCGTGGATATGCGCTGCCCCATCGTCCTCAGCCGCAACGTGGACACCGCGGTGAAGGCGCCCTTCAGCTCCTCGCCCCGGGTGCTTGCCGCCATCGCCGCCGCCCACCGCCGCCTGCAGGCGGCGCTGACAAAGCTGCAGCCCGGATCTCTGGTGCTCAGCCTGTCCGCCGGCGTCATCTACCACCGGCTGCTCCAGCGTATCACCGGCCGCAACGGCGTCCCCGCGGAGCCCACCACGCCCCGCGTCCTCGGCCCGGATATCTGCGTCCCCTACGGCAAGATCCTCCGCGGCGTGGCCGTGCCCAACACCGTCACCAAGACCCTGCGTACCGACAAGGTCTACGAGCCGGACCTCAGCACCTATTCCATCGAAGCCTACCCGGACTACTCGCCCCTGCCCGACCAGGTCCGCACCATCCACGCCTTTGCCCGCCCCGTCATTCTCGTGGACGATATGCTCCACGACGGCAAGCGCATCCGCCGCCTGGCCCCGCTGCTCGCCGAGACGAACACCCCCGTGGATCAGGTGCTGGTGGGCTACCTCACCGGCATGGGCCGCGACCTCATGGAGCAGCTGGGCTACGACGTGGACGCCATCTACTACCTGCCCAACCTGCGCCTGCGCTTCGTCGAGTCCACACTCTATCCCTTCATCGGCGGCGACACCGTCCGCCGCAGCGAGGCCCTGCCCGGCGGCCTCCAGCCCGCCGTCAACCGCATCCTGCCCTACGCCGCCCCCGAGTACACCGGCATGGACGACGAGACCGCCTGGGAGCTCTCCCTCTGCTGCCTTGAGAATGCCCGCGATATCCTCCTGGCCCTTGAAACGGAATTCCGTTCCCTCTACGCCCGCAACCTCACCCTCAGCCGTCTCGGCGAAGCGGTCATCCTGCCCCTCTGCCCCGACAAGGGCGGCTGCATGACCTACGATCTCTCCCGCGCCGCCAGCACGTATCTTGAGGGAGATATAGAGCTCCTGAAACGTATGCGCCCCAGATAAAGGCACATCTTTTGCGCCAATACTTCGTTGCGTCGGCTTGACGTACACACGGTACGCCTGCGCCTCCGCGCCTCGTCTTGACACAAAATCTGAACCTTTATCAAGACTATGCGGCGCCGCCTCGTCATCGGCAGGACGCAAAATCCGGCACATTCTCTGCTCCTCAGGGGGCCTGCCTTGGCGTGAAATTTGCGCGTCAGCACCCTGCCGGAGGCAAAAAGATAGAAACAGGAGAAGCTACTATGATCGATCTCAACGATACCAACCTGCCGCGCATCCCGTCTAAGTGCCGCGTCACCCTGCTGGCTCTGGGCGATGTGGGCAGCACGCTGCTGACGGGCCTGCGGCTCATGGGCGGCGACGTGATAGGCTCCATCGGCATCTGCGATGTGCGCCCCGGCGTCTCCGAGCGCTGGGAGTTCGAGCTGAACCAGATACAGTCCCCGGACGGTGCGGCGCTGCCCCCGGTGGACATCATCGCGCCGGAGCAGCTGTTCGACGGCGACGTGTTCCTGTTCTGCGCCTCCCGGATGATCCCGGATACCTCCGTTACGGCGGGGGATGTCCGCATGGCCCAGTACGGCCTGAACCGGGAGCTGGTGTCCATCTACGCCCGCATGGCCCGGGACAGGCGGTACAGGGGCCTGTTCTGCGTGGTCAGCGATCCGGTGGACCCACTCTGCCGTGCCGTCCTGCGTGAAAGCGGCCTGTCCCCGGCCCAGGTCCGGGGCTTCGGCCTGGGCGTTATGCACGCCCGCGCCCTGTATTACGCCCGGAGGGACCCTCGCTTCGCGTCCTACCTTACCGAGGGCCGCGCCTTCGGCCCCCACGGCGAGGACCTGGTGCTGGCCAACTCCATTGCGCACTACGACGACGCCCTCTCCCGTGAGTTGACGGAGAAGGTGGCCCACGCCAATCTGGAGATGCGTAAGCTGGGCTACAAGCCCTATGTGGCCCCGGCCCTGTCCTCCGGCGCGCTGAGCCTGCTGGCCCTGCTGCGGGGGCAGTGGCATTATTCCTCCGTCTACGACGGCCAGGTGTTCATGGGATGCCGCAATCGTCTGACCCCCGCCGGCATCGAGACGGAGCCGCTGACCCTGCCGCCCGCCCTGCAAAAGCGTATCGACGACACCCGCGCCAAGCTGAACGCCATAGAATAACGGAGGTATCCGCCATGCTCACCGTTCTGCTCCCCGAAAACGACCACAGCCCCGCCCTGCGGGGACTGTTGGTGCCCCTGCTGCCCCCGGGCAGCGTCATCCGCGACCCCGATGACGGGCTGGAGGACCTGGCCGGCCGCCGTCTGCTGTTCGCTGTGGCGCTGGATGAGGGCGGCTGCAATATGGCCTATTACCGTATGCTCTCCCGCCTGCGCCGCAGCACGGACCTGCTCTCCGACAGTATCGGCGCGTGCATCGTCACCGGCGTGGGCGAGTTCTACACCAAGGATGTGGCCCGGGACATGGTCTTCGCCGCCAACCAGGCGGGCTGCGGCTTCCTCGGCCGCCCGCTGGTGGAGGCCACCGGTTCCCTGCGGAATTTCCGCACCCAGGCCCAGATCGGCGGTACCGATGAGGTCACGGCCTTCCATGCCGCCGTGGCGGAGCTGCTCTCCCGCCTGAACGGCTGGGAAAAGCCCGCCCCCCTCCGCCATGTGCTGGCTCTCCACGCCTCCCAGCGCACCACGTCCAACACCCTGGCCCTGTGGGAGCTGGTGAAGGCCGGCCTTCCGTCGGACCTCGGCGTGCAGGAGATCTGCCTCCGCAACGGCACCATGGCCGACTGCAACGGGTGCAGCTATACCGCCTGTCTCCACTTCGGCGAGCAGGGCGGCTGCTTCTACGGCGGCCCCATGGTGGACGAGGTCTATCCCGCCGTGCGGAAATGCGACGCCCTGGTCATGCTCTGCGCCAACTACAACGACGCCCTGGCTGCCAATCTGACCGCCTGCGTCAACCGGCTCACGGCCCTGTTCCGCCAGACCCGTATGTACGACAAGCGGCTCTTCGGCCTGATCGTCTCCGGCTACTCCGGCGGCGACCTGCTGGCCCGCCAGCTGATCTCCGCCCTGAATATGAACAAGTCCTTCTACCTTCCGCCCCGCTTCTCCCTGCTGGAAACGGCCAATGAGCGCGGCAGTCTGGTGAAGCTGCCGGGCATCGAGGCGCAGGCGGCGGCCTTCGCCCGGCACATCGCGGAGAGCTGAATAACCCCGCCGCAAACCGGGGAAAATACTTCCATCAATCAAAAGGAGGTGTGTTCCATGCAGGCAATGGTGTTGGAAAAGGCGTGCATCCAGTGCGGACTGTGCGCGGGGCTGTGCCCGGAGGTGTTCGAGCTGAACAGCGGCGAGCCCGCCCGGGTGACGGTGGACCCTATCCCGGACGCGCAGAAGATCGGCGTGCAGGAGGCGGCGGACAGCTGTCCCGTGGCCGCCATTCAGGTAACGGCGTAAAAATCCCCGGAAATGCCACAAAAACCACTTTACAACGGTGATTTTCTGTGGTATCATCTCAAAGTACGCGCTAAGCGCGTCCGACCCCTGCCTTAGCCCTGCGGAGCGTTCCATCTCTCCCACGGCCCAGGCTGCGGGCGTATTTCAAGAAAGGTGGAAACACGACTATGATGCTGAAAGACCAGAAGACCTCTATCATCGAGGCCAATCGCACCCACGAGACCGACACCGGCTCCCCTGAGGTCCAGGTGGCCATTCTCACCGAGCGTATCAACCAGCTGACCGCGCACCTGAAGGTCCATCCCCATGACTTCCACAGCCGCCGCGGTATGCAGATGATGATCGGTAAGCGCCGTCGTCTGCTGGACTACCTGGCCAAGAAGGACATCGGGCGTTATCGTGCCCTGATCGCCAAGCTGGGTCTGCGTAAGTAAGTTGAAACAGGGTGATGTGCGCTTGCGCATCACCCTTCTTTCACATTCTGCGCCGTGTACAAATTGACCATTAGCAGTTGAAAATGCGCCGAAATTCAGGGTTTCGGAGCGTTTTCAAGTGCTAACGGCGATAGGTCGCGGGCAGAATGCCATTTCACAAAAAAGGAGAAACGATATGTCAACGATCATCACCAAGCGCCAGTTCCCCCACTATCACAAATACACCATGGACCTGGCCGGCCGTCCCCTGACGCTGGAGGTCGGCAAGCTGGCTGAGCTGGCCAACGCCGCCGTCATGGTGGGCTATGGCGACACCCGCGTCCTCTGCTGCGTCACCGCCGCCCCCCGTCCCCGGGACGGCATCGACTTCTTCCCCCTCAGCGTGGACTTTGAGGAGAAGATGTACGCCGTGGGCCGTATTCCCGGCAGCTTCAACCGCCGCGAGGGCCGTCCCGGCGAGAAGGGCATCCTGACCTCCCGCGTCATCGACCGCCCCATCCGTCCCCTGTTCCCCTATGATTTCCGCAACGACGTGTCCGTCATGTGCACCGTCATGGCCGTGGACCACGACTGCTCCCCCGAGATCGCCGCGCTGATCGGCACCTCCGCCGCCCTGGCCATCTCCGACATTCCCTGGAACGGCCCCGTGGCCGCCCTGAAGGTGGGCCTGGTGGACGGCAAGCTGGTCTTCAACCCCGACAGCGAGCAGCGCAAGGTCAGCGACCTGGACGTGACCGTCGTCTCCACCGGCAAGAAGGTCGTCATGATCGAGGCCGGCGCCAACGAGGTCCCCAACGATGTCATGTTCGAGGCCATCAAGCAGGCCCACGAGGAGAACCAGAAGCAGATCGCCCTCATCAATCAGATGGTGCAGGAGATCGGCAAGCCCAAGTTCGACTATCCCCACGCCGACTTCAACTACGAGCTGTTCAACAAGATCACCGCCGACTTCATGGACGAGGCCAAGGCCGCCATGGACACCGACGACAAGAACGTCCGCGAGCAGCGCTGGAACGCCATGATCGAGAAGTGGCACGAGAAGTACCTGGAAGAGTACCCCAACATGGACCAGTACCTGGAGGAGATCACCTACAAGTTCCAGAAGATGATCGTCAAGAAGTGGCTGCTGGAGGGGCACCGCGTGGATGGCCGCCAGAAGAACGAGATCCGTCCTCTGGACGCCGAGGTGGGCGTGCTGCCCCGGGTCCACGGCTCCGGTCTGTTCACCCGCGGCCAGACCCAGGTCCTGTCCGTTTGCACGCTGGATACCCTCTCCGCCAACCAGAAGCTGGACACCATCTGGGAGGAGACGGAGAAGCGCTATATGCACCACTACAACTTCCCCGGCTACTCCGTCGGCGAGGCCAAGCCCGCCCGCAGCCCCGGCCGCCGCGAGATCGGCCACGGCGCGCTGGCCGAGCGCGCCCTGCTGCCCGTCATTCCTCCCGTGGAGGAGTTCCCCTACGCCATCCGCGTGGTGTCCGAGGTGGTTTCCTCCAACGGCTCCACGTCCCAGGGCTCCATCTGCGGCTCCACGCTGGCACTGATGGACGCCGGCGTGCCCATCAAGGCCCCTGTGGCCGGCATCTCCTGCGGCCTGATCCAGGACGACGACGGCAGCTTCACCACCTTCATCGACATCCAGGGCGTGGAGGACTTCCACGGCGAGATGGACTTCAAGGTGGCCGGTACCAAGAAGGGCATCACCGCCATTCAGATGGATCTGAAGAACGACGGCTTGACCATGGAGATCATCAAGAACGCGCTGGACATCACCTACGATGCCCGCTGCCAGATCCTGGACCAGGTCATGCTGCCCTGCATCGCCGAGCCCCGGCCCGAGGTCAGCAAGTACGCCCCCAAGATGGTCACCATGCACATCGACCCGGATAAGATCCGCGACGTCATCGGCAAGGGCGGCTCCGTCATCCAGAAGATCGTGGCCGAGTCCGGTGCCAAGATCGACATCGACGACGACGGCACCATCCACATCGCCTCCCCCGATGCCGAGAGCTGCGAAAAGGCCAAGAAGTGCATCGACGACATCGTCTTCGTGCCCGAGGTGGGCCAGCTGTACTACGGCCGCGTCGTGCGCCTGATGACCTTCGGCGCCTTCGTGGAGCTGGCCCCCGGCAAGGACGGTCTGGTCCACATCTCCAAGCTGGCCGACAAGCGCATCGAGAAGGTGGAGGACGCCTGCAAGATCGGCGACATGATGTGGGTCAAGGTCACCGAGATCGACGAGAAGGGCCGCGTGAACCTGAGCCATAAGGACGCCATGAAGGAGATCGCCGCCAAGGAAGCCGCCGGCGAGCCCATCAAGTAAAGCATCGTTTTTATATCCCCCGGTCCGCCGGGGGATATTTCTTTTTCCCGCCGCCTGTGGTATACTGAGAAAAACGCCCTGCAAGGAGGTCCCGCCTATGTCCGATACCATCGCCGCCATCGCCACGCCCGGACAGCCCAGCGCCATCGGTATCCTGCGCCTGTCCGGCCCGGATACCTGTGCCGCGCTGGACGCGGTATTCCGCGCCAAAAACGGCAGGCCCGCCGCGCAGCAGCGCCCCCGCGCCATGGTGCTGGGCGAGCTGCTGGACGAGACGGGGCAGGTCATCGACAGCGTGCTGTGCGTCCATTTCCCCGCGCCCCACAGCTATACCGGAGAGGACTGCGCCGAGCTCCACTGCCACGGCAGCCCCATCGTGCTGGACACGGGCCTCCGCGCCCTGTTCGCCTCCGGCTGCCGTCAGGCCGGTCCCGGCGAGTTTACCAAGCGGGCCTTTCTCAACGGGCAGCTGGACCTGCTCCAGGCGGAGTCCGTGGCGGACCTGATCGACGCCGAGACGGCCCAGCAGGCCCACAACGCCGTCTGCCAGCTGGACGGCGCGCTGAGCCGCACCGTGGCGCGTATCTACGACGGCCTCATGGACATGGCCGCCCGGTTCTACGCCGTGGTGGACTATCCGGACGAGGACATCGAGGATCTCCAACGCGAGCAGATGCTGGACACCCTGCGCCGGGCCCAGAACGATCTGGAAGCGCTGGTGGCCGGGTTTTCCCGCGGCCGTTTGCTGAAGCTGGGCGTGCCCACGGTGCTGCTGGGCAAGCCTAACGCCGGCAAATCCTCTCTGCTGAACGCCCTCCTGGGCTATGACCGGGCTATCGTCACCGACATCGCCGGCACCACCCGCGACACGGTGGAGGAAAAGGTCACCGTGGGCGGCGTGCTCCTGCGGCTCATCGACACGGCGGGCATCCGCGACGGCGGCGACGCCGTGGAGACCATGGGTGTGGAGCGCAGCCGCGCCGCCGCGAAGCAGGCATCTCTGGCCCTGCTGGTGCTGGACGGCTCCCGGGAGCTGACGGCGGAGGACGAGGCCGCCATCGCCCTGGCCAACACCGTCCCCCACCTGATCGTGGCCGTCAATAAATCCGACCTGCCCAGGGCGCTGGACGTCGGCGCCCTGGCGGACCGCTTCGACAACGTGCTGTCCGTCTCCGCTGCCACCGGCGCGGGATTGGACACGCTGACCGACGCCATCGCGGCGCAGTTCCCGGCGGGCGAGAGCACCGGCGGCGCGCTGCTGACCAACGCCCGTCAGGCCGACGCCGCCAACCGAGCCCTCTCCGCCGTGGCCGAGGCCCGCGGCGCCCTCCGTATCGGCATGACCCCCGACGTGGTGCTCACCGACTGCGAGGCGGCACTGGCCGCGCTGGGTGAGCTGAACGGCAAACAGGTCCGCGACGATCTGGTGGACACCATCTTCTCCCGCTTCTGCGTGGGGAAATAGGCGATAGACGCCTGCATTTCTGCTAATATTCCGTATTATTTACAATTTGACTCTTTCCCTGCGGCGGTTTTCATGCTATGATAGCGGGGAAATATCACTTCCAAGGAGGTTTATCCCATGCGTGAATATGTCATTATGACCGACAGCTGCTGCGACCTGACCGACCACATGGCCAAGGAGCTGGAGCTGACCGTGGTGCCCCTGACCGTCCACATCGATGGGCACGATTACCCCAACCTGCTGGACGGCAGCGCCATCAGCTTCGAGGATTTCTACGGAAAGATCCGCGGCGGCGTGCTGGCCACCACCGCCGCCGCCAACGTAGGCCAGTTTCAGGAGGCCATGCGCCCCATTCTGGCTGCCGGCAAGGACATCGTCAGCATCAACTTCTCCAGCGCCCTCTCCACCACCTACCAAAGTGCGTGCATCGCCGCCCAGGACATGAAGGAGGAGTTCCCCGATGCCAACATCTATGTGGTGGACTCCCTCTCCGCCTCTCTGGGCCAGGGCCTGCTGCTCTATCTGACCGTCCAGAAGAAGCGCGAGGGCCTCTCCGCTCAGGAGCTGGTGCAGTGGGTGGAGGACAACAAGCTCCACATCGACCACTGGTTCACCGTGGACGACCTGAACTACCTGAAGATGGGCGGCCGTCTCAGCGCCGGCGCCGCGTTCTTCGGCTCCATGCTCTCCATCAAGCCCGTCATGCACACCTCCGACGAGGGCAAGCTGGTCCCCGTCAGCAAGGTCCGCGGCCGCAAGGCCAGCCTGAAGGCCCTCGTCGACAAGATCGCCGAGCTGGGCATCGAGCCCAGTGAGCAGGTCATGTTCATCTGCCATGCCGACTGCGAGGTGGAGGCTCGCGCCGTAGCCGAGGAGATGAAGGCCCGCTACGGCGTCAAGGAGGTCTATATCAACTACATCGGGCCTGTGATCGGCAGCCACACGGGGCCGAACACCATAGGCATATTCTTTGTAGGCACCAAGAGATAACGGCGCGTCTTTTGCGCCCTGCCATCGTCAAACCTCCTCGACGTACACAAAGTACGCCGTCGTCGGTTTGCCATCGGCAGGACGCAAGATCCGACATCGATGGGGCGCCTCGCCCTGGCGCAAGATCCATTGCCGTTAGAGGTTTGTCATCGACGGGACACAAGCTCCGTCGCCGCTGGCGGTGTACGGTGCATTTCAACTTTGCGGGAGGTCATCCTATGGACTGGCTGGAACTCAAGATCGACACGAGCCACGCGGGCTTGGACGCGGTGACGGACATGCTGGAGCAGCAGGGCGTTACCGGCGTGATGATCGATGACGAGGCGGACTTTCAGAGCTTTCTGGAGAACAACCGCCAATACTGGGATTATGTGGATGATGACCTGCTGGCGCAGAAGAAGGGCGTCAGCCGCGTGACATTCTATCTGGAACGGAACGAGGATGCCTACGGCACCGTGGCCGCCGTGCGTATGGCCATGTCGGCGCTGAAAAAGGACCACCCGGAGTACGCGCCCCTGCTGCTGACCATGGCCGACGTGGCCGACGAGGACTGGGAGAACAACTGGAAGCAGTTTTACAAGCCCATGGAGATCGGCAGCCGCCTGCTGGTGGTGCCGGAGTGGGAGGAGGCCGCCGACCCCACGCGGGTGAAGCTGGTGCTGAACCCCGGCCTGACCTTCGGCACCGGCAGCCACGCCACCACCCGCCTGTGCCTGCAGGCGCTGGATACCCACATTCACGGCGGTGAGCGTGTCCTGGACCTGGGCTGCGGCAGCGGCATCCTGTCCATCGCCGCCCTGCGCCTGGGCGCGGAGAGCGCCTTCGCCTGCGACATCGACGAGAAGTGCGTGGACGTGGCCTATGAGAACGCCGCCCTGA
>ERZ837910.1183-NODE-1183-length-38112-cov-3.869906_pt1 | contig 38112 bp, 37 predicted proteins | sample MGYA00519940_ERZ837910 | MGnify/ENA primary metagenome ERZ837910 (study PRJEB31850, sample SAMEA3708825) | human gut metagenome | biome: human gut; feature: human-associated habitat; material: faeces | place: China | collected 2014 ... | reverse complement strand
TCCAAGCACATCGATTCGCTCGAAAAAGAGCTGCGCGTCAAGCTCTTCAATCGCAAAACGCGTTCTCAACTTGAGCTCACGCCTGAAGGGGAGCAGTTAGTACCCTTTTTCGAAGAGGTCCAGCAGGCAACAGGAAAATTGATGAGCAGGGCGGCGGCAATCAGAAAAGATGGCGATTTGCTTCTGCGACTTTCGTGCCCCCACGGACTGAGCACCTTGGGGGAAGATGAGATTGTCCTGAGATTTGCCGCATCTTACCCTTCCATCAAAATCGAGCAGCTTGCAGATACGAACATGCGGATTCTTCAGATGCTCAAGGATCGTCAAATCGATGCGGGATTTGTTGCCCGAGTAGATGACACAGAGTATTCCGACCTAATCATGAAAACATGGGAAAGGGTCGACATCCAGGAATTCCGCTTGAAAATCGCCATTCCAAAGAAACATCGCCTCGCGAACAGAGAAAACCTTATGTTGAGCGACTTTAAAAACGATTGCTTTTTGTTTAGAACCTATCGCGACGACATGAGAAGAGACCCGAAGGTCATACGTTTTGTTGAAGCATGCGAAGCAGAGGGGTTCGAGCCAAATATCAAATTCACCGAAGGCAGGGGTTCTCTGCTATTTGGCCTCATTGCATCGGGCAGATATGTCGCACCTCTTATGTACAGACCGCGGACTACCCGACATGACATACAAGTAAAGCAACTTGGCAAGGACTACTACCACTTCAAGCTGCAGCTTTTATATGACAAGGACAATGAATCCAGTGCCCTGCGCATGTTCGTAGATTTTGCAAAAAGCCTGGACATGCCTCTGGGGTAGCAATGCCTCCATTGTAAATGCGGTGCTGCTAACAGCGTCCCATGCATCGCTCGAAGAACAAAGATGTCCGGCGGCTATAAGAGCAGGGCAACCGCCCATATCAGTAAATTCCGATGGCCTGCCATCAAGATAAAGGCGCTCCAGCCAGGATATGGTTTCCATGAGAACGAAGCTCCCCTTGCTTTCATTGAGGTGAATGCGCCATGCAAGAACGCGGCCTAGATTATCCGCAAATGCTCAATTGGCTAATACGGCCTTTATCTCTTTGATCCTTCTTCTAATGCTAAGACAAAGCGAGATTTGGCGACCGATGATAAAGCAGATGGCCAAGCACAGCACGAACACGATAGTGTCAGATATCGTTTCGTCAACCAGCAAGATGCCTGATAATACCAACGCTCGCCTGACGACCAATATCACCACTATTCCCGCTACACCAATCAAACATATGCCGAGCGCTCTTTTCCTTTGAAGTTGAAGAGATCTCAACTCATTGTTGAGCTTGCTTTTCTTTTTATTGGCCACTTCTTCTGGATCCTTTCAGTAAAGATTGATAAAGCTTCAGAGCTTTTCGTTTGAGTTCCTGCGCTAATCGACTATGGCGAACACCACCATATGCTCTTTGTCATCGTCGAGCTATTCAGTTGGTCTCATGGCGCTCTTCCGTACTATGAGAAACACTATGAACGCGATGAGGACCGGGATGATGAGAACGAAGAGCATCCCGTTATATGATTGAGCCTCTGATGCACCAGAGACAATAAACAAACTCACTATCATTCCGCCAATCGTTGGTCCCATGAGGTTGCCGGCATCGAGCCCAAGAAAGGTTGTGTTGCTTGCAGCGCCACGAGCATCATAAGGAGAGCACAAGAATCCCAATGATTGCAAAAGCGGGATAACTGCTCCATACCCACAAGCACCTATGACTGCAGCCAACAGGAAAACGGGGAGACTCGACGCGAACGTGAGCACGAGGATTGAGGCAACGAAGAAGCACAGGCCTATTGGGATGATTCTTTGGACTCCGTGCTTATCAGAAAGCGAGCCGAAAAGAGGACGAGTGGCCAGCAGACAACCAGCATAAACAGCAAAATACGCACCCATTCCCTCAATCCCCAACAGGTTGCCATAGATGACTATGAATGCATTTATGCATGAGAATGGCATTGATAACAATGCGATCAGTAGGGCTGGGGTGACAGCACCTTTCGAGAACATGCGATCCAGTTTGAATTGGTATGGTTTTCTCGCATGGTTACCTGGCTCTTTGATCACGCATGCAAGGATGAGCCCACCTATGATGACAAGCGCAGAAATGCGAAATGCCCGTTGAAATCCGACAAAATCCAGCAAGGCCAATCCTACTAAAGGCCCGATTGCCTGAGATATTGCCAACGCCAGTCCGAATATGGAGATACCCGAGTTCATCTTTTGCATAGGAAGAGCATCTGCAGCCATGGCCTGAGCTAGTGCAGCAGAAGTTGCAAGTCCTGCACCATGCAAAAGACGTATCACGAAAATAGCAGTAACAGTTGTTGCGACACTATACAAAAATGTTGAGACCGCTATCACAAGAAGCGAGATGATGAGAATCATCTTCTTGTTGAATGCATCGAAAGCAGGACCTATGAAAGGCCGCACGAGGATGGCGGAGATAGCAAAAGCTCCAACAGTCATACCGACAATCTGTGCTGGGGCGCCAATATCATAAACATATAAGGGTATAAGAACATTCATCATCATTTGCCCCATTGTCTGGAAGAAGCTAATCATCATGAGGATGATGAATGTTATATTCCAAATGCTTGGCTCTTTATGTTTCCCAGCTGAGCCCATAATGAGAAATACGTCCCTTCTAGAACATATGAAACGTTGTATTTAGCAATGAAAGGACGCGATCAATGCGTCCTTTCCTACGAATTAGCTTATGGCATTAATTCAGACCGATCCTCGCCCCGTGATTCGCATCATCAATGCGAATCACGGGTGTTGGATACTGCCATTCGGTGATGCATAATGGGCGATTGCAAAGCTAGAATCCATCTATCCGACTTTGCAATACAACGAAACTCTGTTCTTTAAGCCTGCTTTGACAGCTTGTCGTTGTAGAAGAAGAACAGGATACCAACCAGGAGATAGCCAAGTGCGGTCACCGGGAAGATGACGGTTACCGGCAGTCCTCCGGTTACCAGTGCGCCTGCAACGGCAGGGCCTACCATAGCACCAAAACGACCAATCGCATTAGCCCAGCCTACACCAGTACCACGAACCTCTGCAGGATAGCTCAATGTGATGCATGAATAAACTGCATTGTAAACACCCGTGGTGCCAGCACCAGCAATGACGCAGAGAATGATGACCACAATCTCTGAACGCACAAAGCCGATGACCGAGATCACAATAGCAATGAAGATTGCCAGGCAGATGATGGTCTTCTTGAAACCAACCTTATCTGCAATCCATCCAACGATCGCTGCTGCGGGAAGCGAGCAAAGATTGAAGAGCAGCAAGAAGAACAAGCTGTTGGTGAGGCCATATCCTCCATAGACCATGAGGCGTGCAAGCCAAGTCTGCATAGTAAACGAAGTGTACATCGTGAGCATGAAGACTATCCAGAACAGAATCGTATATTTGCCCATCCCATTGGCAAATATACCCTTGAGCGCTTCGATAACAGACGGCTTCTCAGCCTTCTCCTCATCACTTACAACATACTCATCATCGGGCTCGGGGGTAAAGCTAGGATCTGCCTTTTCAAGAACATTCCTCACCTTGTCGACCTTGCCGGTCTTCACATAGTGAGCAGGAGAATCAGGCATCTTGAGTGCAATCAAGGGGAACAGGATGATTGGCACGAAGGCGATAAAGTAGAGCGGCCTCCAACCCCAAGTCTGGAGTACTCCCATACAGACTGCCGTGCTGATTACAGAGCCTACAGAAACACAGGATATCGCCATTGTCGTGACAAGCGCACGACTCTTGATAGGCGTGTATTCCGAGAGGTAGGTCATGACGACAGGCGTGAAGCCAGCAAGGCCGAAGCCAGATACCAGCTTAAACACGGTCAGCGCCTCGGGTGAAGAAGCGATACCGATGAGACCTGTAAATACGGAATAGATGCCCGTAGCAAGAAGAAGGGAAGTCTTTCTTCCTATCCTATCCGAGAGCATACCGAAAAATATGCCACCAAGCATACTGCCAAACTGACCCGCGCTCGTAATGAAACCAAGGGTTACATCCTCGATTCCCGTATCCGTGCGCAAAGAGGTAAGAGTACCGGCCCAGACGCCCATATCATAGCCATCAAAGAGAATCATGATGACGCCAATGGCTATGACGCCGTACATGAACCCGTTGAGCTTACTCTTTCCTATAACTTCACTTACATTGACTTTCCGTCCCATTTTCCCTCCTAGGGATTTCTCTTAACCTACGATTGTGATTCCCTAACAAGTTTTTCTTATTCATCCTCCTCTACAAACGTCGGTGGGGCTGCATGGAATTTCTGAGGTGAAATAGCGAAGTGAAAGATGGGTGTGTCCACCTCAACAACCCTGAACGGGCAATGTTTCATTCCCTTGGGGAGGTAGATCAAGCAGCTCTTGGTGAGCGTGACCCACTCGTCTTCGAAGCGGAACTCAATTACGCCGCCAAGCGACTCGGGATCGTCTTGATTGGTTCCGAAAAATCCGAGAATCTCATCGGTATCGTCGTGCGCGTGATGAGGCGGCCCGTCAAAAGGCTTGTAGTACCAAACACATTCGATGTTGCACGCACCTTCGACCACATCGCTATCCATGAATGCAATCGAGCGACGAATATCCAAGGGCAGCCGGTAGTGCGTCAGACGCTCGGGTCGTGGAGTCGTGACGATGTACTTGTCGTAATCACTCATTGCCGATTCCTTTCGTTGTTACCTTCAAACACCTTGCTCATGCCCTTTAGGGGGGGTGCGCTGCGGGTTAAGGAGGAAACCCACAGCGCAGAAGAGAGAGTTGGGCGTTAATAGCGGATGAACTGCGGGTCTGCGACCTGAGGTGCATATTCGGCGACGAGCTCGTCCCAATTCCTTGGAAGCCTTATCTTGATGCAGGCCGGCCCGCCATGATCGCCGCCGCCAATCTGCGCTACACCTCGATCGATGGGCGCAACGCCCGAGACGATTATGTTGATGTGCTCTTTGGTCCAATACTTGCGAGCTGAATAGCAGCCTTTCTCGGGAAGCGGCAAACCCGATTTGGGCATATGGTTGTTATCGGTCATCCACCGCTTGTTGATGGTGTCCGAACTCTTGCGGGCATATTCATAGATGTACTCGCGGACGTCATCGCGCGAATAACCTGCATCGGCCAAGGTTTTTGCCATTCCCGCGGTGATGACGAAAGTGCAGCCTGGATCGAATCCCCATGTGTTGTCATACGAGCACATCTTCTCGAGGAGGTAGTTCACATTGCGATTACCTCGGAAGATGGCGCGATCGTGATACCAATATAGGAACACGGTCGAATCGTCCTCGGTAAAGCCATACTCGGTCTGAAGCGGCTCCCACGGACTGTTTGCCTCATCTTCGGCAAGCACCGTCCAGAACCTGCCCTCATGACCCATGTAAGCGTTATCCTCTAAACCGGGACGCGAGCCGCTGATGTTTTGAATGATGTAGGCAAGCGCACGGGCAAGACAAGCATTCGACTTGAAGTACATGCTCAGCACCGCTTCGTTGGTGTTCATGTTGAGGGCTCGCGCCACGGGACCATTCACGCATAGGGCGGGCGCAAAACCGGCAACGCTGCAAGTCCACCCGGCAAGGTGGATGATCGGGTCATTCATCGCCTCGACTGCCGCGATGAGAACCGGCATGTGGATAGGCAAGCAGCCTGCCATGACCGCATTGACCGCGATTTTCTCGACAGTCGCCTTGCCCAGCATAGGGGGAAGTTTCGCAACGACATAGTCGCGCGGAAGATCAGCACCGCGAAGCATCTCGGAAACGGCTTCTTCGGTAGGAATGGCCATAGGCAGACCCTGCGTATAGCCGCGCTCGTAGAAGATATCGTTGATCTCTTGCGCAGTGCCCTCAACCACTTCTTCTGCGAACGGATTCGCCACGCTATGGGGTATCGCCTGCTCCTCTTCCGTCAGGGGCGCTAGTAGCGCATCGACGATGTCGTCCATTATGGCAACCACGTTCGGATGAATGACCGTATCGATCAGCTCTTGGTCGAGCGCAGGAACAAACGACATGTCGGGCAAGGATTCGGGAGCGACGACAATGCGCAATTCGGGGCAAATGCGAGCGGAGGCTCCGCGGCGCGCCGACATAACGACGCTATCCTTTGCGACTAACACGGCAGGCTTGCCGAGCTTCTCGACAAAGGCGGTATTGTACGCATGGTACATAGCGCATGAGCCGGCATCGCCATAGGCGGCGATAACAGTGTCGACACCATCGAGCCACTCCTCGAATTTCGGGAGAAACTCGGGGTCGTTTTCAATCTCCGAGGTATCACGGGGGTACTGCAATACGGTGAACGTAGCCGTGGGATAGCGCTTTGTTAGTTCCTTTTGAATCTCATCGAGAATAAGGAACGAGTGTCCTTTGAAGTGGGCAAACAGGCCAATGCGTTTGCCATCAAGAGTATCGACACGCGGATTGATTCCCTTGGCATCCTCGTAATCGACTTCGGCCCATGGACTCAATGCCTTCAGTTTTTCCACGTCGCACTTCCCTTCTCGTGCTTTTCCGTCTTGGTCTCCCTTGCGCAGTTATCCAGAGCGGTCTTATTCGTTGCAGAACATCTTCTGTGCAGGGGCAAGGGCGTTGAATTTGAACACGTAGGAACCTCGGGGACCGCAACCGAGCATGTAACCTTCGCTTGTTCCATACTTGAGTGCCAGGTTGGGAGTATGGTTGCAATCGCCCAGCTCGCGCCCCTCTACGACGACGTTTGCCACCGGAATGCCGTTCTTGTTGAGAATGAGACAGCGGCCGCCGAACTGAACTGCCTGATACACGTTGCCGGCAGAGTCGACGCGCAGGGAGTCGTACTTCTCATAGCTGGCGCCCTGATACACGACGCTCGTACATGCCCAGAAGGGCTTCTTGAACCCCTGTGGGTCAAGCTTGATCTGGATGACCGTGTTCTTTCCCGACTCGGAAGTCCACAAGACATCGCCTGCGGGCGAAAGGCCAACGCCATTGGGGCGATAGAGATTACCGAGAATCTTGTGGAAGTGCGTGTAATCGCCATCTGCATCGGCACGCCAGATTGCGCCGCTGTCATCGCCAAAATCACCTACGAAATCGCTGATATACAGGTTTCCGTCCTTGTCGAAATCGAGGTCATTCGGGTGAATATGATGGAAGAAATGAGGCTGGAGAATCTCTCGCTTGCACTCCCCTTCCGGGCTGATGATGAATATGCGACCAGCCTCGAGGTCCGCTGCGAAGATATCGCCATTTTTGTGGACAGCAAGTCCCACCATGCACGAGTTTTCGTGACGCCAGACTACGGATTTCTCCCCTTCGGGAGTTACCTTCACGATTTGAGACCAGGGGCGCTCGCGCTCGCAGAGCAAGAGATTGCCATCGGCATCGAAGATTGACCCTTCCGTGGCATGACCCGGGCGAAAGTCCTCGAGCTTGACCCATGGCTCGGCAATCATTGTAGGCAGGCCTGCGACATCTGGCGGGAGGGGAAAATCAGGGATGCTTGGCCATTCCGTAACCAGATTAGGATAGATGCTCACTACTTCCCCTTTCATGAATTTGCTTGGATTTCAGAAATACGAGACATGTATTCAGCGCAATGAACAGACTCTGTTGAATATATAAAACCCCCGGTAGGAGAACAAATCGAATACGGAGGCAGTCGCGTTGATTGAGAAACATTTGTTACGAATCGATGGATTGATAGCGTTTTCAAACTAATAGTGCAGGGGCAAGACCAACCCGTCTCGGCTCTGCCTTCCTCATATGTGGGATTCACGCGTTTCATGATTCGTATTCGTTCACTTGCGATACGAAATATTCTTCAACGATCTTGCGGATTTCATAGGCAAGCGGCTTCTGCTCAAGCAACTCTTCGCACCAGGCCATGTATAGATTGCAATGGCATCCCGGCTCGTCTAGTTCAACAATAGAAATTCCGTCGAGCTTGTAGCCCTTCAGTATGTATTCGGGAAGCCAGGCGACGAGCCCGCGAAACTTGACTGCATCAAGTAGGTCGGCAACACATGCGCCGACAAGCACGACATCGGCATCGAATCCCGCAGCGTCGCAGACTTGAGGTAGTTCGGACACTCCCGATGCCATGTTCGAGGCAAGGTCACAGAAAAGCGCGCCTTTGAAATCGGCGAGGCTTGCCCGCTTGTATGCTGCATATGGACTGGTGGACTTGACGAGCATCACGTTTCTAGTTGTCGAAACCTTCTTCTGGATTATCTTGTCGCTTTTAATCGCACGGCCTGTGATGCAGAAATCAAGCTTCCTGTCCATGAGAAGCGATTCGAGCTCTTCGAAATAGAAATCGTCGTTTACCAAAATGCACTTCGGATACTTTTCGTAGATGATTTGCTGCAACGCATCGAAGTTGGAAAGCGAGGGCATACGAAACGTGACAGTATTACTATTGTTGTCACGCATGCTTTTCAGCTTAATGGCGGTTTCTGACCAGATGTCGATGATGGAATTCGCACTCTTGAGGAACTCTTCACCGTATGAATTCAGAACGATGTTCCTGCCCACGCGATCAAAAAGAGGGACACCAAGCTCGATTTCCAGCCTGCGAATATTCGACCCGAGGGCAGGCTGAGAGATGTTCAACATATCGGCAGCCTTGGACATATGTTGAAAGCTTGCTGTAAGTTGGAAATATCTAAGTTGTTCTATATTCATGACTGTCTCTCACCTCGCACATAAACCCGGCGAGCCTTATACAGCACAAGCTCACAACATCCCTGAACATACGGGCAGGATGCGCCTCCCGATACCCTGCAGCACACAGCAACCAAGAATCGGCCTCTTCTTCATGGTTACCTGCGACAAGGTAGACACGCTTATTCGAACGCATACAACCTTTGTCCCGGCGCAAAAGCCTCAAAGCGAAGTACAACGGCTCGATCGTCATCCGAAGCAAGCAAGTACCCCTCGCATGCGTTCTGCTTCAAGGCAAGATTTGGCGTGTAGCGCAGCTTTCCCTCCTCAAAGCCAGGAGCCAGAATGTTTGCCACGGGGATACCGTCCTGGTCTAGGATCACAGCTCGACCGCCCATCATGATGCCCACATAGATAAACCCGTTCTCATCCATGACATGGGTGTCGACATTGGAGGAGCTAGCATTGCGGTAAACACATAACGGAGAGTGCTGTGCAACTCTTGGATTGCCCTTTGGGTCCAGCAAAACCCTGATCACGGAATTGCTTGAGACCTCCGTGATCCACATAGAACGACCATCGGGTGCAAATGTGATTCCATCGGGTGCACAGAGCTCCCCTAGAAACAGTTCCATCTCCTCATAGCCAGAGTCGGCTCGAAGAACGTACACTCCCCCACTTGGGTCATGCAAATGTCCACTCAAATCGGTGAAACACAGATCCCCGTTCTCGCGAAATACCATGCAATCGGGCCGCATTTTTCTGCCATCGTCATCGATATAGAGGGTGTCGAGCAGATTCCCCTCTGGACTCAGAATATTGATGCAGCTAGAGAGCATGTCGGAAGCGAAGCAGCGGCCATCCTTGTGAAACGCCAGGCCTACCGTCATGCCGACATCGTTGTGATAGAACTCGCTTTGCTCTCCCTCGGGCGTGATCTTTATCACAGACGTATCACCAGGAGCAGTGTGGCAGCAGTAGAAGTTGCCCTCCCTGTCGAAAACCGGCCCTTCCAAGCTTGGCATGGGGCTACCGGGGGCCACCTCATAAGCAACCTCTGCACGGATACATGGCAAATCCGCGAGTTCGGGAGGCAGGTGCCGTTCAGGAATACTAATCATCTTGCTCATCCGTCCCTTCTCAAGCTCTTTGCCTCAGAAAGACCCGTCTTTTGGCAGGTGCGGTCCCCAGGTCCAGTTGCCATCCCTGCTATAAACGGCATCGGAGTGGTAAGTGTAGATGCGACCCTTTTGCTGAGGTTGCTGGGCATTGGGATGGAATATGCGCCTCGCATCCGGCTGACGAACCCAACCCTCCTGATACGGGGTTCGGGAGAAGGCAATAATATGAGTCTTCAGGAGTTTCCACTCCTCATCGATCTTGATGAATTCGTTGTCGTACTTACCGATGAACCAATAAGTCGTTGGCACGTGTTCATCACCTGGATACGGCGCGATGGCCATGGCATGGGGGCTCAGTTGATTGAATTGGGCTTTGGCACGCATTCCATCGGCGCTAAAGACGATGCGAGGAGTCAGGATGTTCTGGAGACCGACCCATCCCTTCATGTGATTGGGATTGTTGTTGAGGTGTTCGTGCTCATCAAGCATATAGCGACGGACACTTTCCGGCCCGACGTACGCCCCGTCCTCAACCATTTCATAGGTGATTTCAGGGTGATCCTGGGCCATAAGGCTGTAAATGCCCTTGAAATCGACCTGGTCCAGATAACTTAGGTATTTGCCCATGATCATCTGAATATCGATGACATCTGCACCACGCAGCAATCGTTCTGCTTCCTGCTTGTTCATATCAGCATCTCCTTAGAGTGACTCGGGCAAGTACGGGCCCCATTCGATACCGCCAGATGCACAGCCGTAATCGGCGTTGTAAACGTTGTAGTACTCGGGTTCGCGATCCGGCTTAAGACCCTGGAGAGGCGGCATGTGCACGCAGTCGGCTTGCTTCATCCACCCAAATTCGAATGGGCTGCGCAAAAACCATACGAGTTTCAAACGAAGAATTGCCCAACGCTCTCCTTCTCGGACGAATTCGACGATGTACTTACCGCAGCCCCACAAGGCGGTCAGCTTCTCCTGATCGCATGGATACGGCATCGCCCATTTGCTAGAAGGTGCCAATATGGTCCAATAGCCCATGGCCCTGGTGTGGTCATCTGAAACCATGACGGTGGGATTGCATATGTTCTGCAGCTCCATCCACCCACGTTTGTCAGAGGGATCACGCAAATACTCGTCATAGGCCTCGAGGAACTGAAACACGTGCCGAGGGCCGTCATACCCGCCGCTTTCGGCGAGTTCGATGCTGACGTTCTCGTTCTTTTGCGCGAAAAGCGTCCAAGCGTCTTTAGCGCGCATCTTGCTCATGCAATCCACGTATTTTGCCATGAGCATTTGGATCTCAGTTATGTCGGAGGCCCGGCGAAGACGCTCGAGCTGCTTTTCCGTAAAAGTGTACTCTGTTTCGCTCATTGTTGTCTGTTCCCTCCTTCTAAAACGAGCCGTCTTCGGGGAGATAGGGACCCCAGTTGTAAATGCCGTCTTGCACGTACACCTGGTCTGGGTGATAGACATAGAAGCGCGCTTTCTTGTCGGGTTTCATGCTCCAAAAAGGGGCCTCTCGATAGCATTCGGTCTGCTTGACCCAGCCCGTGTGATAAGGAGCCGTGAAGTAAGTCAGGAGATGAAAATGGAGGATTTTCCAGCCTCCCTCAGTCCGGACTAGCTCCCAGTGCATCTTGCCCGCTTGCCAAAAAGCGGTGAGCTTTCGCCCGGCAGTAAAACCCGGATCCGGCGTAGCTGGCTTAGCTTTGGGCGAGATGAGGCTCCACATGGCCTGAGCGCAATCTCCATCAGCGCTGAACACCACGTGGGGCGTAGCCGCATCATGAAAGTCGAGCCAGCCGCGTTTTGTCTTCCAATCGTTGAGTTTGGCTGTCAGGTCTTCCATGAAAGCCCTGACATGCTCTTCGCCTATATAGGTTCCGCACGTGTCGTACTCGATGCTTATGTCCGGGTTATCAGTTGCAAATAACTCCCGATAGATTGACATGGCATCCATCTCATCCATCAGAGTCACATAACGCCCGAGCATCATGGCAATCTCGTTGATGTCAGCTGTTCGCCGAAAGCGAGCAAGCTCTTTTGCATCTAGACTCACGGTGTGTGACCTCCCCAATTATTGCGTTCCTACAGAGCGACGAACCCATCTCTTTGCGCCCACGACAATCGTGAGACAGACTCCGTATTGGCGATGGTTTCTTTTCGTGTCGAGACCAAAAGCTGCCGCAATGGCGCCATATGAGTCTGCGCAGCCAAAACCAATGATAGGTACGAATTGCCCCTCATCAGCATTCGATATTCCTATGAGGCATAGGCTTCTTCTGTGCCTCTTTGCGATTGATGTTTGTATACTGGAATGGGGTGATGTTTGTGCAATTCGAGCATCTGAAATACTTCCGCGCTGTTGCAGACCACAAGTCTATAACCAAGGCTTCTGCGGCCTTGTTTTGCGCACAACCGACCATCTCATCTGCAATAAAGAGCATCGAGACGGAGCTTGGCTACCCCATCATCGAGAGAAGCGCCACCGGAGTTAACCTGACCGACTTGGGCAGACGCCTATATGACGACGCGGGAATTATTCTCGACACCTATCAACGGTGGCTCGACATGGCCGAGGAGAGCTCGCTTTATCATCCCGTCACCATTACCATGACCGGCACGGCCCCATCGTTCTATGTCATCAGGGCCATTGACGAGGTCCAGCAGAAGCTACCTGACCTCTCCATCGACATCAAGTTCAAACATGAGCCCGACGCTCTGGAGGCACAGGTCAGCGGACGCCTTTCAATCCAATACAAGATTCCCAATCACTTAAACAACACTATAGAATTTGCAAGGCGGCACGGCTTGCGACTGGCCCTCTTGCAGGAGGATTCTTTCTCCGTATTCGTAAACTCCGCAAGCCCCCTAGCGGACAGGGAGGAGCTGGAGCTTTCGGATCTCCTTGACCAGAAGCTGTACATCTACCAGAACGCAAAGCGGTTCCCCTACATAAGGCAACTTAATGATGCGGGTATCAAAGTTCATTCGCAGATGTTTTACGAAGACAGCCTCATGGTCACAGTAAGCCTCATCAAAGACGCCTGCGCCATTCGTCCAAACAAAATAGCAACACATGACCCCTACATCACCCAGGGAATCATCCGCCGCATCCCCTTTAAGGGCAATCCTTTCCCCTGCAGCCTTTACGTTTCCTATCCTGACGAGAAGCACATCTATGAATCCGAAAGGCTCTTCATCGAATCCCTAATGGCGTCATTTCCCTCATTCACTCCCATAGAGATCGATACGCAGGCGAGTTCATAATCTCGCAAACAGCAAATTTTACCTGCAGAAGAAAAGCCGGACAGGGACACAAGCCCCTGTCCGGCCCTACTGGGGTCTATATGGCTCTAACAGCCCAGGATATCCTTGAGGCCGTCCCACTCCTCCTGGAACAGCGCCGGGTCCATCTCCCTGACGTCGTCGGCGATCGCCGGCGCGAAGCCCATGTGGGCGATGATGTCCCTGTCGACGTCGACGCCCGGGGCCACCTCGATGATCGTCATGACGCCGTCGCGCAGCTCCATGACGCAGCGCTCGGTGACGTAGAGGACCTTCTGGTCGGGACGCGCGTAGGCGCCCGCGTAGGTGATTTGCTGCACCTCGTCGACGAACTTGTTGGAGGTGCCCTCCTCGACTATCTCGAGCCTCCCGTCCGCGACCTCCTCCTTGGCCTTGGCCATGAAGGTGCCCGCGAAGACGACGATCGAGGCGGACTGGGTGATGTCGATGAGGCCGCCGGGGCCGGACAGACGGTTGCCGAACTTGGAGACGTTGAGGTTGCCGTCCTTGTCGACCTCGGCCAGGCCGAGCACCGTGATGTCCAGACCGCCGCCGTCGATGAAGTCGAACATGGAGTTGTGCGAGATGATCGCCTCGGCGTTGTAGTTGGATCCGAAGTTGGGCAGCGCCGCCGGCACGCCGCCGATGCCGCCGGCCTCGGCGGTGATGGTGACCTCGTCCAGGCAACCGGATTCGGCGACGACGGAGGCGACGTCGGCCGGGATACCGACACCGAGGTTGACGATGGCGCCGGGCTCGAGCTCCATGGCACAGCGTCGGCAGATGACCTTGCGCGGGGAAAGGTCCAGCACGGGCAGTTGGCTTAGCGGCTTCTTGATCTGGCCGGAGAAGGCCGGCTCGTAGTAGACGCCCTCGGTCTGCCAGCAGCAGTCCTTATCGGTTGCCTGCACGACGTAGTCGACCATGATGCCTGGTATGGCGACGTCCTTGGGGTTCAGGGTGCCCGCCTGCGCCAGGTACTCGACCTGTACGATGACGATGCCGCCAGAGTTCTTGGCGGCCGAGGCGACGGCCAGTCCCTCGTTCATGACGCTTTCGTGCTCGAAGGAGATATTGCCCTTCTCGTCGGCGGTGGTGCCACGCAAGATGGCGACGTCGAGCGGGAAGCTCTTGTAGAACAGGTACTCCTCGCCGTCGAACTCGATGAGCTCGCAGGCGTCCTCGGTGGTCTCGGGGTTCATACGCCCGCCCTCGACGCGCGGGTCGACGAAAGTACCCAGACCGATCTTGGTGATCAGACCGGGGCGGCCCGCCGCGATCTCGCGCCACAGGTTGATGATGACACCCTGGGGCAGGCAGTGGCATTTGATCTGGCCGGCCTGAACCTGCTCGTTGAGCGAGAACGCCGAGCCGATGTGCGCCGCCGACCAGTTGGTGACGAGGCCCGGGCCAGCCTCGCCCAGCACGGTGACGCCGCGTGTCTTCCAGTCGCCCATGGCGCAGCCCTGCTTCAGAGTGAGGTCGCACGGGTGCCCCGTCTCGCGGTAGCTGTCGCGGATCGCCCGGCCGACCTCCTCCGCCCAGCCCGAAAGCCCCATCCCCGCGATGCCGACGGTGGCCCCGTCGGGGATGAGCTTTGCCGCCTCTTGCGCCGTAATGAATTGTGCCATCGTTCCTTCCCTCCTGGTCGGTTCTTCCTTTTCGGCAAATGCCTCTGATGCCTATGGGCAAACCCTTCGCGCCAGCATCGACATCAGGCTTTCGACCCTAACTGCACCTGCTGAGCAAAAGATCCCCTATCAATCTTCCCGTTATCCAAGTACGGAAGCGCGTCCACGATTGTCACCATGTCCGGGATCTTGCCCTTGTCGATTCGTCCTCGGGCATAGAATCGCAGGTCCTCCGCCGTCATCGTCGACCCATCGCGCAAGACCACGCCCAGACAGATACGATGGCCGAGTTCCTCGTCCTCGACCGCCGCAGCGCAACACTCCTCGACATCGTCACATTGCTTGTAGAGCAATTCGATTTCGGATGGAAATATGTTGATTCCCCCTCGCACGATGACGTGTTTCAGCCGCCCCGTCATGGAAATCTGGCCACGCTCGTCGATGCGCCCGACATCGCCGGTGCGGAACCATCCGTCGTCCAGCTCAAGAACAGTTGATCCGTTCGGCTGCAGGATGCCCTCCATCATCGACGCACTCTTGCACATGATTTCCCCCGTGTCGGGATCCGTCTTGGCCTGGGCACCATCGATGCAAAACCCGAGGGTCGCCGCCCTCTCCGCAGTGTCGTACTCGAGGGGCGTCACCGTCAGGGTAGCGGCCGTTTCGCTCATGCCGTAGGACTGCATGACGATGCAGCCATAGCGCTTCTCGAACTCCTTGATCACGAAAGCGGGACAGTCGGCCCCGGCAACGAGACCAGCCCTCAGGGAATCGAGATTCCATCTTTCGTCCTCGTTGCACTTGAGCTCGCGTATAAAGTTGGTGGGGACGCCGAGATGCACCGTCGCCTCCGTCGCCTCGATGAGCGCACATGCCTCCTCGGCGTCGTATTTGGGCGAGGTCGTGAAGGTCGCCTGCGAGACGAGCGTGAGGTACATGCCCACGATGCCAAAGACGTGAACGAGCGGGACGGGAAGATACACCACGTCGTCACTCGTGACTCCGAGCCACTTGCGCAAGGCAAGACCATTGAGGGCGAAAGAGGACGCCCGGTTGACTATCGCCTTGGGAATACCCGTGCTGCCTGACGTGAACACAATGATGGGGGCATCAGCGTTCGCATCTGGAAACGCCATTTCGTCTGCATCCGGATGCCGCATGACTGCGTCAACGCTGAGGGCACCCGCATCCTGGCCCTCTGTCAGCATGCAGTGCATGTCGTTGATGACACCTCGCGCTTCACCGAATCTGGATGGGTCTGAAGAGATGACGAGCTGGGGGCCGACGAGACCGACCGCACGTTCAAATTCGGCCGTCCCGGTTGCAGGGGGAAACAACGCAACGCGGGCATCCAGAAGCTGCGCGGCACCAAGCACTACAAGCACGTGCACGATGTTAGGGGCGCACAGGACGACGGTCGACCCGGCGCCCAGCCCAAGCTCCTTTGCAAAATACTGCGCAAGCGATACGGTCCATTGCCCAACCTCGCCATAAGCGAAGCAGGCGTCGACGGTTGCGAGCAGGCATCTATCTGGCGCCGTTTGGCACCCCTCTTCTATCCACCGCATGATGGATAGTTCCGGATATGCGCTCTTAACCTGATCCATCGAAAATCCTTGACGCCCTATCGCGCGTACTCTTTGGCGATCTGACGACCCGCAATGTAGACCATGATCTCGTCGGTGCCACCGGCGATCTGCATGCCGCGGCAATCCAGCCACAGGCGCCCGAATCTGGTCTCGGTGGTGAAGCCCAGACCGCCGTAGATCTGCAACGCCTCGCTGCATACCCACGTGCACTGCTGAGCCGCGTAGCGCTTGAGCAGCGCCGAGTCGATGCGCACGGACTGGCCCGTGTCCATCTTCCACAGCGTCCTGTAGAGCATGTTGCGCGTGTTCTGCAGGGCGATCTCCATGTCGGCGAGCTTTTGCTGGATGAGCTCGAAGGACACGATGGGCCTGCCGAAGCAGATGCGCTCGCTCGCGTAGGCGGCGGCGTCGTCCATGGCCGCCTGGGCAAGGCCGAGCACCTGGGCGCAGATGAGGCAGCGCTCCACCTCGAAGTTCTTCATGAGGTTCCTGAAGCCCTCGCCCTTCTTGCCCACGCGCATGTCCTCGGTCAGCACCACGTCGTCGAAGTACATGTCGCAGAACGGCATGATCTGCTGGCCGATCTTGTGGAGCGGCGCGGTGGTGAGGCCCGGAGTGTCGAGCGGCACGAGCCACATCGACATCTCGCGGTTGTCGCGCGACGGGTCCTCGTCCTTGGCGATGAGGAGCACGAGCGGAAAGTTCTCGCCGTTGGTGACCCACGTCTTCTGGCCGTTGAGCAGGTAGGTGCCGTCGGGCTGCTTGCGGGTGACGGAGGTCATGTTCTGGTTGTCCGAGCCCGCGCCGGGCTCGGAGAAGCCCAGCGAGAAGATGGGCTTGCCCGTCTCCTGGTAGGCGTCGAAGCACATCTTGATCTGCTCGTCGCTGCCGAAGTCGACCATGTCGCGAAGCGCGAGTGTGGCGTTGAGGTAGGGGGCGGTGAAGCCGGCGTTGTGCACGAACTCCTCGGTGAGCATGCCCAGGGTGACCATGTCGCAGGGGATGCCGCCGTACTCCTCGGGAAGGCCCATGAGGCCGAAGCCCGCCTCGAGGTAGGCCATGTCGAGGTCATGCGGCGTACCGTGATTCTCGTACATCGAGGGTATGTCCTTCTCGTCGATGTAGCGCTCGCAGAACTCGGCGATGCTCTCTTTGAGTAGTTCCTGCTCGTCGGTGAAGCTGAAATCCATAGTGCTGTCCCCCTTTGGACGTCCCAATCCAGCGATTTGCCTTAAATTTTGGACTGGCCGAACGATACAGGTAATAGACAAAAAGAAATTCTGCCCAAGAACAACCAACAATCCCGCAAGTTTATTTCTCGAGCTTGATTTCCATATCCTGGATTTGCCTCTTGAGCCTCAGGTAAAGCGAGAATTGAGGTCCCACGACGAAGCACACCGCAAGGCACAGCACAAACATAATGGTGTCTGCCATCGTATAGCCAAACGGAACGACGCCCGAAAATCCAAGCACCTGACGCACCACCGTCACGAGCAATACCGCGGCAACGCCTAACGCGCAAAGCTTTGCAGCGTGGTTTTTTTGAACACGAAGCCTCTTCAGCTCGTTGCTCAATCCGTTTTTCTTCTTGCCAGTCAATTCCTATTCCTCTTCTCAGATCTCGAACAGTTCATGCGCAACTGCAAGCAAATCGGGTATTTGAAGTCTTTGGGGGCATACTTCCACGCATGCGTTGCAAGCAATGCATGCCGACGCCTTGCCCCCATATTGCGTATGCAAATTGTAATTTCGCGTACTCGCCTCATGATTTCCATATATGGAATCCTGGTTTATGTCTGCAAATATCCAGGGAATGTTGACGTTCATCGGGCAGACCTGCATGCAATATCGACAGTGCGAACATTCGACAATGTTCGTGTCGTGTAGCACTTCCACAACCTGCTCAATCAAATGCCGCTCCTCATCAGTAAGTGGAGAGATCCCTCTAAACATCGCGATATCGTGCTCTGCCTGATCAACGTCGTTCATGGTCGTGAAGATGGTGATGAGGCCATCGAGCGATATGCAGAATTTGTAGGCAAGCGCTACGGGGTCGACGCCAGCCGTCTCGAGCAGCCGCGCGGCCCGTGGGGGCAGGTCAACGAGCAGACCTCCGTTAAGGGGCTTCATGATCATGATTGGTTTGTTGTGCGCCCGGGCGACTTCGTAGTTCTTGCGCCCCTGGATGATATCGTCATCCCAATCCAAGTAGTTGATTGGCAATAGGACAAAGTCAACTTCCGGGTGGCTTCTCAGAACGCTATCGAGCACCTCCGCATTGTCGTGATGCGAAAACCCGATGTATCGCGTCCACCCTGCAGCCTTGTATTCCTTCATGAGATCCCATACGCCATAGTCCTCATACACCTGAATACGATTGCCCATCGTCGAGACATTGTGCAACATCAGAAAGTCAAGATACTCGACGCCAAGATTCGCATAGGATTCTTCTAGATGCCGCCGAGCGGCACCTTCATCCTCGAGCTTCCATGCCGTGATTTTTTCAGTAAGCAGATAGGCATCGCGTGGATATCGTTTTACGAGAGCCTCGAACAGATGACCCTCGACCCCCGCATAGGCATATGCGCTGTCAAAGCACTTGTATCCCGCCTCAATGAACATATCTACCATGCGCTTTACCGAATCAAGGGCGATTTCCCTGTTACGCACGCAAAACAAGCCGCCGAAGCCCATCTTGGGAATATCGTTTATCCCGCAGTCACTCATGTTGTCTCTCCCCGCGTCACATTCGATGAATCTTTACTGATCACGCCATAAATCAGCTCTGCCGGAAACAACAACTTGAGCGATTCGAACACCTCGCCGACACTCTGCTTCGGCCCCTTGAGCCAAAAGATGACATGCCCGATAGCCCCAAAGCAAAACATTCGCAGCGTTGGCTCAATCTGCCTTACGTCTGCGACGCCCTCCTGGCTAGCCAGGTCAGTGAGAAGCCTCGTGAAATACTCGATGGCAAACGGCCTCAATCCGTTGGGGTCCAAGGTGCTTGCCGCGTTGACTACCACTGCGCGATTAGCAAGCAGTCCGTTTAGATAGGCGGTCACATTCTCACGAGTGAGGATTACCACGCGCCCCGATTGGGTTTGCATGACAAATCGTTCATCAGCTTGTCTTTCAAAGCAGCAGTTCACCACATCGTACTTATCCCTGTACTGCTTGTAGAAAGCCGCGCGATTAATGCCCGCTTCTTCAATGAGCTTGCCCACGCGAAGATCATCTATGGGCGTGTCACTTAGCATCCGCAAAACAGCCTTCTCCGCATGGCTGTCATTGAAAGATGGCCCGACTTCCCGACCCGCTTCGCTTTCTGGCCTCATGCTCGCCAGCCTCTTGAGCCATTGCACGAGAATCGTGCGCATCTCGACAAATGAAAGCTCCACATCTCCCGAAAGCCAATCAATGAATATGCCCATTACGGAATTGGAAAAAATAAGACCGGCATCCCTCGTGTTGAACATGTGCTCTGGAGAAAAAGTCGATTCGAGACGCAGCTGCACGTAGTACGTGATCTTTTCGATGACCTGCCTTCTCAAAGCACGCTCGTCGAGAGATGAGAGGGCGTGAAGGAATTTTCTCTTGTTGTTAACCGCGATAATCAGAAAGGGCTCGACAACGGCCTCAGGCGTGGAATCGCGTATGCCTCCGGAAACTACGGATCTAAGCAACTCCTCGCAAGAGAACAGCATGAGCTCATACTTGTCTTCGAAGTATCTGTAGAAAGATGCGTGACTATGACCCGATACCCTAACGATATCCACGACCGTAATGTCGTCGAAGTCCCTGTCTTCGAGTAGCCTCCACATGGCACCGGAAAAGTCGGTCTTAGCCTCGTTCATGGACTTTATCTCCTCTTATGCGAACGCCTAGCAGCGAATGCGCATGGTTGCCATATCCACGCGAATGACCTTGCCTTCGAAGACGATTGGATGTCGGCAAACCGCCCTGCTGGCAAAAGCATAGTCAGCGAATCACTGAAATTGCCTCTGCAGCCTCGTATTTCAAACCCTCCAACCATAGGCTTTTTTACCAACTGGTGCGAGCCCCCTGTTCGAAGAGGTCTCGCACTTAAGGAGGGAGGGCAGGAGAAGTCAAGGCCCGGTTACATGCTTCTATGCAACTGGTATTCCGGAACGTAAATGCCGTCGTAAGGAAGAGCGAAGAAGTTCTGCCATCCATCCTTAGTGACAACGCCTACGTTCTCGATACGCACACCACCGACACCTGGTTCGCCATAGCAAGTGTGAATAGCGATGCACTGGCCCTCCTTGATTTCAAGGGGATAGTCAAGAGACCAGAAGCGGCTGATGTTCGGGAAATCATGGGCGCCGACGCCAACACCGTGACAAATCCAGTTAGAAGCGACATCGTACTCGTTCGGAATACCAAGCTCCTGCGCCGTCGGCATTTCCTTGGCCACATCAGCCGTCGAGTTGCCGGGCTTGATAGCATCCTGAATCTTGAGAATATGCTCGTAGCAGAACTTGTACCAATCCTTTTGTTTCTGAGTCGGCTCGACGCCAACGCAATAGGTGCGGTGATAGCAAGAGTGGTAACCCATGTAGAGGTCGCCCATGATGTACCCATAGCCAAGGTCTCCTGGCTGCATGATGCGATCGGTCATGAGACCCCAGTTTGGATAGCAGTTAGGGCCGCTGCGCAGGCTAATGTTAAAGTTCCAGGCCCCTTTGCCCACAAGGTACTCACGGCCCTTGGCAGCTACCTCGCAGTCGCTTACGCCGGGACGAACGGCATCGATCATGCGGCACCATGCAGCGTCGGCAAGGCTGCCAACCATGCGCAGACAATTGACCTCATCAATCGTCTTAACCTCGCGGGCATAATCCATAATGCTACCGAGAGGCTGCATGTGATAGCCCTTCTCCTTCAAGGCGGTATTCACATCCGCAGGAGCCTGAGAGGCTATGACTCCAGTACCGATATTTGCCTCTTTAAGGGCATCCTCAATGAGGCTAACCAACACGTCGAGAGAAAGCTTGTAAGCCCCCGGACCACCAACAGTCTCGAGAATAGGGAAGCCACGGACTTTGTCGGGATTAATCCAGGGACAGTGTTTCTTTACGTTCTCACCATGCTCATGACGCAAGAAGACGTACGTCTCGCGGCCATCGGCAAATACAAGAGCAATATGTGGAGCACTCGTACGAAGGGCGGTGGTATAGCGAACGTTATCACCGGTCAACAACGCCGCATCAACACCCGCATCAGCCATGGCAGCACGTGCCTTGGCAAGACGCTCCTCGCGCATGCGCGGCATGTTGACGCGTTCTTCCCAGTCGACAGCCGCCGGTCCCCAGCTGAGTCTCTTCTCAATTTCCATGTAACGCTCCTTTCATTTGCACGGAATATGTCCGTATATCATGCTGCGAGTCTAGGAAAGGCCCTCATCCGCCTTGGCTTTCACGCTTTCCGCCACGGTCTCTTCTGCGGACTTCTTTCCATAGATAGCCTCATCAAGGTCCTTATCCTTGAAGTACTTGATGTAGAGGGTCATGATCGTGAAGATAACGATCGCGCTCAGGATGTAGGGAAGAACCACGATATCGAACATGATGGGGACAGCCACACCTGTAGCGATCATGATGCCGCCGACCGTAGGTGCGGCGATTGATCCGATACGCGCGACGCCCATGTTGACGCCCGAAGCAGTCGAACGCAACTTGACCGGATAGAAGAGCGGTGTCATCGCCGGGTTAATGTCATAGGTGTAGGACTGGAAGAAGCCGAGAACGACAATCAGAGCAAGCGAGGCAGCACCGGGATCGACCATGCCGAAGCAGATGGCGGTCGCCATAACGCACAGCGGGAAGACGGCAGCCTTGCGAAGACCGATCTTGTCGAGTACGAATCCGACGGTGAGGGAGCCAGCCATCGAGCCGAACATCATGATGGAAGTCTGCCATGAGGCGTCGGCAATGGACATTCCCTTCATGGTGAGGATAGTGGGCATCCAGCTCTTGAAGAAAAAGGCGACAAACAGGCAAATAAGGAAGTTAGTCCACAGCAACGGCGTGATGAACTTCAGGCGACCGCGGAACATGTCCGAAACAGGGGCTTTTTCCTTGACTTCGGCCGCGGCGCTGTAGGTGAACTCCGTCTCAGAGGTAACCTTGCCCTTGAGATCGGGACGAATCTGGGTAATTGCCTTGGCGATGCGAGCATTGGTCTTGGCATCGCCTGGCCTCCTGTTCGCCATCATCCACGCAACGGACTCGGGGATAAAGAAGACGGTAAACACTGCAAATACTGCAGGAAGGAGGGCGCCGACATACATGATGGACTGCCAACCAAAGGTGGGGAGCAGCCACGCAGCGATGATGCCGGTCAGTGCAGAGCCAAAATTCATTCCGACGAACAGCGTCGTCACGCGCTTCATCTTCGAACCCGCAGGTGCGTAATCGTTGTTAATTGCGACAACGCAAGGAGTCAGGCCACCAACACCCAGCGTAACCAAGATGCGCAAAACAGTGATTTGCATAACATTCGTGCACCATGCGCAGAATAGCGTGCAGATTGCAAACAAAACGAGAGACGAGAGAATTGACGCCTTTCGACCGAATTTGTCACCAATCCAGCCAAAAATGAAAGAGCCAATAATCATGCCGATATTGGAAAACGACATGACCCAGCCAAAATCACCCTTCTCGACGCCCCAATCAGAAGCCATAGAGGTAACGCACATGGAAAGTGTCGTATTGTCATATCCATCCACGAACATGAGAAGCGCGCTGACAATAAACATCATCCATGCAAAACCCGACATGCCTTTCTGTCCGTCAAGGGCCTCCTTAACATCTAGTGTTTTGAGTTTTTCCATTCTTTCTCCTCTGGAAGATAGTGGAATACTAATTTGTGACGATAATCATTGTCCCCAGCAATGACGGTCAGAGCGTCTGCAGCACCCCTCCCTTCCAAGCGATTTGGAGTAAACGGATCTCGCGCTTCGCTCGACCACTTCGCCTTCAAACCGAATATTACTTACCTTGCTGTTCGGGTCGCATGGCGTCGCGTTTCATGAGACAGAAATACAGTTTTGTTTGTTTTCAGAACTACTATTTGAGGGCTCTTTTGACAGAGGTGCGCAGAACAAGGAAAATCAAATAGGCATTTCCTGAATTTGTTTATTTAAGCTGTCGTATGAATCGGAGTATATTCAAGCCATGAGCGCGGTCACTGTTCGAGAACAAATAATCGACTATGTCATAGAAACGACCGAATCATCATCGCTGGGCAATGTGCACGTGTCTAAGCTCGTAAAAGAGCTAGAAATTAATCGCAACACGTTCTACTACCATTTTGACAGCAAGCTTGATGTCGCAATTTACGTCTTCAGAACAGACCTTGCGAAAGTACTAACCGAGCGCGTTCCTCAAGATTATCTAATCGAGACAGAGCTGCCCCTCAAGCCAAGGCCCAAATCACTTCCGTACTACATGCACCGCGAAATCGGTGCCCGTCTTTTGGATCACAGCGAGTTCTTCAAATCGCTCGTACATTGCGTAACGAGCCGCCCTCAGTTTTATCGGAAGCTCTTCACGATGAACGAGCCAGAAATTAAAACCAGGGTGTTTGAACTTTTCAGGCCCGCAATTGAGAACGACGTACGGTTTGTGCTGGGCGGACGCTACATGCCACGAGAAACATTTGATTTTCTCGTTTCCCAACAGCTCGAGAGTCTTTACCAGCTACCGTGCTATCACCTTGCGAATCCATCGTCTTCGCAAAACCTACTCGATGATTCGTTAAATCCATTCTGGAATTATTCACACGAAACGCTCATGACAGAGCTGCAGACCCATCCTATAAAGAAACCACGGAGATAGTTTCTCGGTTAGATATCACTCATTACGAAGCTATGGTTTTTCAGGAGCTGCTTTGCAACCGTGTGTATCATCATCTCGTCAGCCCCTTGCGCAATTTGGTTTCCGCGACAATCGCGCCATATGCGACCAACACGCGAATGGTCTGTATAGCCTGCTCCTCCAAAGATTTGCATCGCACTATCTGCAACCTCGGTGGCTGTTTTGGGGACATAGTATTTTGCGAGCGAGCAGTTAAAGCTTTGTTCATCCGTGACCTCGCCGTCAATAACGGACTCGGCGGCCTTTTCGACCATGACCCCCATGGATCTAATCTTCGCAGCCATGTCAGCAAACTTCGCCTCGACATGAGGTAATCTTCCTAGGATTTCTCCCCTCACACGGCGAGTGGTGCATCGTTTAAGGGCGTCGTCCAAGGCCGCTTGTGCCAAGCCATAGCTTGCCGCACACGCAAGCACGCGTCCGCGCGTGTACTGCTGGTCAAGAATCTGCCTAAGTTTCCCATCGGTTTGAATCCTCCAGGCAGGATCAAGTTTCACGTGGTCAAATCCAATCGAGGCAGGGGCTGTCATCTCCTGTCCTATTGTGTTGAGCGGATATGAATAAACGCCCTCGGCACCAAGAGGAACGAGCCAGAAGGACATGCCTCCATCTTCCTTGCCGCAGACGTCATCTTGGGTCAGAACAAGCGTCTCGGAAATAAACTGTCCATTGGCAACGTAGCTCTTTACGCCGTCAAGAAAGATGCCATCCTTGCTTCTCGTTACGCAGGTACCCGCGCTGAAGGACCCCTCCTGCAGACTGCTTTCCGAAAATGCCTGGGAAAAAATAGCCCGCCCATCGCGAGCAATCAGCTCGTTGACCACTTCAGGCTGAATCACGGATTGCATAGTGGAAAGAAGTGCCATGGAAGTGAAATCGGTTTGGTAGGGCAAAATGGCACCCGCGCGGCGGGCAAGTCGCGAAACCGCGAGCACCCGTGCGGAAAATGGACCATCCCAACCACCCGATTGCGGCGGCAAACAGAGGCGACCGAGTTCGCTTTCATAGAAGGCAACGTAGTCATCATGCGGCACGCCTCTCGAAACGCACCAATTCTTGATGTTATCTTCCGTGATGCGCTCGTCGCAAAATTGATCAACCGCATCATAAACGATTCTCTTCAGTTTATCGTCCATCTTCTGGTGTCCCCATACACGCGAAAGCCTTATCCAAAGCGGTATTCTACGCCCATAGTCGGGCCAGGGTACTCCCATTTCTCCACGATGGTGTCTCCGCAGGCGATGCGGCACGTGCCACATTCGAGGCAACCCGCGTAGTCGAAGCTCTTGCGCCCCTCCTCGTCGCGCTTGTACAGCGCGGCGGGGCACACGCGAATGAGCTTGTCGAACTCCTCGTCGCAAGGGTCAGCCACAAGCTCGATGTGAGCGTTGTCCTCGTCGACCTCGTACTTGTCAAGCGCCAGATACTCGTCGACGTTCACGGTGATCTCCGGATTGCTCATAGTGCCCTCATCGCTCCTCTCGCGTCCCTCAGGATGTTGAGCATGCCGACCTTCTTCAGGCGCGGCACGATCTTTTGCTTGATGGGAGTCGCGGGCGCGCCATCGACGATGAACATGTCGTTGAGGACGTCGCGCGCGAGCTCCGGGTACTCGTTGAACATGCGCGTGAAGCCCTCCAGGAACGCCGGCTCGTTCTTGTACTGCCTGAGGTCCTTCATCACGAAACTTCCGTTGAGGGAAGCCGCGTAGCCTTTCAGGCCGGATGCGGACGTATCGCCCGCGTCAATCGCCCTAGCGGCGCTCTGGCCGGCGATCTGTCCCGCCGCGATGGCGTAGTCCATGCCGCGCACCATGTAGCCGAGGTTGAGGCACATCATGGCGCTATCGCCCGCTAGCATGACGCCATCACCTACGAGCTCGGGCATGATGTCAAAGCCGCCCTCGGGGACCATGTGCCCGGAGTACTCCACGACCTTCGCCCCGCGGATGACGGGCGCGACGGCCGGGTGATGCTTCAAGTCCTCGAGCATCTGGTAGACCGGAACCGCGTCGGAGCAAGCCAGTGCCTCGATTCCGGCAACGACACCCAGGGAAATCGAATCCCTGTTGGTGTACATGAAGCCACCGCCAAAGACACCATGAGTGGCATCGCCGGCGAACAGCCACGCGGCGCCCTCGTCGTCGGATTGTGCCAAGATGCGGTCCGTGATGGTGTCGGCCGGAAGCTCAAGGACCTCCTTCACGCCGACCGCCATCTGGCTCGCCGGGGGCTTCTCGTAGCCCACGGCCTCCCTGGCGAGCAGCGAGTTCACGCCGTCGCACAGAATGACGACCTCGGCCGTGATCTCGTCCTCGCCAGCGCGGATGCCACGCACCTTGCCGTCCTCGTCCTTCACGAGGCCCTCGACGGGGATGCCGTAGATGAACTCCGCGCCCACGTCCTCTGCCTTGGCGGCAAGCCACTGATCGAAGGGGGCGCGCAGCACCGAGTACGAAGCTGTCTCCTCCCCGCCCATGGCATCGGAGGAGAAGTCTATGGTGGTAGTGGCATCTGGCGCCATGAGGCTGATACGCTCGCGGATGATCTTGCGCTCGAAGGGCGCGTCGGCGAGCTCATCGTCGGTGAACACGCTTCTCAGGGAGTGGACGTAGAGGCGTCCTCCCGTCATGTTCTTTGCACCCGCGAAGTTGCCGCGCTCGACGACGAGCACGGACTTGCCCGCTCGCGCGAGCTCAAGGGCGGCAACCGGTCCGGCAAGGCCGGCCCCCACCACTATTGCGTCAAAATCGGTATCGGACATCTCTCATCGCCTTTCGCTCGTGATAGTTCGACTATTCCCGAAAAGGTTCCTACAGCGCCTCGGCAAGCGCCGGGAGAATCGTCTTGAGATCGCCCACGAGACCGTAGTCGCACTGCTTGAAGACAGGCGCATTCTCGTCCTTGTTGATGGCGAAGATGGTGCCGGAATGGTTCACGCCGACCATGTGCTGCATCTGTCCGGAGATGCCGACGGCAATGTAGACCTTCGGGGACAGGTTGAGCCCCGAGACACCGATATAAGTCTCGGAGGGCATCCAGTCGTTTGCCTCGGCAAGCGGGCGCGTGCATCCCAGCCCGGCGCCGATTTTCCTGCACAGCTGACGAGCAAGGTCAAGATCGTTCATCTCGGCAAAACCGCGGCCCGCAGCGACGACCACCTCGGACTTAGTGAGGTCCACGCCCGCCTTCTCGATGGGATCGGACGAAATGAACCTCACGGCGGCGGTGGGAGTGACCCACTCGAGCTGTTCAGCTTCCCCGTTGGAGCCTGTCGCCTGCATGTCCGCGAAGGTGGCCGGTCGCACGGTGAGGAAGGTGATCGGGGTCTTCGCCTTGCGCTCGACGATTCCGACACCGCCGAAGTACATCTGGGAGGCCTGGCCGTTCTCAAATGACATCACGTCGGTGATGACGCTCGCGCCCCGGGAGGCAGCGAGCTTGCCGGCGACGGACTTGATGTGACGCGTGGGCTCGGCGATGACCAGCTCGACGTCCTCGAGCAATGGCGCGAGCGTCTCGTTCGCATCATCGGCCACCGCGCCTTCGGGAACAGCTACGCCATAGGCAACATCGGCGATGCTAGCGGGAACCTCCTCGGGGCCGACGATCGCGACAGCCACCTCATCCGCCAGACTGCGGGCACCTGCCGCGAGGGCGGTGGCGGCATCTGCATGCTCGGCAATTACCAGTGCTTTCATGATCTATTCCCCTTCCCTACTGCAATGCGCTCTTGATGGCGGTGGCAAATGCTTCGATGGCACCGTCATCGGACGCAGACTTCACTTCGAGTTTGCGCTCTTCGGCCTCGGGCGCCTTGATATCGACGATCTCGACCGCCGTTTCGGGCGCAGCCGGCGCCCCCTCGACGCGCATGGGCTTCTTGCCCGCTGCCAGGATATCCTTCATGCCCGGGATGCGTGGCAGCGCGATGTCGGGCAGCACCGAGACAACGCATGGCATGGGAAGCTCAACGGTCTCGACGACATCCTCGAGCCTGCGTTTGGCGCAGAGACCGGCATCCACCGGAGTAATCTCGACCGCCGCGGTGGTGACGGGCACACCCAGCTTGTAGGCAAGCTGCACATCGACCTGCTGGGCATAGTTGTCGGCCGACCCATCGCCACATACGATCACGTCCCAGCCGTCCAGACCGTCGATGGCCGAGGCCAGCGCGGCCGCCGTCGCGTAGGCGTCCATGTCGACGCAGGCGTCGTCGGCGACCATGACGAGCTCGTCGGCACCGCGAGCGAGAATGTTCTTCTTGAGCTTGGAGTCATCGATGACGGCAGGACCGACCGTGACAACCGTCACCTTAGAGTCACCGACACTTGCCGCAAGCTGCGCGGCAGCCTCGATTGCGTTGACGTCGTAGGCGGAGATCGTCTGATGTGCCTTGGACATGTCAAGCTCGCCTGATGCGGCGACCTGTATGTCCTGGTCGTCTGGCACGACTTTGACCGCGACCACAATGTTCATACCGTACATCCCTTCTTGTCGAGCGAATATGTGTGCTATGCAAGAAATGTACGAAATGCTAGCGAGGCATGAACTAGGCAATTTTAATTAATGTCTATCTTTTGGCTTTCACCAGCAGTTGGAAGCGTTAAATACCAAAGCTACGCCCATCGATCTTGCCAGGTCAACCTCAAACCCTTGTAACTTCTTTCGGTTACGGAAGAAAAATGTCAAAAAGCAAGTTTTTGTCGTCTGCAATCGACAATATTTCTAATATATAATGCAATAGAACATGAGGAGGGCAACATGCCTACGATTTCCCTTTACATTAAAGACGACACTCTCAGACAAATTGACAATGCGGTCGAGAGGCAGGCGGCACTCGATAAGGCACGTGGTCTGTCAGGAAGGGCCATTACCACGCGCTCGAGTTTCATCGAGAGCCTAATATGCGAATCGCTGGCCAATCAGAAGGCACTCGCCGTTTCGGATATCGAGTACTGCGTTATCTCGCTGGCCGAGGAGTACGGAGCGGAGAAGGTCTCGCTCATCGGCTCGTTTGCCCGCGGCGAGGAAAGACCGGACAGCGACGTCGATATCCTGCTCGAAAAGGGCGAAATCAAAGGCATGCAGGTTCTCGAGTTTCAAGACAGGCTTGAGCAACAGCTTAATAGAAGAGTTGATATCGTCACGACAGCGGGCGCCAGTCCGCGTTTTCTCGAACGCGTGAAGAAAGATGAGGTCGTCTTGTATGAAGCAGGCTGAACGCGACAACGAGCAGCTTGGCATCATCGTAAAGTACTGCGAACGCATCGAGGCTGCCAGGCAGCACTTTGGAAATGACTTCGAGCTTTTCTCGGCATTCACACCTTATCAGGACAGCTGCTCGTTATGCCTCATCCAGATTGGCGAGGCGGTCGGGCGCCTCTCAGATGAATATCGCGAGAGCCATCCCCAGATCGATTGGCGCGCAATCTATGGCATGCGCTGTCACCTCGTGCACGGTTACGATAGCTTCGACCCTGAAATCGCTTGGGACGCCATCGAAACTCATGTGCCGCCACTGCGCATCTTTTGCGAAGAGCACTTTCGAGAATAGGACCTTAGCTCCTGGATGCGAGGGCGCTGTCCGAAACCAGGCGCTGCGTCATTGCAGGTGGGGGCCGCATCGCCTAATCGGAGGGACGGGCAAGACGCCCTCGTATATCCACAAGGTCGCGTTCTTCCCTATCCCCTCTTCGGCCTCGTGATGCGGGCGAAGACAAGGCTCGTCACGAAGGCTACGGCGCCAAAGACGGCCATGGTCGTGTAGACGAACAGGCTCACGCCACCGCAGGCGCTCATCACAGCCTGCTGGAAGGCCGAGCCACCGGCGATGTCGGTATTCACGATGGCCAGGTGATGCGGGAAGCGCTTCTGACCATAGCGCTCGCGGGCAAACGCGGTGGCCTGGGGCGCTACGCTACCATAGCCCACCACCATCATCAGACAGCCGATGACGTAGAGCCATCCCAAACCGAAGAAGAAGGCGCAGGCGAGAACCGTGCAGGCCGCGAAGGCAATCGTTGCGACCAAGATCATGGAGAACTGCAAGCCCTTCTTGTCGTAAACGACGCCCATGGAAAGACCTGACAATCCATTCACGATGGGGATGATGCCCACGAGCGTCGCGGCGAAGGTCGCATCAACGCTCAGCTCCAAGGCTCCCTGCATGGACGTGCCGATGACGACGAGTCCTGCGCCAAGGATGATGATCGCCCATAGGTAGTAGCCGTAAAACGCAGGGTCACGGAAGATCCTGCGCTGATCTGCCTCGGCATCTGGGGCGGACTTGGCATCCGTCACGAATTCGGCATCAGATGAGAGCTCCTCCTTGGCCAGGTCTTCCTTTTGCGTGCCGACGCCCAGAAGCTCGCTGATGTTCTCGGGAGCGCGCTTCAAGAAGCAGGCCAGAAACACGAAGACGACGCAGGCCGTGGCCGCGACGACGCCGAGCGCGACGGGTATGCCCGCCGTCCCGATAATGGCGCGTGTGAGCGTTCCCAGGGTAAGAGATCCGAGGCCAAAGCCCATGAACATGACGCCGGAGGCAAAGCCGGTCCTATCGGGAAACCACAAGGTCACCGTGGCGATGGTGACGTTGTAGCCCAGGCCCGTGCCGCAGCCAATGCATACGCCATAACATATGTACAGAGCCCATATGCCGTATTGGGCCAGAATCGCCGTTCCCGCAAAACCGCAAACGAGAAGCGCGGCTGCCATCAGTATGGCGCCGCGCACGCCAAGGCGCCTGAGCACGCGCACGCCAATGAGGCCGCCCACGCAAAAGGACATCATGCAAATGGTAAATGTCACCTTGACCGCCGCCATCTCCCAGCCGTAGATTGTGGCGAGAGGCGTGGCAAATAGCGACCAGGCATAGACAAGGCCCAGCACCAGAAACGATGCAGCCGACGCAAATAGATAGACATATCTTTTCCGTTTAAGTACGCGCACGTCCATGATATCCCCTCCAATTTCGTACGTGACCTTATAGTAGTTGCTATAATTCTCTTTTAATCGCGCTTTTCTCTATAGCTATTTCAGGTCTAAGCCTTACACAAAGGGGTGAGCATGTACTCACGACACATTGAGTCCTTTATCGAAACGGCGAACGCGGGAAGCTTCAGCAAGGCAGCGCGGGCACTCTACATAGCGCCGTCCTCGCTCATCCAGCAGATCGACCTTCTCGAGCAGCGACTCGGCATCGTCTTGTTCGAGCGTGGGCGTCGAGGCATCAAGCCCACCGAGGCAGGAGAATCGCTCTATCGAGACGCCGTCGAGATCGTCCGCCACTGCGACGAGGCAATCGCCCGTGCGCGTCAAATCCAAAACGGCGAGGAACCCATACGGGTGGCAACCTCCCTTCTCATGAAATGCCGCATGCTTCCGGGAATCTGGTCGCACATGATCGAGCGTGCGCCGGGCACTCGCATCGACATCATCTCGCTCGAGAGTGCCGGGGTCGAACCGGGCAACTACCTGCGGGGACTCGGCGTATCGTATGACGTGATGGAGGGACTCTACATGTCCGAGTTGTATCGGGAGCAGTGTCTTTTCCTCGAACTGACGCGAACGCGTCTGTGCGTCGCAGTACCGCGTTCCCTCGGCACCGTCATTCCGCACGCGCTCGATTCGAATGTGCTCCATAACCTCGACCTGGTCATGATGAGACCGGGAGTATCGGCCGAATACGATGCGGCACGCTCCTACCTTACCGGACTCGGCGCCAACCGGATTACCGATGTCCCCTTCTACACGATGGAGCTATTCACGGATTGCGAGCTGAACAACCGCGCCATCGTCACGACCGAGATCTGGAAGGACATACATCCGAACCTCGTTTGCATCCCGCTTGCCGAGCCACATGACATGCCCTACGGGCTGGTCTTTCCCAAGCGGCCAAGCGCGCAGCTCATGAGGCTGTACGAAACGGCAAGGCAGGCATGCGCATGACGGCGGCGTCTCTAGACTGCCTCGAGTGCCTGCTCGAGGTCGGCAATCAAGTCCTCTGGGTCCTCGATGCCGCATGAAAGGCGGATGAGGTCAGGGGTTATTCCGGCTGCCTCCAGCTCCGCGTCGGTCATCTGACGATGTGTTGCGTTTGCGGGATGTAGCACGCAGGTACGTGCATCCGCGACGTGGGTCGCGATTTGCGCGAGGTCAAGCGCGGACATGAAGCGCTCCGCAGCATAGCGTCCGCCCGCGACGCCAAAGCTCACCACGCCGCAAGATCCGTTGGGTAGGTACTTCTTCGCGAGATCGTGGCTTTCATCACCGGGCAAATCGGCGTAACGCACCCATGCCACCTTTGGATGCCGGCTCAGGAACTCCGCAACCGCGAGACCGTTCTTGGTGTGCCGGGCCACGCGCAGGTGGAGGCTTTCGAGGCCCATGTTCAGCAAGAAGGCGTTTTGGGGCGACTGAATTGATCCCAAGTCGCGCATGAGCTGCGCCGTCGCCTTCGTGATGAATGCCCCCTCGTTGCCGAATTGCCTGGTATAGACCACGCCGTGATAGCTTTCGTCGGGAGTGGTCAGGCCAGGATACTTCTCGGCATAGGCCTCCCAATCGAACCTGCCCGAATCGACGATGCAACCACCAACCGCGGCGCCATGGCCGTCCATGTACTTCGTCGTGGAGTGGGTGACGATATCGGCGCCCCACTCGATGGGGCGACAGTTGATTGGCGTGGGAAACGTGTTGTCGACGATGAGCGGAACCCCGTGGTCATGGGCCGCCTTCGCGAAACGCTCGATATCAAGAACCGTAAGTGCGGGATTCGCGACAGTCTCGCCGAACACGGCCTTCGTATTCGGGCGGAAGGCACTCTCGAGCTCCTCGTCACTGCATGTCGGGGAGACGAAGGTGAACTCGATGCCCATCCGCTTCATCGTATGCGCGAACAGGTTGTACGTGCCACCGTAGATTGACGTCGAGCAGACCACGTGGTCTCCGCAGCCCGCGATGTTGAAGACCGCGTAGAAATTTGCCGCCTGCCCCGAGGACGTGAGCATCGCCGCTGACCCACCCTCGAGTTCGCAGATCTTCGCGGCCACGCAATCGTTGGTGGGATTCTGGAGACGCGTGTAGAAGTAGCCCTCCTCCTCAAGATCGAAGAGCCTTCCCATGAACTCGCTCGAATCGTACTTCCACGTCGTGTTCTGGTAGATGGGAATCTGACGCGGTTCGCCGTTTCCGGGATGGTAGCCACCCTGAACGCATGTGGTGCCGATTTCCGAGGTCATGGGCTCTCCTTGTTCAAAACGAAATGAACGACCGGCCTCATGGTATCACCAGCGAGGCCCTGATATCATGGAGCGCCTACGGAAGGATTTGACCATGCCAATCAGAATTCCGGATGCGCTTCCGGCCACCAGCATACTCGAGGGCGAGAACATCTTCGTGATGACGGAGCACCGTGCAATCCACCAGGACATACGTCCGCTTCGCGTTCTCATCTTGAACCTTATGCCAACGAAAATCGAGACGGAGACGCAGCTTCTGCGCAAACTCTCGAACACGCCCCTTCAAGTCGAGGTCGAATTGCTCCAGACGGTGAGCCATCGTGCCGAGCACGTGGCCGCAGAGCATCTCGAGTCCTTCTACGTCAGCCTCGACGACATCCGCCACAGGCGCTACGACGGCATGATCATTACGGGCGCGCCCGTGGAGCTTCTTGACTTCAAGACGGTCGACTACTGGCCCGAGCTCTGCGAGATCTTCGAGTGGGCAAAGACCCACGTCTTTTCGACGCTCTACATCTGCTGGGGCGCCCAGGCGGGCATCTACTATCACTACGGCGTCGAGAAATACGAGCTCGAGGAGAAGATGTCAGGCGTCTTTGCCCATAACATCGTAAAGCCGTCGAGCCCGCTCGTCCGCGGTATCAACGACGTGCTCTATGCACCGCACTCGCGTCACACCGAGGTTCGCCAAGAGGATATCGAGGCGGTCGATGACCTCGAAATCATAGCCGTATCAGACGAGGCGGGCGTATTCATCGCGAAGAGCACGAATAGCAGGCACTTCTTCGTCTTTGGACATCCTGAGTACGACACCGATACGCTTGCGAAGGAATACGCGCGTGACCTTGGCAAAGGGCTGAACCCCAAGGTGCCAAGGCATTACTTCCCCGATGATGACCCGTCAAAGACGCCTCGGTCAAACTGGCGCGCCCCGGCGCAGTTGCTTTACACCAATTGGCTGAACTACTACGTCTATCAGGCAACGCCCTACGATATCAACAACTCCAAGCTGTAAGACGAAAGAAGCCCGGGCACGAAACCCGGGCTTCTTTGCATGTGCGAAGCGTACAAACTAGTACGTAAGCACTCCGCTGAACATTAAGATCGTGCTTTTTCTTACGCCTCGGTGTAGTTGCGGACGATGTCACTGGCAACCTTGATGCCAGGGCCCATCGTCGAGGAAAGCGCGATGGACTTGACGTAACGGCCCTTGGTCGCAGCCGGCTTCACGCGCAGGATCTCGTCGTAGAGCGCACCGTAGTTCTCGGCGAGGGCCTTGGGCTCGAAGGAGACCTTGCCGATGTTGACATGGCAGATGCCATAGCGATCGGCGCGATACTCGACCTTGCCGCCCTTGAGCTCGCTAACGGCCTTGGCGACATCGGGAGTGACGGTGCCGAGCTTGGGATTGGGCATCATGCCGCGAGGACCGAGGACCTTACCCAGACGACCGACCTTGCTCATCATGTCGGGAGTCGCGACGGCGGCGTCGAAGTTGATGTTGCCCGCCTGCACGTCGGCGACCAGATCATCGGAACCGACGACGTCGGCGCCAGCCTCGAGGGCCTCCTTGGCCTTATCGCCCTCGGCGAAGACGGCGACGCGGACTTCCTTGCCGGTGCCGTTGGGCAGCGAGATGGAGCCGCGGACCTGCTGGTCGGCCTGGCGAGTGTCGATATTGAGACGGAACGCGACCTCGATGCTCTCGTCGAACTTCGCACTCGCGAGCTCCTTGGCAAGCGCGCACGCCTCGAGCGGCGTGTACAGCTTGTCCTCGTCGACCTTGGCCAGTGCGGCCTCGTACTTCTTTCCGTGCTTTGCCATTTTCTTTCCTCCTCGTGGTCAACGGACCTGGCCGGCCCTCCCACATCTAGCGGCGTATCCTTTACGCCGCGTATCTACTCTTCGACCAGGACGCCCATGGAGCGAGCGGTACCCGCCACGATCTTCTTTGCTGCCTCGATATCGTTGGCATTGAGATCGGGGAGCTTGGTCTCGGCGATCTCGGTGAGCTGGGCCTGCGTGAGCGTGCCGACCTTGTCGCGCTGCGGGACGCCGCTACCCTTCTGGATGCCGAGTGCCTGGCGGATGAGAACCGCTGCCGGCGGAGTCTTGCAGATGAAGTCGAAAGACTTATCCTCGTAGACCGTAATCTCGACCGGGATGATGGTGTTGCCCTTGTCTGCGGTCTCGGCGTTGAATGCCGTGCAGAACTGCATGATGTTGACGCCCTGGGCGCCGAGTGCCGGGCCTACCGGGGGAGCCGGATTTGCCTGGCCAGCAGGAATCTGAAGCTTGATGAAGCCCGATACTTCCTTGTCCTTTGCCATGATGTGAATCCTTACTACGTACCTGCCCTAATGGGCTTTTACTCTATCTATCGAAAGCGCAGTACCGTGAGAAGCCCTCTTCCACATCGAGGCACGGCGCGCGCGTTTCTGCCAAGTTTAGATCTTCGCCACCTGATCGAAGCTCAGCTCGACCGGCGTCTCGCGTCCGAAGATCGAGACGAGCACCTTGACCTTGCCGGCCTCGGCATTGACCTCCGAGACGGTGCCATCGAAATCTGCGAGCGGACCGCTCACGACCTTGATTGACTGGCCCTCTTCCAAATCGGTGGAGGTCTTCTTGGGAGCCTCGGGGCTCACGCGCTTGGTGATCTTGTTAAACTCGTCGCGCGTCAGCGGAACGGGTTGACCCTCGCTGCCGACAAACCCGGTGACGCCCGGCGTATTGCGTACGGCAACCTGCGTGCGAGCATCGAGGTTCATCTTGATGAGCACATAGCCGGGAAAGACCTTGCGCTCGGTGGTGACGCGACGGCCGCCTTCCTTGAGCTCGGTGACCTCCTCGGTAGGAATGAGAATCTCGAAGATGTTGTTCTCGAGACCCTGCGTCTCGATGAGATGCTCGATGTTAGTCTTGACCTTGTTCTCGTAACCCGAATAGGTGTGGATGACATACCATCTTCTAGCCATTGGCGTTCACTCCCAGAGTTGCGATGGCATCAAGCGGAATGATGATGATGTTGTCGATGATGGCGATGCCGACGCCGAAGAACACGAGGGCGCCGACGACGATGAGGCTCGCGTTGACGAGCTCGGGACGCGTGGGCCATACCACGCGTTGCATCTCACCCTTGACCTCTTTGCAATAGTTGACGAAACGACGCCAGAGGCTGGGCTTCTTGTTGGGATCGCTCTTGGCAACGGCCTTGGTGGCCTTGGCTTTCTCGGGACTCTTGTCCTTGGAACGAGAGAGCACAGCCGCCTTCTTCTGCGTTTGCGATTGCTCGCTTGCCTGCGCAAGATCACGCGCCGACTGAGCCTTTTGCTCCTCGGTGCGTGTGTCGCGCTTGCGCTTCTTGTGTTTCTTCGTAGCCATCTTGATCCGTTCGTATAAGGTTGTTCATACCTTAAAAGAGGCCAACTGAAAAGTTGGCCGGAATAGTCTGGCAGGCCAGGAGGGACTCGAACCCCCAACATTCGGTTTTGGAGACCGACGCTCTACCAATTGGAGCTACTGGCCTGTTCATCTGGTCTAGCCATTGTAGACCACTCCTGAACACTTAGCGAGTACAACTAGCGAGTCTCGCGGTGCAGCGTGTGATGACCGCACCAGCGGCAGTACTTCTTCAGCTCGATGCGCTCAGGGTTGTTCTGCTTGTTCTTCTTGGTCGTGTAATTGCGGCGCTTGCAATCAGTACAGGCCAAGGTGACCAACGTGCGCATTACATCCTCCTCAATCGCAGAACACGGCCCGACGGTCGTAAAACCGCCGGGCCCGTCTGCTCATAACCTAATGGTGCGTGTTACTCGATGATCTCGGTAACGCGACCGGAGCCGACCGTGCGACCACCCTCGCGGATGGCGAACTTCAGGCCGTCTTCCATGGCGATCGGGTGAATGAGCTCGCCCGTGATCTCAACGTTGTCGCCCGGCATGACCATCTCGACACCGTCCGGCAGGATAACCGTGCCCGTGATGTCGGTGGTGCGGAAGTAGAACTGCGGACGATAGTTGGTGAAGAACGGCGTGTGACGGCCACCCTCCTCCTTGGTCAGGACGTAGACCTGGCCCTTGAACTTGGTGTGCGGGGTAACGGAACCCGGCTTGCAGACGACCTGGCCACGCTCGATCTCCTCGCGCTTGACACCGCGGAGCAGCAGACCGACGTTGTCGCCAGCCTCGGCCTCGTCGAGCAGCTTGCGGAACATCTCGACGCCGGTGACGACCGTCTTCTGCGTCGGGCGGATACCGACGATCTCAACCTCGTCATTGACATGGCAGACGCCACGCTCGACGCGGCCCGTGGCGACGGTGCCACGACCGGTGATGGTGAAGACATCCTCGATGGCCATGAGGAACGGCTTGTCGGTCTCGCGGGCGGGAGTCGGGATGTACTCGTCGACAGCGTCCATGAGCTCCCAGATGGCATCCTGATAGCCCTTGTCGCCCTCGAGGGCCTTGAGGGCGGAGCCGCGGATGATGGGGATATCATCGCCGGGGAAGTCGTACTCGGTGAGCAGGTCGCGGGTCTCCATCTCGACGAGGTCGATGAGCTCCTCGTCATCAACCATGTCGCACTTGTTCAGGAACACGACGATGTAGGGAACGCCGACCTGGCGGGCGAGCAGG
>ERZ837910.1156-NODE-1156-length-38570-cov-8.554044_pt1 | contig 38570 bp, 28 predicted proteins | sample MGYA00519940_ERZ837910 | MGnify/ENA primary metagenome ERZ837910 (study PRJEB31850, sample SAMEA3708825) | human gut metagenome | biome: human gut; feature: human-associated habitat; material: faeces | place: China | collected 2014 ... | reverse complement strand
AACTGCCGATGTAGTTGCGCAGGAAGTCGAAGACCGGAATCACGCACCAGCGGTTGACCCATCCGAAGATGCCCCAGCCCAGCGGCACGAGACGCTCCAGATAAATATCCGCACCGCCCGGCTCCCCGATCTTCTTGAGGATCGAGTACTTGTTGGGGCCGAAATAGAATGCGAAGTCATACCCTTCGGTCTGCGGCGTATAGGGCACGCCCATCTGCGCCGTGAAGGTCTTGAGCAGCGACGACTCGGGAGCCGCCGTGTCGAAGGCGAGGTTGGCGTAGGACACGTTGTCCGGGGCGATGAACACCGACGAGAAGAACTGCTGCTTGAAAGCCACCCAGTTGACCTGCGTCGAGATATTCTTCGACTTTGCGCCTTCGCTCATGCCCAGCTCCTCGATCGAGGTCTCGTCGGGGAAACGGTACGAGAGCGTGGTGTACATGTTCTCGTTCTGGAAACCCTTCTCGTTCTGGAAGGTGGTGTTCGCCCAGTCGATCTGAATCTGCGTCTGGTTGGCCATCTCCGGAGCCATATTCACCAGCCGCACGTCGAAGTCGACGAGGTAGTCGCGCTCGGGAGCCTCCGTATCATATATAAGGTAACGGTACTCCAGATAGGCCCCCTCCGCCACCGGAAGACGCATCACGACGCTCTTGGCTCCGTCCACCTCCCCGACTACGGGCTGGGCCGTGAACACGTAATCCAGCGTGTTGACCGGCACGTTCTTCAGCCCGTTCTTCAGATAGAACGAAAGCCCGAAACGCGCCGTGGCGGGGTCCATCATCTCGATTTTCCGGTCGCGTTTTCCGCGCGGACCGTATTGGGTGTAATCCTTCAGCGTGACGCCCTTGATCTGGCCGCCGCGGGTGGAGAAGAGCACCGCCATCACGTCGTTCTCCACGATGAATTCTTCGGCCTCCGCCTCGCGGGCCGCCGTCAGCGACTCGCCCAGCGTCTCCACCTGACGCTCGCGTACCGCTGCCGCAGCCTCTGCGGCCGCCACTTCGGCCTGCACGCCGTTACCCGACGCCAGCGAATCGGCCACGGGAGCCGCCGCACGCGCGGCTGCGGCCACCGAATCGACATAGGCCTCGTATGCGGCTTTCTGTTCCAGATACTCTTTCTGCTGCTGGCTGTTGAAATAGGCGAATCCCAGAAAAAGAACCGCTACGACGGCAATGCCTATGATTGATTTTTTATCCATTAAACTGTCTTCCTTTTTATCTTTTCAGAGGGTGATTACTTCTTCTCCGCATACGCCAGCGCGGCCTTCACAAAGGCCACGAACAGCGGCGAGGGGCTCAATACGGTGCTCTTGTATTCGGGATGGTACTGCGTACCGACGAACCAGGGATGGTTCTCGATCTCGACGACCTCCACCAGATTCGTGTCGGGATTCACGCCCACGGCCTTCATGCCGGCCGCCTCGAACTGCTCCAGATAGTCGTTGTTGAACTCGTAACGGTGGCGGTGACGCTCCGAAATGTTGAGTTTGCCGTAGGCGGCAGCGACTTTCGAGCCTTTCTTCAGCGCACAGGGATAGGCGCCCAGACGCATCGTGCCGCCTTTGGCCGTAACGCCCTTCTGCTCCTCCATCAGGTCGATCACCGGATGCGGCGTCTGCTCCATCTCGCTCGAATTGGCATCGGCGAGATTCAGCACGTGGCGCGCGAACTCGATCACGGCGCACTGCATGCCCAGGCAGATGCCCAGGAACGGGATGTTGTTCTCGCGGGCGAAGCGCACGGCCTCGATCTTCCCCTCGATGCCGCGGTTGCCGAAGCCCGGAGCCACCAGAATGCCGGACATCTTGCCCAGCTGCGCGCCTGCGCTCTCGCGGGTGATCTTCTCCGAATTGACATAGCGCAGCTTGACCTTGCAGTCATTGACCGCCCCGGCGTGGATGAACGATTCGCAGATCGACTTGTAGGCGTCGGGCAGTTCGGTGTACTTGCCGACCAGCGCGATCTCGATCTTCTTCGAGGGGTGTTTCACCTTCTCGACGAATGCGCTCCACGCGGCCATGTCCGGCTCTTTGTCGGCCGTCAGGTTCAGTTTGTCCAGCACGACCTCGTCCAGATGCTGTTCGTGCATTTTCAGCGGCACTTCGTAGATCGTCGGCACGTCGATCGACTCCATCACGGCGTTGGCGTCGACGTTGCAGAACAGCGCCACCTTGCGCTTGAGCGCCGTCGACAGCGGATGTTCGGCGCGCAGCACGAGGATGTCGGGCTGGAGACCGTTCTCCAGCAGGGCCTTCACCGAGTGCTGCGTGGGTTTGGTCTTCAACTCGCCCGAAGCGGCCATGTAGGGGATCAGCGTCAGGTGAACCAGCGCCGTATTCCGGTAACCCAGCGAATAGCGCAGCTGGCGCACCGACTCGATGAACGGCTGCGACTCGATGTCGCCCACCGTGCCGCCGATCTCGGTGATGATCACGTCGTATTTCTTGGTCTGCGCCAGCAGCTGAATGCGGCGTTTGATCTCGTCGGTGATGTGGGGAATGACCTGCACGGTCTTGCCCAGGTACTCGCCCTTGCGCTCCTTCTCGATGACGCTCTTGTAGATACGGCCCGTCGTGACGTTATTGGACTTCGACGTGGGCTGGTTCGTGAAGCGCTCGTAGTGCCCCAGGTCGAGGTCCGTCTCGGCGCCGTCCTCGGTGACGTAGCACTCGCCGTGCTCGTAGGGGTTGAGCGTTCCGGGATCTACGTTGATGTAGGGGTCGAGTTTCTGAATGGTCACCGAGTAACCGCGGGCCTGCAACAGGCGGGCGATCGAAGCCGAAATAATACCCTTGCCGAGCGACGACGCCACGCCGCCCGTTACGAATATGTACTTGGGTTTGGAAAGTTTCATTACTGTTTTATTTATAAATTCGTTGTAACACCGTTCAGCGCCTTTTTCCGCAAGCCCCCGCCAAGGCGGGGGTTCGGGGGCGGGTCAAACCTGTATACACGGCGTTCCGCCGTGGGCCGGCGTCCGGAGCGGCAGGGCGATCCGATCGTCAGGCATTGTTATTTTCGTCCTGGTCCTGCTTGTCGATCAGCTTCACCTTCTCGATCGTCGAGGCCATCTCCTCGCGGGCGCGCTCGATCTTCGCACGCACGTCGGCCACCAACGCCTCGGCGTTCTTCGACTTGGCGAAGAAGCCGATGTTGTTCTCCAGGAGGCCGATCTCCTGCTCCAGCTGACGCACCTTGTTGTAGAGGCGTTCGCGTTCCGAGCGCAGGCGGCGGTCGCCCGACGCCTTGAACGACGAGACTTTCTCGCGGAAGCGGCCCATCGAACGGTCGCGCTCCGAACCGCGCAGCGTGTTGAACAGCTCGTCCACGGCGGCCTTGTACTTTTTCTGGATGGCGTCCTTCTGCTTGATGGGCACGAAACCGATCTCGCCCCAGCGGCGCTGGAACTCGCGGATCACCTCGTAGCCCCCGGCCTTCACGTCGGCCCCGGCCATTTCGGCCAGCAGGGCGAGTTTCTTCTGCAGGTTCTCCTCGTGCTCGCCATCGACGCTCGCGAAGTGCGACGCCTTGCGCTCGAAGAACTTGTCGCAGGCAGCGCGGAAACGCTTCCAGACGGCGTCCGAATGGCGCCGCGACACGGCTCCGATCTGCTTCCAGCGGGCCTGGAGGGCGATCAGTTCGTCGGTGGCCTTCTTCCACTCCTCGCTGTTCATCAGCGACTCGGCGGCCTCGCAGATCTCAATCTTCAATTGAAGGTTGTGCTCCATCTCGGTCTTCATTCCGGCATAGAACTGCCGCTTGGCCTCGAAGAAACGGTCGCACGCCGTGCGGAAACGTTCGTAGATGCGGTTGTTATCTTTCTTCGGCGCGAAACCGATGGTCTTCCAGGTCTTCTGAATCTCCAGCAGACGGTCGCTCGCGCGGTTCCACTCCTTGCGGGTGGTGAGCGGCTGGGACGAAAGTTCCTCCGTGGCGACGCACAGCCCGGTCTTGAGTTCGAGGTTCTTCACCTGCTCGCCCTTCAGCGTTTCGAAATGCTCCTGATGCTGTTTGTTGATACGGCTCGACGCGGCTTTGAAACGCTCCCAGAGCGCCTCCTTGTACTCATTGGCGACGGGACCCGTCTCGCGCCACTCGTCATGGAGTTTTTGCAGCTTGTGGAACGCCTCGACGACGGAAGGCTCCAGCACCAGCGCCTCGGCCTGCTCGCAGAGGGCTACCTTCTGTTCGTAGTTCTTCTTCAGATCGAGGTCACGCAGCTCCTTGTTGATCTTGATGAAGCTGTAAAAATTCTCGACGTGCAGGTTGTAGGTCTCCCACAAATCCTTGACATGCTGCTGCGGCACGATGCCGGTATCCTTCCAGCGCTGCTGCAACTCGCGGAACTTGTTGAACGTATGGTTGAGCGTCTCGTCCGAATTGACCAGCTCCTTCAGCTCCTCGATGATCGCCTGCTTGACCTTGAGATTCGCCTCCTTCTCGGCTTCGAGGTTGGCGATGAACGCGTCGCGGCGGCGGCGGTACTCCTTGAACTGCTCCTTGAGCTGAATTTCGGCGCCGTCCACCGAAGGAGCGAAATCCTCCTCGGCGCCGCCCTCCTCGACGAAGCGGCGGCGTGCGGCCTCGACCTCGGCGCGGCGGATGCGGTAAAAGGCGATCTTCAACGCCTCCACATCCCGGCGGATCGACTGCACGGGCTGCTCTTCGAGCATCCGGGCGAACAGGGCCACCAACTCCTCCTTGCCTTTTCCGGCGAACTTGTCCTCCTCGGGCTTCTGCGCGGCGAGTTCCTCCGCGGCCTCCTCCTCGGGCGTCGCGCCCTCGATCTCCAGCCCGGCATTCTGCGCCGCGAGCGCAGCCTCCTCATCGGCAAAGTCCACCTGCACGTCCCGGGACGCGTCCTCCTCCGATTCCGCAACCTCCGGCCCGGCGGCAGGCTTGATCCGGGCACGTTTGGCGCGCGGCGCAGCCTCCTCCCCGGAAATCCGCTCCGCAGCGGCCTCCTCCGCAGGCGTTTCTGCGGCGGGCGTCTCCGTCACGGCGGATTCCGCGGGCGCGTCCGCAACCTCCGCAACGGGTTCTTCCGCAGCGGCGGACGCCTCCGCAGCCGGTCCTGCGGCGGGCATTTCGGGTTCAGGGACTCGGGCAGTCACGGCAGGATTCGCTTGCGCATCTTCAGCCGCAGGGCTGACTTGCTCCTCGGGAGCAGGAAGTGTCGGTTTTTCAGTAGCCATTTCAGTACACGTTTTTGGTTCCCGCATGTGCGGGAGCATATAAATCTCGCAAATATAACCATTTTATGCGGAACGCCGAAAAGATTTCGTCAAAACATGCAACAACGCCGCCCTGCGGAAGCGCGAAATCGCTGCATCCCGGCACGGCGGCGCAATTTTCCGGTCTGTTCCGGCCCTTCGTCAGCGCTTGCGGCCCTTTGCGGCAATGCGTTTGGGCGCAGCCTGACGGCCCGTGGTGACGGGACGGCCGCTGCGGCGGACGCTCCTGGTCCCGCCGCCGCGCTTGGGCTTCTCCCATGCCACGGCATCGTCGTAACGCTGGAAAGCCTCCCAGTCGAACCCGTCGTTGCCGCCTGCCGGAGACGCGTTCCAGTCGTTCTCGGCCTTTTTCCGGCTCCGCGTCACGGGACGCCGCTCCCCGGCGTCGTCCGCCGTTTCCGCGGTTTCCCTGCGCGGCCGCCTTTCGGAGCGGAACTCCTCCGCGCCCTCGGGCTGCCCGGCCTTCCTGCGGCCCCGCGTCTCGGAACGAGGCTCTCCGGCCGATTCGCTTCCGGACGCGCCTTCGCCGCCGTTGCGACCCTCCGTAGCCGGCCGGCGCCGCTTTCCGCCGCCGTTCTCCGCATCGGAACCGTCGATCTTGGCGATGCGGCGACGGCCTCCCGAGGCGTTGAGCTGCCCCACGACCGCCTCGGCGTCGCTGAACGGCACGCTCACCAGCGAATAGTTCTCGAAGACACGCACGTCGTCGATATTCTTGTCCCGCAGTCCGCACTTGCGCTTGAGCATCTCCACGATCCGGCGGGCCGTGTAGCCGTCGCGGCCCCCGAGCGCCAGGAACAGCCGCGCCTTGCCCTTGCGGTCGACCGAGAACGAACGGATTTCGGGATAATTGCTCTGATCCAGCTCACTGCGGAAAGCCAGCCGCAGCAAGGCCCCCAGCGCCACGTCGGGCGCATAGCTTTCGAGCAGTTCGGCCGCGATGTCGGCGTAGTCGCCGTAGCTCTCATTGGCCACGATCTCCTGCAAATCGTCCTTGATCTTGGCGCGCTTCATCGCCACGATGTCCTGCGGCGAAGGCAGCGTCTCCCGCTTGATGTCGGCCTTGATGTCGCGCATCATCCAGTTGAAACGGCGCAGTTCGGCGCCCGAAATGAAGGTGATGGCCGTACCCTGGTTGCCGGCGCGGCCCGTACGGCCGATGCGGTGGACGTAGCTCTCCGAATCCTGCGGCAGCGAATAGTTGATCACGTGCGAGAGGTTCGACACGTCGATACCCCGCGCGGCCACGTCGGTCGCCACCAGAATGTTGACCGCCTTGTCGCGGAACTTGCGGAGAATCTTCTCGCGCTGGGCCTGCGACACGTCGCCGTGCAGCCCCTCGGCCGAATAGCCCTGGGCCACCAGACGCGTCGCCACCTCGTCCACGCCGATCTTCGTGCGGCAGAAGACGATGCCGTAAAAGTCCGGTTCGATGTCGATGATGCGCGTCATGGCGTCGAACTTGTCGGCTTCGCGCACCTCGAAATAGATCTGGTTCGTGAGGTCGGCCGTCAGGTGCTGCGACTCCACGCGCAGCACCTCCGTATTGCGCATGTAAGCCTCCGAAAGACGGATGATCCGCTCGGGCATCGTGGCCGAAAAGAGCAGCACGCGGCGGTCTTCGCCCGTATGGCCCATGATCTCCTCGACATCCTCCACGAAGCCCATGTTGAGCATTTCGTCGGCTTCGTCCAGAACCAGGAAACGGACCTTGTCCAATTTGAGCGTACCGCGGCGGATGTGGTCCAGCACGCGCCCCGGCGTGCCGACGACGATGTCGACGCCCCGCGACAGGCGGCGCAGCTGCTCGCTCATCGCGGCCCCTCCGTAGATGGCCGTGATCGAGAGCCGCCGCTCGCGGTTGTAACTCAAAAGTTCCTCGGCGGCCTGCACGGCCAGCTCGCGCGTCGGGACGAGGATGATGGACTGCACGCCCTCTTTCGAAGGCTCGATCTGCTGGAGTATCGGCAGCCCGAAAGCCGCCGTTTTACCCGTACCGGTCTGGGATTGCGCGATGATGTCGTTCTCTCCCGAGAGCAGACGGGGAATCGTAAGTCGTTGGATGGAGGTGGGTGTTTCGAACCCTTTTGCCTGGACGGCCGCGAGCATCTCCTCGCTGAGGCCTAAAGCGCTGAAATCAGCTTCGTTGATCATATATGAATAGTTGAAAGGCCAAAGGTACGACAATTTATTGAATATTCGCCGGAAAATCATTATCTTCGCAAAAAGTTACGCACACACGGCCCCTCGCGGGCCGCCTGACCGAAAACCGACACCATGAGTCACCGTATCCTGCTGGTCGACGACGAGGTAGACATCCTCGAATTCGTCCGTTACAACCTCGTACGCGAGGGTTACGAAGTCTTCACGGCCGAAAACGGCGCCGAGGCGCTGAAAGTGGCCGCCGAATGCCGTCCGCACCTGATCCTGCTGGACATGATGATGCCGGTGATGGACGGGGCGCAGACCTGCCGCGCGATCCGCCAAAACCCCGTGCTGAAGGACACGATGGTGGTTTTCCTCTCGGCGCTGGGCGAGGAGGGGCAGCAGCTGGCAGGGTTCGACGTGGGAGCCGACGACTACCTGACCAAGCCTATCAAGATGAAGCTGCTGGTAAGCCGCGTGCAGGCGATCCTCAAGCGCATCGACGCCGACAGACCTCCCGAGAAGGCCCCGGCTCCGGGGCTCACGGTCGACCGCGAGCGTTACACGGTGATCCGCGACGGACAGGAGATCACCCTCCCGCGCAAGGAGTTCGCGCTGCTGGACCTGCTCCACTCGTCGCCCGGGAAGCTGATTCCCCGCGAGGAGATTTACGCCAAGATATGGGGCACGGAGGTCGTCGTGGGCGACCGCACGATCGACGTGCACATCCGCAAGCTGCGCCAGAAGATCGGCGACGAACGCATCGTCACGGTCAAGGGCGTGGGATATAAATATGAACCCTGAAACGAAAGGTGAAAATTGGATTGTCATTCCGGGAAGAGCCGAAGGACCGACGTGGGAATCTGCCGAACGCGTTGTGAGGTTACGACCTTTGATCGGATTGCCGCGTCGCCACGCTCCTCGCAATGACGGGAGAGGGGGGGGGCAGGCGACCGAATCGGTTTGTCCAGACGAAGCGATTTTGAATTGTGAATTATGAATTGTGAATCGAAAAAATACCGCCGCATCGTCGTCAAGATCGGCAGCAATGTGCTCACCCGCGAGGACGGACGGCCCGACACCACGCGCATCTCGGCGCTCGTGGACCAGTTGGCGCGCCTGCACCGGGCCGGCACGGAGTTCATCCTCGTCTCGTCGGGCGCCGTGGCCTCGGGCCGCAGCCTGCTCGAAACCCGCGTCGGACGCATCGACACCGTTTCGGCCCGCCAGCTCTTCTCGGCCGTCGGGCAGGTGAAACTGCTGAACCGCTACTACGACCTCTTCAACGAATACGGCATCGCCTGCGGGCAGGTGCTCACCACCAAGGAGAGCCTCTCCACGCGGCGGCAGTACCTCAACCAGCGCAACTGCATGGAGGCGATGCTCGCGGCGGGCGTCGTCCCGATCGTCAACGAGAACGACACGATCTCGGTCACGGAGCTGATGTTCACCGACAACGACGAACTTTCGGGTCTCGTGGCGGCGATGATGGGAGCCGAGGCGCTCGTCATCTTGAGCAATATCGACGGCATCTACGACGGTTCGCCTTCGGACCCCGCCTCGCAGGTCATCCGCCGCGTCGCCCCGGGCCGCGACCTCTCGCAGTACATCGACACGGCGCGTTCCTCGCGCGGTCGCGGAGGCATGACGACCAAGAGCCGCATTTCGTCGCGCGTGGCGGGCGAGGGCATCGAGGTCGTGATCGCCAACGGCCGCCGCGACAATATCCTGACGGATCTGATCCTCACGGACCGCGACGTCGTATGCACGCGTTTCGAAGCGGCTCCCCGACCGGCTTCGGGGGTCAAGAAGTGGATCGCCAGCAGCGAAGGCTTCGCCAAGGGCGCCCTGCACCTCGACGCCGGGGCCGCCGCGGCCGTCTCGCAGAGCAAGGCCGCGAGCATCCTCGCCGTGGGCGTCACGGCCGTCGAAGGGGATTTCGAGCGCGACGACATCGTACGCATCCTCTCGCCCGAAGGCGCCCCACTGGGCGTGGGCCGCATCTCGTGCGACAGCGCGACGGCCCGCCGCAACCTCGGCCGCAAAGGTCTCAAACCGCTGATTCACTGCGATTACCTATATCTGGAATAAAAATGGAATACGATACGATCTTCGCCGCCGCCCGGCGCGCCGGCAACGAACTGGCCCTTGTCGACGCCGGGCGATTGAGCCGCACCGTCGCGAAAGCCGCCGCCCTGCTGCGGGAAAACGCCGGAAAAGTGCTCGCGGCCAACGCCCTCGACCTGGAGGCGATGGACGCCGATTCACCCATGCGCGACCGCCTGCGGCTGACGGCGGAACGCATCGCCTCGATCGCCGCCGACATGGAATCCGTCGCCGGACTGCCCTCGCCGCAGGGCGAAACGATCGCCGAATGGACCCGTCCCAACGGCATGACCCTCCGCAAGGTCCGCGTACCGTTCGGCGTGGTGGGCATGATCTGCGAGGCGCGCCCCAACGTCACGGCCGACATTTTCTCGCTCTCGATAAAGACGGGCAACGCCTGCGTGCTGAAGGGCGGCAGCGACGCCCGCCGCTCCAACGAAGCCATCGCCGCCCTGCTCCGCGAGGCGCTCCGCAGCGAAGGCGTCGACCCGGCGGCCTTCACCCTGCTGCCCGCGGGCCACGAGGCTGCCGGAGCGCTGCTGAACGCCGTGGGTTACGTCGACGTGGTGATCCCGCGCGGCGGCGCGGGACTGATCCGCTTCGTGCGCGAAAACGCCCGCATACCCGTGATCGAGACCGGGGCGGGCATCGTCCACACCTACTTCGACCTCGACGGCGATCTGACGAAAGGCCGCGCCGTGGTCTGCAACGCCAAGACGCGGCGCGTCAGCGTCTGCAACGCCCTCGACTGCCTCATCGTCCACCGCGAACGGCTCCGGGACCTCGCGGAACTGTGCGACCCGATGGCCGCCGAACGCGTCACGGTCTACGCCGACGCGGAGGCGTACGCCGCACTCGAAGGCCGCTACCCCGCGTGCCTGCTCCGCCCCGCCGCGGAGGAGCACTTCGGGACCGAATTCCTCGACTACAAGCTGGCCGTGCGGACCGTCGGCTCCCTCGACGAAGCTCTGGCGCACATCGCCCGCTACTCCTCGCGCCACAGCGAAGCCATCGTCACCGAAAACGCCGGGACGGCCCGGGAGTTCACCCGGCGGGTCGATGCGGCGTGCGTCTACGTCAACGTCTCGACGGCCTTCACCGACGGCGGCCAGTTCGGGTTCGGCGCCGAGGTCGGCATTTCGACCCAGAAACTCCACGCCCGCGGCCCGATGGGGCTGCCCGAACTCACGACCTACAAATACGTGATTTCAGGCAACGGACAGACCAGAGAGCCATGACGGTCACGCCGCCGCCCGCCGTTTTCGCGGCATCCCGCCGCGTTCCCGACTCCGCCCCGCGCGGGCGAAGCGGAGTCGCCGCGCACCGATGCATCCCCCGATGCCCCTCGCGGAAGGGAGACGCCGCCGCATGGCCCGGACGGCCGGCGCCAAAAGGTCCCGACCCATATGTGACAAAAATTCCACTTATTTCGGCAAATAATTGAACGATTCGTAATCATTTTTTGCTTAAATTTGCACATCCGTAAAATAATACATATATTTAAATTATGATTCGTGAACTTTTCGCCGTGGGCCTGGGAGGCGCCGCCGGAAGCATCGTCCGCTATATGCTCTCCGTCTGGCTGCTCGGAGGGCACACGTTGCTGGGTTTTCCGGCCGGAACGTTCACGGTTAACGCCGCGGGATCGCTGCTGATCGGCATTCTGCTGGAGACCACGAATTCGGCTGCGGCAGGATGGTTGCTCATCGCAGGATTCTGCGGAGGATTCACCACCTTTTCGACCTTTTCGGCCGATGCCGTACGGTTGCTGCGTGCCGGAGACTACGGGCCTGCGACGGCCTACATTGCGTTGAGCGTCGCGGTCTGCATCGCCTTCGCCGCACTGGGCATGTGGATCGGAGCGCAAATTGCACGCAATTAAAAATGAAAAATTAAGAATTAAAAATAACCTGCAACCCGGTTAAATCCCGGCTGAAATCCCGGTCGCGCTGCGACAAGCCCCCTCCGAGGAGGGGATTTAGGGGAGGGTTAGAATTGGATACGCGGCGGAACGCCGCGAATTAGATGGCTGAATTTGCCCGGGTCAGGCTTGTAAACGACGCCAAAGGCGGCGACAACACCGCCCGGAAGCACAACGACGAAGAAAAAACGTAAACAACCGGATTGCAACCCTAAAGCGAATGAAACGTACGCCATCTCCCTCCCCGAGGGAGGGCCGGGGTGGGGTCAGGCTTGTAAACGACGCCGAAGGCGGCGACAACACCGCCCGGAAGCGCAACGACGAAGAAAAAACATAAAAACTTAAAATAGAAGTTATGGTAATTCTGGTTTTAAACTGCGGCTCCTCTTCGATCAAATATCAGGTGATCGACATGGAGGACGCGTCGAGCAAACTGCTCGCAAAAGGCATTGTGGAACGTATCGGCCTCCCGGAAGGCGACCTGACCCATAAACCCGTCGGCAAGGAGCCGTTCGAGCTTCACCAGCCGATTCCCGACCACACGACCGGCATCAAGCTCGTGCTCGACGCCCTCACCGACCCCGCCCACGGCGTGATCGCGTCGCTCGACGAAGTGAAGGCCGTCGGCCACCGCGTAGCCCACGGCGGCGAGTTCTTCCCCGAGAGTTGCATCGTCACCGAGGACGTTAAGGCGAAGATCCGCTCGCTGTTCGAGATCGCCCCGCTGCACAACCCCGCCAATCTCGAAGGCGTGCTTTCGATCGAAAAGGTCCTGCCGGGCGTGAAGCAGGTCACGGTGTTCGACACCTCGTTCCACCAGTCGATCCCGGCGGTGAATTACATGTACGCCCTGCCCCACGCCTATTACGAGAAATACCGCGTGCGCAAGTACGGCTTCCACGGAACCAGCCACAAGTATGTGGCCAAGGTGGGCGCCGAACTGGCCGGACTGGATTTCCACAACTCGCGGATCATCACCTGCCACATCGGCAACGGCGGTTCGGTGACGGCGATTCTCAACGGCAAGTCCTACGACACCTCGATGGGCTTCTCGCCGCTCGACGGCCTGGTGATGGGCACGCGCTGCGGCCAGGTGGACGCCAGCGCCATCACGTTCATCGGCGAAAAGGAGGGCATGAGCTATGCCGAGCTGAACACGATGATGAACAAGAAGTCGGGCGTGCAGGGCCTCACGGACATTTCGAGCGACATGCGCGACATCGACCGCGCCTACGACGAGGGCAATCCCCGCGCAATCCTGGCGCGCGATATGTATTACGGACGCATCAAGAAGTTCATCGGCGAATACGCCGCCGAAATGGGCGGTGTCGACATGATCATCTTCACGGGCGGCGTGGGCGAGAATTCGTGCGAAATGCGCGAGGCGGTCTGCACCGGACTGGAGTTCATGGGCGTGAAATTCGACCCTGCGGCCAACAAGGGCGCGCGCGGCGTGAACAAGATCCTCTCGGCGGCGGATTCGAAAGTCAAGGTAGCCACCATCGCCACCAACGAGGAGCTGGTGATCGCCACGGACACCTACAATCTGGTAAAATAACGTCCGCATCCCGGCCGCATGCGATAAGCCCCTCCCGAGAAAGGATTTTTGGGGAGGGGTCGGGCTTGCAAACGACGCCGGCGGCAGCAACGACCGCCAACAGCATAGAGGCAAAACAACAAAGCATATATCAATTTTAAACGTAACAACACCATGATTCAGCATCTTACCGAAATCGTCGAGGAGGCGAGGAAACGGGGTAAAAAACGTCTTGCCGTAGCTTACGGACAGGATTCGCATACGCTGGAAGCGGTCTACGAAGCCTATAAGGAGGGTCTCGTGGAGCCTACGCTCTTCGGCGACAAGGAGGTTATCAAACAGGTCTGCCAGGAGAACGGCATCGACATCAACGCCTTCAACATCGTCAACGAACCCAACGATGTGAAATGCGTCCAGCAGGCCGTCGCATCGGTCGTTTCGGGCAACGCCGACGTTCTGATGAAAGGTCTGGTCTCGACCGACAAATACATGCGCGGCATCCTCAACAAGGAGGCCGGACTGTTCCCCCCGAAAGGCGTCCTGAGCCACGTTTCGATCGTCGAAATGCCCTGCTACCACAAACTGCTGATCATCTCGGACGTGGCGGTCATTCCGCTCCCCGACTTCAAGCAGAAGATGGTGCAGATCGGCTACCTGGCCCGCACGGCCAACCTGCTGGGCATAGCAACGCCGAAAATCGCCTGCATCGCCCCCTCGGAGCAGCTGCTCCCCAACGTGATCTCCTCGACCGAAGGCGCGCTGCTGGCCAAGATGGCCGACCGCGGCCAGCTGGGCAACGTCGTCGTCGACGGTCCGCTGTCGCTGGACGTGGCGCTCTACAAGGAGGTCGCCGAGCACAAAAAGGTCAAGGGTTCGTCGGTGGCCGGCGATCCGGACTGCCTGCTGTTCCCCAACCTCGAATCGGCCAACGTCTTCTTCAAGTCGGTCTCGCACCTCTGCGGCGGCGAACTGGCGGCGATGGTCATGGGTACGAAGGTTCCGTGCGTGCTCACCTCGCGCGGCGACACGAGCAAGACCAAGCTCTTCTCAATAGCGCTGGCCTGCCTGGCGGTAAAAAAATAAAATTCCGGTCATCCGGACCTAACCCAATCTTAAATCAGCCCGACGAAAGAAACAACGCCTCCCGGTTGAAAGTCACCCTTCGACAATCAGTCGTTGCGAATCCGTCGGACTCACGTTAAAAACGAACCGAGAACTTATGGGCTACAAAATTTTAGCAATAAATCCCGGCTCAACGTCTACAAAGGTCGCCCTCTACGACGAGGAGCGGCCTTTGTTGGAATTGAACCTCCGTCACTCCACCGAGGAAATCTCCCGCTTCGCCGGCGTGAACGACCAGCTGGACTGGCGCCGCGGACTGATCCTTTCGGCGCTCCGCGAAGAGGCGTTCGACATCAGAAACCTCTCGGCGGTGATCGGCCGCGGCGGACTGATACGCCCCATTCCCGCAGGAGTCTACGAAGTCAATTCGCGCATGCGCTACGATCTGCGGAACGCGCAGATGAAACACGCCTGCAACCTCGGGGGACTGCTGGCCGCACAGATCGCCCACATGGCGGGTGTCAAGGCCTACATCGCCGACCCGCCGGTGGTCGACGAGATGGACGACGCGGCACGCATCTCGGGCATGCCGATGTGCCCGCGCAAACCGGTCTTCCACGCCCTGAACCAGAAGGCCACGGCGCGTCTCCACTGCGAACGGATGGGCTGGGTGTACGAAGAGTCGAATCTGATCGTGGCCCACATGGGCGGCGGCATTTCGGTCGCCGCACACAAGCAGGGACGTATCGTCGACGTCAACAACGCGCTCGACGGCGACGGTCCTTTCGCCCCGGACCGCGCGGGGAGCATCCCCTCGAGCGAACTGATCAAGGTCTGCTTCTCGGGACAATATACGAAAGAGGAGCTGCTGAAATTCATTTCGAGCAAAGGCGGGCTGGTGGCCTACCTGGGAACCAACTCCGTGATTCAGGTCATGGAACGCATCGCGCAGGGCGACCAGCGGGCCAAAAAGGTTCTCGACGCCATGTGCTACAACATCGTGAAACAGATCGGAGCCATGGCCGCGGCCCTCTCGGGCAGCGTTCAGGCCATCGTCCTCACGGGCGGCATCGCCTACAACGAGCCTGTCGTGGAGTACATCCGCGAACGCTGCTCGTTCATCGCTCCGATCGCGGTCTATCCGGGCGAGAACGAACTCGAAGCGCTGGTCACCAATGCGCTGGTGGTGCTCCGGGGCGTCATCACCCCCAAAGTCTACAAATAACCCGCATTCTTCCGGGAAACGAACGGGCCGCATCCTTCCGGGGTGCGGCCCGTTCGTTCAGATGCGGGAGCAACGGGAGCGGCAAAAATAACGAAACACCCCTGCGTCACTCGAAAGCGATGCTCTTCCAGGTAAGCGGATCTCCGTAGTAGTTCGTGGCCCATTGGTCGGCGGACGCAGCTTTCGGGGCCGCCGTGCCGGTGCTGTAATGCTTGTCGGCATTCAGCGTAAGATCGCATACTTTGGCGAAGTTCGGGCTGAAAGGAGTTGCTCCACTGTCCATTTCCAGGGTAATATTCCCTGCTGCTGTCAGCCGCAGCTCGGTCAGAGCATCGCAGTGCTGAAATGCGCTGTATCCGAGTCGGGTCGTTTCGGGCAGCGAAAGGGAGGTCAGGCCGGAAGCCATGAAAGCTGCGTTATAAATCCGAACCGCCTCGGGCAGTTGCACGCTCTCCAGCGAAGGGCAGCCCGACAAGGCCTGCACTCCGACCTCCTCCACGCCGTCGCAGGAGACGAAGCTCAACGCCTGGCAGGCGAAAAATGCCAAACAGCCGAGCGCTTTCACTCCGGCGGGCAGTCTCACTTCGCGCAGGGCGGGATAGGCATAATGGAACGCTCCGTTATCATATTTTTGTCCGTCGAACGCCCTTGCCGGCAGGCCGCGGACATCGCCCGGGGGAAAGTTGAAATCGTCGTCCACCCGTCCGTTCACATTCACTTCCGGCCAGTCGGTCACGCCGGTCAGGTCGATCTTTTCCACGCCGGAGTCGTAGAAAGGGTTGCCGACCGGAGGGGTGCCGGAAAAGGAGACCCGAGCGGGAATCCCGATCTTGGCAAACTCGCCCGTCAGTTTGAATTCGGTGATGCCCGCGTCGAGTGCGGCTCCGATCGCGGTCTTTACCTCATCGGCGGTCATCCGGGTCATATCGACCGTGCCGGATACCGGTGACGCCTTGTTCCCGCCGCCGTCCGAGCACCCCGCCAGCGCCAGCACCGCGGCCGACACGGCCAATGCGGCCAATGCGGCCGTAAAAAATCCTTTCATCATCATATTGCATTCGTTTTAATCCGATGATAAAAGTAGCGCAAAACGGCTGCGGAGGAGTCCGGGAACTTAAAAAACAACGCCGGGTTTCTGGACTCGGCGTTGTTTTCACTCTTGCAAAGGGGCGATCGGGTCTCCGCCGGCATAGCGGCGGCGGTATTCGCCGGGCGACATGCCCGTCACTTCGGAGAACTGCGCGAAAAAAGTACTGCGCCCGTGGATGCCGACCATCTCGCCCACCTCGAGGGCCGAAGCCCCGGGATGCTCCAGCAACAGCCGCTGCGATTCGGCAATGCGCAGGGCGCGTATCCACGATTTGAAGTTAAGCCCCAACTCGGAGTTGACATACCGCGACAGGTAACTGCGGTTGCACCCGACCTCGCGGGCCAGCGACTCCAGCGAAAGACCCGGGCGGACATACCCTTTCGCGGCGATCCATTCGTCGAGCGCCGTACGGATATTCTCCCCGGCGGCCAAAGGCTCCGGCACATCGTCGGCGATCACGGGAGCGATCCGCCCGAACTCCGCGGGATAGTTGATATACTTCATTCCGAAGAAGGTGTAGAACACCATGTAGACCCCCGTAAAAGCAAACAGGTAAGGCATCCCTAACCCCGACACCAGCCATGCCGCGGCCGTCAGTCCGATCAAGGCCGTCATCAGAAACGACACGGCCACCCATCGCAGACGGCGCATCTCTCCGTCCGAAAAAAAGTTGTCCAGCTTGCGGCGACAGACCCGGTATTCGCGTACGAAAATCCGCGCAAAGAGGGCTATCTGCACACAATAAGCGGCTGCCGTCAGCCGGAAAAGCACTGGAAAGGCCTGCGGAAAGAACAACATGCAGCCGAACAGCGACGCCGTTCCGGCAGCCACGGCAAGCAGATGACGGCGAACTCCCCGCGCAAGCGGAAAACGGGAGTTGACCAACGTCACCAGCGCCCCGGAGAACATCGTGGCCTGCACCGCAGCGACGGCCAGCACCAGAATCCGCGTGAAATCCAGCTCATACTCCTCCCGCAAGAAGAGCAGCCACAGCACATCGGTGAAAGCGAGCGAAAAGTAGGCCCAGCCGACAAAACGGCGCGAAAGGCGGTAATTGCGCAGGCGTTCATCGCCCGGCATACGCAGCCAAAAAAGAGATCCGCCGACCACCGCGAGAATGATCGCCGAACAAAGCAACACTCCGGCATAGAGTGAATCGGGTTGTCGGAACATATCAGAGGCCCTTGGGTTTCAAACCTTATTTTTTCAGCTGCCTGCGCACGATGGTCGTCACCTCCCGGAAGGCTTCCAGCCGGAACAGCGCCGACAGCGCGAGGTAGCTGACCACGCCCGTCGCCAGTTCGGCCAGCAGCCGCACGAGGTCGTTGCCGGGAATCGCCGCGGCCGTGAGCCGCACGAGGAAATACATCGTCCCCGACACCAGCGCCACGGGCAGCAGCGTACGGACGAAACGCCGGAACGTCAGGGAGGTGAAGCGCATCGTCGCCAGGAAATTGACCGCCATTTCGCAGAATGCGATGGCCACCAGCCCCCAGACCACGGCCATCACGCTGTGCGGAATCGTCACGGCGAAAATCGCCGTCATAATGATCTTCTTCACCACTTCGAGACGCACGATCAACGGACCCTTACACCTTGCTTTCAACACATTGTAAGCCGTCAAAGCGATCGGCGAGAACAGTCCTGCCAGACATACCGCCTCGAAATAGGGAACCGTCGGCATCCACTCCTCGCCCAGCAGCACGGCGAACATGTCGCGGGCCACGGCCGACATGCCCAGCATGATCGGAAACATCACGTAAGAGACGACCATCACCACCTGCCGGTATCCTTCGGCGAACTTCGGGGCATCGTCGCGGATCTTCGCCAAGGCCGGGAACGTGACGTTCTGCACGGCCTGAATGCCCGTAGCGGCGGGCATGTCCTTGAGTTTCACCGCCTGGTCGAACGATCCGAGCACCGCGGGCGAATAGAGTTTTCCGAGAAAAAACTGGGGTATCTTGTTATAGAAATTCGAAATCAGGTCCGTCACCATCAGACTGCACCCGAACGGCGCCATCTCGCGCAGGGGCTTCAGCCCGCACTTGCCGCAGGGGCGCCAGTCGCTCAGCCACCACAGCAGCGCGGTCCGCATCCCGACCGCGATCACACGCTCCGCCACGAGGCTCCAGATGCCCCACCCGGCCATCGCCAGCGCAATGGCCGTAAGCCCGCCCGCCAGCGACGAAAGGAAGGTCACCTTCGAGAGCAACGCGAAACGGAACTGCCGAATGAAAATCGTATTCTGAACGGCGCACAGGGCGTTGAGCGGCAGCAGCAGGAAGAAAACCGGGGCGATCCGCGCGATTTCGGGCATGCTGTACCAGCGCGCCGCAAGGGGCGCCAGGGCCACCAGCACCCCGTAGAGCACCGCCGAAACGGCGATGTTGAAAAGGAAAACCGACTTGTAATCGCTCTGCGAAGGCCCTTTGTGGCGGACCAGACTCTGCGAGAACCCGCTGTCGACGATCACCAGCAGCACCGTCACGACGGCCGACGGAATGGACATGAAGCCCAGTATGTCGCGCGTCAGCAGGCGCAGGATGACCAGCCGCACGGCCATTGCGAGGAGCATCGAGCCGATCTTCTCGGCCATGCTCCACGCCACGCCCTGCGCGACTTTCTCTTTGAGTTCGCCGCCCAACAGCCTAACAGTTGTGCTGCGCGACGATCTCCTCGTTACGCTTGCGGATATTCTGCACGTTGGCGATCTCGACGTACGACGCACCGCCGTCGGGACCGAAACTGCCGCCCACGATGGCCATCAGGTCCCCGTCGTCGAGTTTGCGGTACTGGTCGAGGAACTCCAGCGCATCGACCAGGAAATGGTATCTGTCGGAGAGTTCCTGATTCCGGAGAATCGGCACGACGCCGTACGACAGGGCCAGAATCCGCTGCGCATGCAGCTGGTAGCAGACGGCCATCACGGTCTTGCGGCCGCGGAACGCCGCCAGATAACGGCCCGTGCGGCCCGTCTTGGTGTCGAGCACCACGTATTTGATCGGCAGGTTGGTCGAGGCGCGCACGGCCGAACGGGCCAGCTGCGCGGTGATCTCGTGGTTCACCGAAACCATGTCCATGTCGATCATCGGCTTGAAATGCGTCTCGTCGCGCTCGATCTCACGGGCGATGCGGGCCATCGTCTCCACCGACTGCACGGGAAAATCGCCCATGGCGGTCTCGTCGCTCAACATCACGGCGTCCACACGCTCGTAAATGGCGCTGGCCACGTCGCTCACCTCGGCGCGCGTCGGACGCGGGGACTTGACCATCGAATAGAGCATCTGCGTGGCGATGATCACGGGACGCTTGGCGCAGATACACTTCTCGACGATACGCCGCTGCGTGTTGGGGATCACCTCGGCGGGAAGCTCCACGCCCAGGTCGCCGCGGGCGACCATGATGCCGTACGAAGCCTCGATGATCTCGTCGATGTTGTCCAGTCCCTCCTGGTTCTCGATCTTCGAGATGATCTTGATGTTGCTGCCGTGGGCGTCGAGAATATCCTGCACGGCCCGGATGTCGCGCGCCGAGCGCACGAACGAATGCGCGATGAAATCGACGTCGTTCTTCACGGCCCATTCGATGAAGCGGCGGTCCTTTTCGGTCACCGACGGCAGGTCGATCGACACGCCCGGCACGTTAACGCTCTTGCGCGAACGCATGGCGCCTCCCACGACGAACTCGCAGTCCAGCTCCGTATCGTTCTTGCCCACGACGCGGATTTCCAGCTCGCCGTCGGCGATCAGCATCCGCGCCCCGACGGGAATGTCGCTCACGATCGACGGCACGTTCATGTAGACCACCTTGCGGGTCGTGAAGTCCGAGCCGTCCGAACCGCGCACGGCCACCCGGTCCCCCGGGCGGAAATTGATGCTGTTGCCGTATTCGTCGGCGATCGTCGTGACGCGGATTTCGGGTCCTTTGGTATCTATCATAATCGGAATGGCCGGGTTCACCCGGTGCACCGTCTCGACGATATGCGTGGCCCCGTCCTCGGAGACGTGCGCCGAATTGACGCGCACCACGTCCATACCTGCGTCGAAAAGCTGTTTTACGAACTCTTCGGTGCAGCGGAAATCCGACATCGTAGCGACAATCTTGGTTTTTTTCATGCGATACATAGAGCTATGTTTTTACGTTTATATTATCCTTCGATACGCTCTCGGGCGGTGTTGCCGCCGCCGTTGGCGTCGTTCACAAGTCTGTCCACCCCGAATCCCTCCCCGGAGAGGACTTGAAGGCAGCGTTGCCGGGCTTCCGCCCCGACGCAACTATTTTTCCGCGCCTGTCAGCAGCGCGTACACGCCCAGCCGATAGGAGTTCAGGCCGAACCCCATGATCGACCCCGCGGCCACGGGAGCCAGCAGCGAGGTGTGGCGGAACTCCTCGCGGGCGAGGATCGAGGAGATGTGCACCTCGACGACGGGAACCGACACGGCCGACACGGCGTCGCGCAGCGCCACCGAAGTATGCGTATACCCGCCGGCATTGAGCACCACGCCGTCGTAAACGCCGTCGGCCTGCTGCACGGCGTCGATCAGTTCGCCTTCGATGTTCGACTGGAAGTAGCCGAACTCCACCGAGGGATAGTTCGCTTTCAGCGCTTCGAAATACGACTCGAAAGTCTGCGATCCGTAAACCCCGGTGTCGCGCCGCCCCTGAAGATTGAGGTTCGGTCCGTTGAGAATCAATATCTTCATAGTTTCATTCATTAACCTAACGCCCCAAGCGGGCGATTCCCGGACAAAGATAATCAAATTCACCGAAAAAATCGGTAACTTTGCGCCATAACACAACTCTTCCATGACCGAATTCGGATTCATCGACAGCATAAAAAACCTTTTCGCCCCGCTTCCCGACAACGGATTCGAGGGCATCGGCGACGACTGCTCCGTGTTGTCTGTCGGCGGCGGCGAATCGCTGGTCTTCACCGCGGACCTGCTGACCGAAGGGGTCCATTTTCTCCGCACGGCGACCTCGCCCCGCGAGTTGGGACGCAAATCCCTCGCCGTAAACTTGAGCGACGTGGCCGCAATGGGCGCCCGCCCCGTGGCGACGCTGCTCTCGATCGCCCTTCCGGCCGATGCCGCCGATGCGTGGGCCGCAGAGTTCATGCTCGGCTACCGGGAACTGTCCGAGGAGTTCGGCGTGACGCTCGCCGGGGGCGACACGACCCGCTCGCTGTCGGGCCTGACGATCAACGTCACGGCCATCGGCCGCGCGGCCGACGCGCACCTCAAGCGACGCAGCGACGCACGCCCCGGGGACGTGATCTTCACCGCCGGGGAACTCGGAACCTCGGGAGCAGGCTTGCAGGACATCCTCGCGGGACGCTGCGACACCCCCGCGGCCGCCGTGCACCGCAACCCGCAGCCGCAGGTCGCCGAAGGCATCTGGCTCGGCAGCCGTCCCGAGGTGCGCGCCATGATGGACCTTTCGGACGGTCTGGCCTCCGACCTGAAGCATATCCTCGACCGCTCGGGCGTCGGCGCCGAAGTCGCCGTCGAGCAGATCCCCGCAGCCCCGGGCGCCGACGTCCGCATGGCCGCCTGCTCAGGCGAGGACTACAAACTCCTGCTCACCGCCGCGCCGGAGGCCGCCGAACGCCTCGCCGCTGATTTCCGCATCCGCTTCGGCACGCCGCTCCACTCCATCGGCCGCATCACTTCCGGACCGGGTCTCGTGTGGCTCCGCAACGGAAAACCCGAGCCGCTGGACTGGCACGGCTTCGAGCACTATTAATGCAAACGGGGGTGGCTTGCAGCCACCCCCGTTTGCCGGGCGGTTATTGAAGTACGTCCCGTTCGCGCTGCACGAAAGCACGCGCAAAGAGGCCCTATGAAATCGGAAAGCCCTATTCCCTGATAATGTACACGTGTTCGTTGCGCCCCTGCATGTGGTAATTCTCCCGGGCGTACTCTTCGAGGTAATCGTCGTATTTCAGCCGTTCGAGCAGGGTGCTGTCCTGTGCGATCTTCTCCGAATAATAGCTCTGCTCGCGTGTCAGGGCGTTGATCTGCCGCTTGATCTTCACGGCATGCAGGGCGTTGCGCCCCACGACGAACACCGTGAAGACGACGATGACCGCCGTTGCGACGATCCAGAACCTGCGGCCGAACTGAATTTTCATTTAAGGAATTATCGTATTGCCAACCGCCCGAAGCCTACGCCATCTCCCTCTCCGAGGGAAGGCCGGAATGGGGTCAGACTTGCATCTGACGCCGCAGGCGGCAACGACAGCGATCGACAGCGGACCAAGCGTGAAATCATCCGATTACTTCTCTTTACGGTATATGCATGTATTTGTGCGTCTGAATGGAGATATTCCACCGCGGATGCGCCTTGGCGTACTCGACTATCGCGGGCATGACCTTTTCGGCGACGCTCCACTCGGGCTGGAGGAACAGCAGGCACTTTCCGCCTACGCGGGCGGCATTCCGCTCGGCCCATTCGAAATCCTCCTCCGACTCGACGATCACCTTCAGTTCGTCGGCCCGTTCGAACGCCTCGTCCAGGGGCGGCTGCCGGCGCTTCGGCGAAAGACACACCCAGTCGAAAACACCGCTGAAAGGGTGCGAGCCCGATGTTTCCAGAAAAATCTGCAAACCCCTCTCGCGCAGCGTCTCCGTGAGCACGCCCAGCGGATAGAGCAGCGGCTCGCCTCCCGTGATGACGATGGCCTGCGCCGGACACGACGTCGCACGGTCGATCACGGTCTGCACATCGGTCGGCGGATAGAGTTTCGGGTTCCACGTATACTTGGCGTCGCACCAGCGGCAGCCCACGTCGCACCCGCCGAGACGGATGAAATAGGCGGGTTTCCCGGCGTGGAATCCCTCGCCCTGAATGGTGTAGAAATCCTCGACCAGCGGCAGCATTCGCCCGCCGTCGAGCCATGCGGGATCGGTCGCGGCAGCCATCACTCCGTCACTACGTAAATATCCTTGAGACTGCGGCCCAGCTGGTCGTAGTCCAGCCCGTAACCCACGATGAACTCGTTGCCGATCTCCATGGCGCGGTACTTGATCGGCAGCGTCTTGCGGTACGACCCGGGTTTGAAAAAGAGCGTACAGACCTCGACCGACGCCGGGTTGCGGGCCTCCAGCTCCTTGATCATGTGCTCGATCGACTCGCCCGTGTCCACGATGTCCTCGACGATGATCACGTGACGGCCCTCGATCGAATTGTTCAGGCCGATCAGACTTTTCACGCAGCCCGTGGAGCAGGTCCCGTCGTACGACGCCAGCTTGACGAACGAAAGTTCGTTCTGGAATTCGATTTTCTTGATCAGGTCCGACATGAACATGAACGAACCGTTGAGAATGCCCAGGAACAGCGGGGTCTCCTTGCCGGCATAGTCGGCATTGATTCGCTGCGCCACGGCATCCACGGCCTTGTCGATCTGCTCGGCGGGGATCATGATTCTGAACTTCTTGTCGTGAAGTTGTATGGTATTCTCCATTTCGTTACGGGATTTTTGGGATTATACCTGCAAAAGTAACTATTTGCACGCAACAAACGAAGTCTTCGGGCAAAATAAATTGCAGAACGCGCAAACTCCGCACGGCGACGAAAAGAGCCGCCCGGGCGATCCGGGCGGCTCGTAAAACGAAATCGGCGCTTTTCGCCTATTCCGCGTAGGTAAATTCGAATATCGTTTCAGAGGTGACCTTGACTCCGATACCCATCATATCCATACCTACTCCGCCCCACTTGGCAGCGGTCACGTAGCCCTCGCCGTCCTGGGTGCAGGTTACCGCCTTGGCGGGATCATCTTCCGACATGGCGTCGAACATCGTCGCAGTGGGCAGGTTGAGCGAAGCCTTTCCGTCATAGCCCAGGAAACAAGCCAGGGCATGATCGTCGTCCAGCGAGGTGGTAACACCAGCAATGGCTTTCGCCACATCGACGCCGAAGATGTTGTTCTTCTTGCCGGCATCGCCGTATTCGAACATTCCGCCCGCCGTATAGTTCCCGTTTTCAAAATCGAACGAGACGTAATTGGAGCCGGTGCTCTGATAAACGACGCCGGTGCACTGTCCGTTAACGGCATCATAGGTCCAGGTGAAATCAGCGGGTCTCGAAACGACTTCGCCGCTGACGGTTCGCATGAAGTCGACGTTGCTGCTCTCTACTTTTCCGCCGTTGAGCACCCAGGAGAATGCCCGGATACCGGATTCGCCGTCTTCGTACATCTTGTTCAGGGCCGAAACCTTGTCTCCGTCGAAAGAGAACGTGTACCAGTCGGCAGCGTCTGCGCCCTCGCCCTGCTGAACGGCGGTCACCCGGTTGTCGCTGCCATATTTGAGCGACAACTGCGACACGACATTCGTTCCCTCGCTGAACAGCATCTCGAAATACATATCGGCCATCTCCTGATCGTTTCCTACCATCTCCAGCATGTGCCTCGTCCGGGTCAACGGACTCGTCGGAACGCTTCCGGTCAGCGAAGCGCAGATCAAGGCCATGAACATCCGGAGCGATGCGAACATAACGGTTTACGTTTCCGCCATCCGTTTCACGAAGCGGCAGATCACATTCTCACTCACGCCCACGACCAACAACGATCTGGCCGTCGGCTCCCGCGTGCAGTGCACCGTAGTCAAGGCCACGGCGCACCATGTGTTCTGCACGTTCCCCAAACGGGGCAGGCTCTACGACGCGGCGATCCGGTCCTCGGAGTTCTACTGGAACCGCCCGACCGACGTGCCGTGCCAGCCGGGCGACCGGATCAACGCCGTCATCACAGGTGAAGAGATCATCGGCAAGACAAAGTACACGACGCTCAACGCCTGCGCGCTGACCCCCAACCCGCTGCTGACCTGCGAGACCGGCGACACGCTCCCCTGCACGGTGCTGGGGACGACCGCAGGCGGCTACCTGATGCGCTGCGGCGGAGCCGTCGGCTTCCTCCACTGCTCCGAGATCATGTGGCAGTACTGCGACCAGTGGCACGGCGTCTGGAAGCGCGGCGAGAAGGTTTCATGCCGGATACTGCACCTCTCGCCCGCGGAAGGCGGCCTGCTGCTGGGCCACAGACAGACCGTCGGCGATCCCTTCCTCAAACACACGCCCGGCGTCGGGAGCGGTTATCCGGCCACGGTGCGGCGCTCCTCGGACGAGAGCGTCGTCGTCCTGCTCGGGGACACCGGGATCGAAGCCACGATCTCCAAGGCCGACATGAAACTTTTCTTCACGGGCGTCGGCCAGTTTATCCCGCAGCCCGGCACAACCATATCCGAGGTGACGGTCGTCCGCATCGAAAACCCCGGGGACCCGAAGCGGCGCCATCCCTTCGTCCGAGTAACCCTGCTTTAACCCACAACGATCCATGGATAACAAACTGCATTACGCGCATACCTTTTTCTGCAGCCACCTCGCCGCCGTCGGACGGGCCTCCGAAGTGCAGGCCGCCGACAAGCGGTGGCAGGCGGAAAAACCCCTGACCCGCGAGGCCTACGAACGGCTCAGCAGCATCTATTACGAGAGTTTCATTGATTCGCTCATGCAGGTCGACGGACAGACCTCGGGGGCGGTCTATGCCGACACGGCGCACCTGACCCTGGAAACCGACCGGCTCTGCACGCTGCGCCACCCAAAGCTCCCCGCCGCGGAATACGCCTTCAGACTGTGCCGGTTCCACCTCTTCTTCTTCCCCTACGACATCTGCCTTTTCGCCATGGAGATCGCCGAAGAGCCTGAAACGACGCTCGACACGCTGATCGCCGCACACGGCATCCTGCGCGAGACCTCCTGCTATGAGATCGCAGAGCAGGGGATTCTGAAATCGCAGATCGACGCCCCGGAGTACCTCGCCCTGCTGGAAGAGATCCTGCGGCTGTGCCCTCCCCGGCCGTCGGCCGAATCCCCGCGTCAGGGACGTTTCTCCAGCCTGACCCTCACCGGCAACAAGCTGAAATGTTTCCAGATCGTCATTTTGGACGACTTCTCGGACGAACTGCTCTTCGAACTGGGAACCTTGAGCCCCGTCGGCTGCGTCGCCGACCACAAACACGAATATTCCCCCTCCCAGGAATATTACGACCGGATCATCCGCACCCACACGATTTCGGCATTCCGCAACTGGAAAGCGCTGGCGCTGGTCGACAGTTTCACTGTGGTTGCAAAAGGCCGCACGGCCGCACAGATGTGGGTATGGCCCAACAGCTATTTCCGGCTGATCTACATCCATGCGCTTTACCAGAAGACGCTGCTCTTCGTCGTCAACCGGCAATTCCGCTCGGCCGCCAACGACCGGAAGTCCATCCGGCTGCTCCACAAAATGAAGGAGCAGGAGCATTGGTACGCCTTCTCGAATATCTCCTACAACTTCCTGCCGCAGCTCATCTACCGGGCCATCGACACCGGGCTGGACATCGCCACCGAGCGCAAACAACTGCACCGCCACCTCGAACAGGAGGCCGAACGCCTCGAAAAGAACTCGGAGCGGCGGCTGGCGGGCCTTATCCTCTTCCTGACGATGCTGACCGTCTGCTCGGCGACCTACGACGGCGCGTCGCTGGTCAAGGATTATTTCGGCTGGGAAAGCGGCACGACCCCGTTCCGGATTTTCGCCGCGCTCCTGCTCTCCGCAATCGTGATCACAAGCATCTCCGTCTGGCATTACCGGCGCAACAAATCCTGATCGGAGATGGAACGAATATCCTATTCGCCCGAAACGCTTTTTCACGTCCTGACCCATTTCGAAACGGCGGACGAAGCCCTGCGCGACAGCCTGCGCCGGGCGGGATTTACCGACGAGGCGATCGACGGCCAGCTACGCATGCCCGGGTCCAAATTCCTCCGCACTTTCGCCCTTTCTCCGCAGGAAGCCGTCGCACGGCTGCAACGGGATTTCCCCGAATCTTTCACCGCCCTGCACCCCGGAACCGACGGCAGGGTGCGCCTGTCGTTCCGCTACGACGCACCCGTCGGAACGAGCGGACTGGCGGCAGACGCGGAGCTGACGCCCGCCGAGCGGGCTGCTGTTCGCAACATCCTGCGCAACGGATGCCCTGTCCGCACGGTCCGCACCTCCCGCACGATCTCCACCGGAGCCTGCCAACTGATCCTCGAACGCACCGGGGAGGCCGGGTATGCCCTGCGCACGCTCTTTCCCGGGGAACTCGCCCCTCCCCTTCCCCTGCCGGGCCAAGTCCCCGATCCTTTCTGGGCGACGCATCTCCTCATCGAATTCAACTGAATCCGGCTGCAACCGGGGGCGGCATGCGCACCGGTTCCGAACCCGTTTTCCAAACAATGCGGGACAGATGCCGTGCATCGTGAAACAGATTTTTGATTTTAAGCCGGAGAGTTCCGTATATCGTGAAGAACGGGGCGCATGGATAGTACCTCAAGTACTACCCATTCGTTTCCCGAGAGGAGAAAATGGGTGTAAATATTAAATATTCAGCGATTTAATCTTTGCACAGGGTTTCTTCTTCGAGGGATTCCAAGCATAATAAGGTAATTCCAGACGAGGTTACGGTTTCCAGATCGTTACCTCGTCTGTTTTGCTGTATTTTGCATAAAATATTCGTTTGCAATTTCTTGCATCGCGCTTCATCTTGACAGACAACTCTGAGGAAATTAGTTTTAACCCCCAAATTTCATCGGAGTATGCGCAGTACATTCAAGGTTCTGTTCTACCTCAAAAAGGACAAACACAAAGTTCAGCCGGTTGTTCCCGTCATGGGCCGTATTACCGTCAACGGTACGATCTCCCAGTTCAGCGCCAAACTTAGCGTTCCTCCCCATCTGTGGGAGGTGAAGGGCGGTCGCGCCAAAGGCAAAAGCCTCGAAGCCGACCGTATCAACCGCTATCTGGATAATATTCGTATCCAGATCGGAAAGCATTACCAGTCTATCTGCGACCGTGACGGATATGTTTCCGCCGATAAGGTGAAGAACGCCTATCTGGGTTTCAGTAAAAGGTATAAACTGTTACTGGAGTTATGCGATGAATTCTGCAAAGAGTACAAGAACCGTATAGATGTGGACCGTACTATCCATTCCTTATTCCGTTATCAAACGCTACGACGCGATTTGAGTCTTTTCATCTGTCAGGACTATAAAGTCAAGGATATACCCCTTGTGGAACTGGATCAGTCTTTTGCAGAGAAGTTTGCCGCCTATCTGAAACATGTCAGGGGCCTTGCCGACACGACGATCAGCGTTGAGATCAAATCACTGAAGCATATCGTCAAGAAAGCGTTTAACGACGGGCAAATGGAGAAGAATCCGTTTGCCTATTACTACTACTTTGCCGACCAGCCGGAAATTGAATATCTCACCGAAGAAGAAATCAATAAACTAATTATCGGCAAAGTCAAGCAGCAGCGTCAGGATCGGACACGGGATATGTTTCTGTTCTGTTGTTTTACGGGCCTGTCCTATGCCGATCTGGCCAAACTGAGTTATGAGGAGTTGAAACAAACTCCGAACGGAGCATGGTGGATTAGCAGTATCCGTCAGAAAACGAAAGTACCGTTTACGGTAAAACTACTTCCGGTTGCGAAAGCTATTCTTGAAAAGTATCGTATTCCTGCCAACCGATTCAACCGGCTCTTTCCCGAGAATCCGGGAAAGGTTTTTCCGGTAGCTTCATTGAAATCCTCGGATGTCTGCCTGAAACATATCGCCAGACAATGCGAAATTACCAAGAATCTGAAATTCCACATGGCGAGACATACCTTTGCAACGACGGTCTCCTTGATGAACGGCATTCCGCTGGAAACAGTGTCAAAAATGTTGGGACACAAATATACGACCACGACTCAGATTTATGCCAAGGTGACAAACCAAATGATAGATAATGCGATAAGCCGAATAGAGGACCAAATTGGCGAACGGTTCCAATGTCCAACTCTGAAAGAAGAGAGCGACGGCTAATCCGAAAGACATCGGCGGAAAAGGCGACATTCTGCGGTTCGGATGCCAGTCGCTTCGCTACGTCCATATCAGAAACCCAAAGTAATCGCTTATCGCATTGTCTGTTTAAAATAGTCGTCTGTTGTTCTTCTTCTCGTGGAGATAATTCAACTCGTCGCTGTAAATTCCGATTACAAAGCGCAGCATATTGTCGACCAAAGCTGTAAGCCTTGTATTCTCATTCCCAATAAGTGGAGGATTGCCGATACTTTGTACTTGGTTGCCGCACTGATATAGATCGCCGAACGGTTACGGCAGTCCGCCGGGGCAAAGAACGTGCGTTCGAAATCCGGCAGCGGAATCTTTTTGCGACGGAATCCGGCCAGCTCCTTTACGTCACTCGTTTGGGTATTGGCGTCTGTCCTTTCAGCAGTCGGAGCCGATGCTCCGGATACCGTTTCCGATGTCTTTCCCTCGGGAGCGTCCGTATTTTCCGCTTCCGGTTCGGGAATCCGGCGGATGACTTTCGAATCCAAAGGGGCCTGTCCGGCGATCATCTGACGCATCAATTCTTCGTCGACTTCGATACGGGGACGCTTCGATGGTTTTGTTGCGAGGTTGTCGGTTTCTTTTAATGAATCCATGGTACAATGTTTTTAAGATTGAACGTTCGCTTTATGCTTGTAAAGCGTGTGTGTCTGGTTTTATGGTTTAAACCATTCAAAATACCATTTTCTGCTTCACGCAGTTTATATCGGAATAATGAACGGAACAAGAAAACCTACCTTTCATGATGCAGGATACCACCGACTGAAATACCTCGGTTTTGATGTCCGGCCACGACCGCTCCAGTCCGCACCTAGAGCTTGTTTTGGCGCCCGGACGGTTGTAATATTGCAACCGGGAAAGACCCGTCCTCGAAAGCCGTAGCGGAGGTTTTTCAAAGTTTTCACAAAAAATTTCCGCCGCGGATTTTTGTTATCGCCAGATAACAGCGAGCTGTACCTTTGTATGCCGAAAAACTTTTCGGCATACGAAAGGTGCTCGCTCTGCGAGGCCGGGATCGCTCCCGAGTCGAACGCCTTTTTAACCGATGTCATGAATACCGACCGAAAACTGACAAACGGGATTATTTTATCTGCTGAACTGAATCAGAGATTGACTGCTTGAATATTCCGATTAATGCATGTCTTCCAAAAAATCCAATATTTCCCGGCGAATCTGCCGGAATCTGGACACTGACGTGTCGTACCGGTCGAAATCGAATATGATTGCATTGACGAAAGCCTGCGCACGGATTGAATCCCGGGCCTCAACCATTTTCAGTAGGTCGTAGTCGCGAATGCCGTCACGCATGGCAGTCAGCCGGATCGAAGGATAGAGTTTCCGGTAACCGGGGTAGACGATATGCGAGTCACCGCCGGGCCAGTCATTGGCGGGGGCGGAAACATCCCCGAAAGGATCGCCGTTCGCTCCCCATGCATTGAAGCCCCAGTGAAGGTATCCCGGAGAGCCGTATTTGTAGTTTATCCAATGCAGCAGGCGTGTCTTAATGAGCGGCAGTGTTACGTAACGGTTTGCGAAATTCCCCCGGGGATACATGCAAGTGTAAAACCAGCAACTATGTCCGGCAGGCATTGTCCGATAGATTTCCCAAGCGAATTCGTCGAGTTGCGGCACCAGAATGTCGATCAGCGCCGGGTCGTAGGACGAAGAGCGGTAAGCTTCGATGATTCGGATATCGGGGGCAGCCTGTTTTACCTGGTGGGCCAATCCTTCCCAGGAGGTCTTATTTTCGTCGAGCGGTTCGTCGGCAATGTGTTGTGTGTAGATGTCAAGCCAGCTGCGGCCGCTTCCGTCATTGATCGTTTTGGAACGCAAGTGTTCCTGCAGAGCCGGGAAATACGCTGCGATGTATTGTTGCACGCGCGGGTCGTCATAAGGCAGACGCTGGTAAACATAGGAGCCCTCGCCGTCGGGGACCGGTACGTTGGCCCAGAAAGGATCGGTCCATCCGTTGTGGGATCGCTTGGCGAAATGGTTGGCCTCGATCAGCCGTACGTCGGCATGTCGGAGCAGGAATTCGATCGTTTTGTCCATCCGTGAGAAATCGAACGTCAGCCCTTTGCCATCGGCTGTCGGAACCGGCGTTCCCGTTTCGTAGAGCAACCAGACGTTCTGACCATAGGCCGAGGCGGTTTCGACGAGCTGCCGCATACATTCCCAATAGGCCGGTGAATCGTCCTCCACGTATTCGTTGTCGTTCATAAAAGAGAATTTATCGGGGAAATACCAGTTGGTAACCAATAACGACTGCTTGGGAAGCGTGACCGGATAAACTTGTATGGTGAATTGTCGGTCGGCAACGATCCGTTTTCCGTTCTTTAGCCCGGAAATGCGTACCGATCCTTCGTAAAGCCCCGCTTCGGCATCGGCCGGAATCGGAATGTCCAACCAGAGAGAAGCGGTCCCGCCTGCGGCGATAGATACGGTGGTGTCGGTCAGAATGGGATCGGGATATTCTCCGGACGGTGATTGCAGGGCGTCGGGGGCCGCCGGCACGTAGGCGTGGGAAGCCTGTACGTTCCGGACCCAGCCCAGAACGGCTTTGTCGAGCGAAGCTCCCTGCTTTGTTTTGAGACTCCGGAGGACAGGATTCATTGCCGCGACGGAGTCGTCTGCGGAGATAACGAATTGCAGAACGGCGTTCTCGCCGCGGGCCACGCGGACGGTATCGTCCCCGGCAGGAGGGCAAACGATTCCGGGAAGAACATTGGTCAAAGGATCGATGACGCGGATCGTGAGTCCGCTTTCATTACAGGCTATCGGTAGCAGCAGGAGTGCAGGACAAAGGGTTCGGATCGTCCGGTTGACGAGAAGTCGGAGCGGGAAAATGTTCATTTCGGGTTCGGTTTGAATTCTTAATTGCATTGCGGGAACACAGTAAGCCGGAGTTCCGTGCATCCGTAGGGAATCAGTTCGAGGTATTCGATACAGTCGGATACGGCGCAGGCTATCCCTTTGGTCGGAAGACGCGGCGTGTAGCGTCCTTTTTCCAATTCCCAGTCGATCTGTTTGACGGGAACCGAGATTTTCACGGGCGTATGTTTCGGATCGAACGGATAGCTTCCTGTGGCTGCGGATTTTGTCCGAACGACCTTCAGGGGTATGACCGGATCGGAGCAAAGGGCATAGTTCCAGGATCCGGCTGGCTCGATGTTCCAGCATTCGAATTCGGGGTTGCCGGGAACTTTGCCGTTCATATTCGCATAGACCGTCCGGTCGGCTGTTTTCCGTTGAGGAACAGGATAGGAGAAGAGCAAAGGTCCGCGCTGCACATAGATTCCCTGTCCGGGAACGGTGTTCATGGCGGGTTGCATGCCGAGACACAACCGAATCCGGTCGCCGTTCCTGAATTTGCGCCGGAGAGTCACGAACGTGCCGGCAGGACATGCGTCTCGCCACAGTTTGCCGTTAACATATATTTTGGCATCCCTGCACCATGTGGGAATGCGCAGCAGAAACGAAATATTCGTCCTGTTTTTCAGACCGAAGGAGAACTCGATCTCTCCGTCGAACGGGTATGAGGTTTGCTGTACGATACGGCATTGTTGGCCGTTCGGCAGTTTGAATGTTGCGGCCGAAGGTCCGTAGAGCGCGGCGGCAATAGAGCCGTCTTTTCCGCGTATCCACATATGTGCGACGTAATTGGGCATGAAACGATGAACGTTTCCGGCGCAGCACTCCGTTTCATGCGTCGGCCGGAAGGCCATCCAGGTCGAACCGTGAAAGAATTCGTTGTGATTTGAACGCCCCGTTGCGATTACCTGATTGACGGACGAAAAATACTGCAACGATCGGAAATCCTTGGTAACGGCTCCCGGTCCGGCATTGAAGACCGCTTTTTCTATTTTGTCAGCCCACCGGACTTCGCCCGTGGTCAGGAGAAATTGCTCCAGCGTCCAGGTGTAGTCGGAAATGTCGCAGGTTTCGTGACTGTTGATAACGTTCCCGTTTCCGACGAGCGCTTCTGCACTGGCCGGAACGCCGTCGGGGAGCATGTGGTCGCGGGTGAGTTTGCGTTCGGCGTTGAGTGCAAGGTCCAGGTAATATCGTTTGCCCGTATAAGCATAGAGCAGCATCGGGAGTTTCAGTTCTTCCATGCAGGTGACGCCATGCATGACGAACCGTTCGTCGCCGGCCGCGACTGCGGGCGTCAGGTCCCCGAATTTTCCGCCATTGTAGGCTCTTTCGCAAATATCCAGCAACTTCGCATTGCCGGTTTTGCCATAAGTCCACAACATTCCCTCGATGCTGACGATGTTGCGCCATTTCTCGACCTGCTCCTGCGTAAAGTTCATGTAGTGCCTTTCCAAGGCTGCGGGGATCGCCGGATCGCCCGTGCGCTCGTAATAGGCTTGCAGCACCCGGAAGTAGACACACATGGGCCACATCGACTCAATCGCTTTGTTGCCCAAAACACCTGTGGACGATGCGTTGGCCAGCGTGTAGCGAATCCCCTCCTCGGCTTTGGCGATCATCTCCCGATCACCGAGCAGGTAACCCAGGCGGAGCAGACCGTCGGTGTAATAGGCTGTCTGCTCGTAGCGCCACCAGTCGCTTCCGTAGGTTTCGGTGTTACGTCCGATCTCACCCGCCCAAAGGCAGGAGTCGTACGGATAGGACATCGCCTCGGGATGTCCCGTAAGTCCCGTTTGTTGGCGGTGGAGGAATTCCTCGATCCAGCCCTGCGGCTCTATGCAGCCGATCATGCCGCCCTGAAACTGGGCATAAGGGGCCTGGGCGTTCGTCGCGGTACCGACGAGGCAAAGTGCAATAATTGAAAACAGCTTCTTCATGCGATTTCTTGACTATTTGTATTTTTCGACTCTTGCATCCCGGATGACACCTTTCCAGTCGAGCCCGAAAGCGAAATCATATGTATTTCCTTCCGAGTCCGTATAACAAACCATATCTTTCGGAACGTCTTCATGCTGCTGTTCCACGGTTTTCATGTCTGCGGGCAATTGCATCGGCAGAAGTGCCGACGGTTCCCGCCGGCCGGAGATAATATCCAGCACGGCCTGACGCTGTACCCCGAAAGCAAGCAGTATGGCATCGGCCGAAGGTTCGAATTCGGCCGGAACGAACGGTCTGGTCGTGGAAACGACAGCCACGACGGGCTTGTCTCCCATCTGCCGTTTCGTTCCGAGTACCCGTTTCAACTCTTCCCGGTTGGAACTCCGGACGGTTTTCCCGCGGTAACTCCGGTCGATGGACGGTTCTTTCGGGTCCCCGCCGGCAATACTCTCGGGGCGTGCGTGGCGGGCCGTGTAGTCGCCGTATTGCAGGCTGATCGGGACATAACCGTTGCCGCCCTTTTCCCGATCGGCCGCATCGTATCCGCAGCCTCCGTCGGGTTCGTCGATAAAAACGATCGCGAAGTCGGCATTTTCGGGGCTTTCTGCCAATTCGTAATATTGTTTGACCAAAGAGGTGTCTACAGGTAGGCGGGATTGTCCGCATTCGGGCAGATATACGCTCCGGCGGGTCGATGCGGGCAGGGTTCCCGCCCGGTTTTTCAGCAGGACGACCGACCGGAGCTGCGCTTCGTAACCGGCTTGCATAAATTCCGGATTCCCGACCGTCGCTTCCGTCCGGTCCGGGTCTACATAGGGATTTTCGAACAGACCGGTCCGAAAAATATTGAGCAGCAACCTTATGGCGGAACGTTCGAACCGCTCCCGGGCAGATTTTTCGCCGAATTCGGCGGTCCACATTCGGTAGGCTTCCAGCACGGGACCTTTGTCGTTGTTGCCGCCGAACTGGTCTACTCCGGCTTTGAGCGCTTCGTAATGCCGCTGCGGGATGCTCAATGCCTCCACTCCCCAGCATTTGCCGTCAGCCTCCTCGATGCTGGAATAGTCGTGCGTGATGCCCCAATCCGTGCAGACGACGCCGTTGTATCCGTATCTGTTCCGCAGCAGATCGGTGACGATATATTTGCTAAAACCGTTGCCGACCTTTTTTCCCGAGGGGTCCACCCCGTGGGAAACCGTATAATAGGGCATGACGGCTGCGGCCTTTCGTGTCTTGCCGTTGAGGCGGAAAGCTCCTTCCACAAAGGGCCGGATGTGTTGCTCGAAATTTCCGCCGGGGTAAACAGTGTATTTCCCGAAGCTGAAATGGGCATCCCGTCCGCCTTCTTCCGGGCCGCCGCCCGGCCAATGTTTGACCATGGCATTGACGCTTTCATACCCCCAGCCGTCCGCAATCTCGGCAGCTCCGACGGAGGTCTGGAATCCGTCGATATAGGCCCGCGCCATATCGGTGTCCAGATCGGGGTCTTCGCCGAAGGTACCGTAGAACCGGTTCCACCGGGGTTCGGTCGCCAGATCGATCTGCGGCGACAGCGCTGTGGCGATACCCAAGGCGCGGTATTCGGCGGATGCGATCCGTCCGAACTTTTCGACCAGTTCGGGGTCGAACGTAGCGGCCAGCCCGAGCGGACTGGGCCACAACGAAATCTTTCCTCCTGACCCTGCGTTGTATTCGGCCCAGGCTCGGGTTTCATTCCGGGGATCGGAACTGATATTGACCGGAATGCCTTGTCCGAGGCCTTCGACGAAGGCCTGCATGTTGTTGTTCCATTCGGCTGCAATGCGGGGACTTTCAACCCGGACGACGAGCACGGCCCGGAGATTGTCGTCCCGGAGGAACTTCCGCTGTTTGTCCGAAACAGCCGAGTGGGGAAGTCCGCTTTCCCGGAGTGAGGTCCCGTTGTAGGTCGAGGACCAGTAACCTACCGAATCCGTCGGGACGGCCTGATGGGAACTGTATAACATCAATCCGGCAATCTCTTCGACGGAGAGTCGCTTTGCAAGGTCTTCCGCCCGTTCTTCCGGGGTGTACCGCCAATCTTCGTAGCAGTCGAGAATCCCGTTTCGGTTCAGGTCTTTGAAAGCGTATCCGTCGGAATATAAGATACGGACGCCGGATCCGGGGAAATAGCCCAGAGTCTGTCCTCCGTCTTGCCGAATCAGACAGTAGGTGTCATGCGGCTCGACCGTCCATTTTCGGCCGCAGGCACAGAGTATCGGCAACATAAACGCCAAAGATACTATTCGACGTACAAGATCTGTTTTTGTTGTCATATCGTTATCAGGGTCGGTTCGTTCTTTAGGGGACTTGGGAAAGCAGTTACAAAAGAATGAATTTTTATCGGCCGCGGGGTTGAATATTTTCCGGAAAGATTCTTTCCCGTATACGGATACCTTATTGAAATAAAGGCGAAATTGCAGTTGTCCGGACGTTTTGAGCCGTATTGCGCCGTTCTCTTTCGGCCAAATGATCGTACAATTCGGCGGGATGCAGTTGTGTTTCCCGAAAAAAATGTATACTTTAGTTTCCGAAAATACCCGTTATGCATCGTCGCTTTCTTATATCCCGTTTTTTCATAGTCTGCATCGGATTTGTCCTTTCCGAGATACAGATCGTTGCTGCCGAGTCTTTTCCTCAGGTGCGTTTCACCCCGTTACCTTCCGACATTCTGCCGTCGAACGAAGTGCGCAAACTTTATCAGGATTCCGATGGATATATCTGGATTCCAACTTATAACGGATTGGCCCGCTACGATGGATACGGAGCCATCACCTACGGTATGCGTGATGTTTCGAACGGGTTGTTCAACACGTTCGTCAATGTCGTTGTCGAGGACCACGACAAGAACCTGTGGATCGGAACCGAGCACGGCCTTTTTCGGCTCGACAAGGTTTCGGGAAACATCGTGGCCGACGAATATCCAGAGTTGGCGGATTGCAACATCGCAGTCATTCTGTGCGATACGGGCAACGGCATCTGGATCGGCGGTGACAAGGGCCTTTTCCGCAAAAATGCGCTCGACCGTAATTTTCATCCCGTCCCGATCTCCAATTCGGCGGGTCGTCCCGTCAAGGCGGTCACCTCCATCATCAAGGATGACAAACTGAACCTGTGGATCGCCGCTTTCGATCAGGGTTTGTTGCGTTATGATATCCGTGAGGATCGCGCCTATGCTTGCGACGATGCCGTGCTGCGTAAAGCACATGTTTTGGCACGTGATGTCGCGGGTAATATCTGGGTGGGTACGTGGGGCGCCGGAGTGGTGCGGCTGGTTAATCCTCTGGCCCCGGGACCGACCCGTTACGTGCATTATAAACACGTGCCGGGCAGAACGCACTCGCTGCTCGACGATATTATTTACGATATTGAGGAAAATCCCGAGCAGAATACCATCTGGATCGGTGGTCGCAGCGGGTTGAGCATCCTCCACGACATCGACAATCCCGATTCGTTCCAGAATTTCTTTCCCGGCGACAACGTGGGAGACCTGCCCTATAACGAGGTGAATTCGATCCTTCGAACCCGTGACGGACTGATGTGGATCGGTTTGTTGGGTGGCGGCGTCTGCAAGGTCCAGACCAGCGGAACCAAATTCGAGTCCGATCGGCTGGAACCGATCAGAACCCGTTACAACACGAGTTCTGTTCGAAGTATGTATTACGCCGGAAACGGCGACTTCTGGTTCGGGCTGCTTGATTTCGGCCTTATAAAATACAACATTCGAAGCGGTAAAATCGTCGATTACCACGAGCATCCCGATTTGAAGTCGCTTCCTTACACTTCGACCGTCAATACGATCATCCGCCGCTCGACTACCGGGGAACTGTATTTCGGAACGCAAAACGCCGGTATTTGGGTGTATAACGAAACGCAGCACAAGGTTCGGCAGATCAATCATTTCAACCAGCCGAACTTTCTGGACGACTGCGTGATTGCTCTGTGTGAGGATACGCACGGCAATCTGTGGATAGGCTCCCGGTTAGGTATTTACGTCGAATCGACAGACGGGCGTTTCCACACCGCTGCTGAATGGCTCGGATACGCTACGCCATTCGATCAGACTTATGTGTTCGACATCTGTTGCGACAAAGCAGGCGATGTCTGGATCGCTTCCAACGGTCAGGGCATTCTGCATATCCGTACGGCAGACGGAACCTGGAGGCAGTATACACGCGACAACGGCATGATTTCCGATCATGTCTATTGCCTGCAGGCCGACGATACGGGGTGTATCTGGGCCGGAACTTTTGCGGACGGACTTGCGGTCCGTATTCCTTCGGAAGGGAGCTTTAAGGCCGTGTCGGCTTTCCCGAATCTGGAAAACAAAGGTATCGGCAATATTGCCCGGGATGAAAACGGCCGGATGTGGATTACCACGAATAATTCGGTCTTTTCCTTTTCGCCGGACAGCCTGGGCAATCCCGAGCATATCAATACCTATGTGCGCCCGTACAAGCTGCTTAGTAAATATCCCACTGGCAAGGGATTAGG
>ERZ837910.1148-NODE-1148-length-38700-cov-9.236796_pt1 | contig 38700 bp, 37 predicted proteins | sample MGYA00519940_ERZ837910 | MGnify/ENA primary metagenome ERZ837910 (study PRJEB31850, sample SAMEA3708825) | human gut metagenome | biome: human gut; feature: human-associated habitat; material: faeces | place: China | collected 2014 ... | reverse complement strand
GAGCGCATGACTGTTAATCATGATGTCACTGGTTCGAGCCCAGTTGGGGGAGCCAAAGAAAACGAGTAACCATTTGGTTGCTCGTTTTTTTCGTTTGTTTCCTTTATATATCAATGGGCTGGTCGGTGAGTTTTTTAATTTGCATAGTTTTGTTTCCTATCAATCATTTATCTAACTTAATACTATTCATTATTTTTGGTTGCTTACTTTTTGCGAGGATATTTGATGAGTTACTCTAATTCTGATGTGTAACTCTCAATCAGGGTATGTACTTTCCTCTAAATATCAGTAAGTTGTGAAACCAACAATAACTATATTGTTAATTTATTTTAATTTATATTCAGTGTTTTAGAGTGGCAATTGCTACTCTGTTGCGGATAGAATATCTTTGATTAGGATAGGTTGTTTCAATGATATGTTTAGTATTTTTTACTGTTATTTTTAAATATATTTGACCAATATATCTTTATCTTTCATTAACAATAGAATACTTTAGCAAAATTACTCTTTATTTTTTGCTATCAGTAATATATAATAAAGATAATGAGAATACAAGGGGTGTTAATATGAAACATAAGAAGGGAAAGGTACTCAGTCTTATACTTAGTGCAACAGTTGTGTTAAGTTCAGTATGTGCATTTAATTTTTCTGCATTAGCTGATGATGCAAGTAACAATGACACATCATCAACTACCGAAAGCACTACAAACCCTACAACAGAAAGTAGTGCAGTGGATAGTAGTTCAACAGAATGTAGCACAACGGATATTAGTGCTACAACACCTTCAACAGAACCTACCACAATTGAAGAACCTATATCTGTGGGCAAATTAACAAACTTAAAGGCAACTAAGGTTACACTTAAATATGTTTCTGTAAAATGGAACAAAGCTGAAAATGCAACTAACTACAAAATAGAATACAGAAAAGCAGGAAAGAACTACAAATTTAAGACACTAAAAACTATCAAAGGAACAGGTGCTACTGTTCCAAAATTGTCAGCAAATACACTATACTACATCAAGGTTACACCATTTGCAACAAAGGGTAGCAAAATATATTATGGCAGTAATGCTATAATAAAAGTGGCAACTGCCACAACCTCAATCAATGGCTTAAAGGTAACTAACAACGGCAAAGCGATTTCTATTAGGTGGAATAGAAATAAAAATGCTACCGGTTACAAGGTGTATCGCCTGAACAGTAAGAAAAAGTATGTACAGGTTAAGACAATTAAGGGCAACAAAAAAACTGCTTTCAAAGACACCAAAGTAAAAAGTGGAAAAATTTACTACTACAAAGTAAAAGCATATCGTACATATAATGGCTACGGTACAGTTTTATCCGACTATTCAAAGCAAGTATTCAGCCCTTGTGGTTTGTATGCAACAACAGTTAAAACTAAAAGTTTTTCCGGCAAAATTACAGTAAGCTGGTCAAAAGTTTCCGGTGCAAGTGGTTACAAGGTATATCAATCAAAAAGTAAAAACAAAGGATATAAATGTGTTGCGAAAACGACAAAGAGAAGTTATACAACAAAGAAATTACCAAAAAACAAAACCTATTACTTTAAAGTCCAACCTTATAAAAGCTATAAGGGTAAAGAAATCAACCCTACTGCAAAGCCTAAAATAAAGTCACAGAAAGTGATAAGTAGTAACTCAGGATCATCAAGAGGTCACGGCCTCGCAGTTGGAAAATATAATTCCGGTAGTGGATATTCATATTATACAGATGAACGAGGAAATAATTGGGATAGTTCAGGACATAGCTGGAAAGATAGCAATATTAATAAATATTTTATCAATTAATTAAACTTTAACAAAATTATTTTTATTTTATTTACAGAAAGGTTGTTTTTAATGAAAAAGGAATATAACAATATTAAATCTTTTATTGAAAATATGCATAATGATTTATCTATAGCAGAGACTGTTGTAGAAATGGGTCTAGTAAAAAAGTTATATTAATTTTCATTTATATAATCTTTACAAAAACAAAACGGCCGGTACTTATGTATCAGCCGTTTTTTAGTGGCTCAATATAAATGTTGGGGTAAGAAAAATAGAGCCTACGAAAAAATATAAAAAAAGTAGAGCATAAATTTGAAAAATCCGTTAAAATGGACATTCATATTTTTTAAATTTATGATGGATAATCCAGATTGGTACACTTGTGATGAAGATGGAGAAAATGTAAAGCTGAAAGACAATGTACCGGAAAGAGTAAGAAAAAGCTATGAAATGTGGCAAACTAGGGAAGAATATTATTCTGATGAAAGAAACCTTGTGGATGATGAATCTGATAAATAATATTCTTTTTAGTGATATTAACTATCTAAAAAGCAAAAAATCCTCTACTAACTATTAACTTAGTTTGGTAGGGAAAATTTTTTTGAAAAAATTTAAAATAAATGCAACTTTTTTGCAACTTAAATCGTTTTATATATGTGTAGAGTAACTTTATATTATATAGATTTTATTCAATATTTTACCACTGATAATGACGATAAATATATAATATTCAATGTTTTATGACAATATTGTAAGATAAGGTTATTTTTTAACCAGTTTTATTGACATATTGTGTTTTTTAAAATAAAATAGGTAAGGTAACGAGAGGTTTAAAAGTGAAATGTTGTAAATTTTATGGAGGAACATAATGAAAAATGTGTTAGAATTTTTTGAACATACAGTTGAAAAATTTCCTAATAAAGTCGGCTTTACTGATGAAAACAGATGTTCTACTTTTTCAGAAACTATGGAAAAGTCAAAGAAAATCGGTACTTCACTTTTACAGTATGGCAACAGAAAAGCAGTAGCAATTTTAATTGATAAAAACTGTAACTGTATTGACAGTATGTTGGGTACACTTTATGCCGGAAATTTTTATGTTGTTGTGGATGTTCATTCACCTAAGGATAGAATTATAAATATTCTTTCTTCACTTGATGAACCTATTATTTTAACCGATAATTCTTCTTTACAGTTGGCTAAAGAGGTTAGCAGTAATGAAACAATAGTTGTCTATGAAGAGACTATTGAAACTACTGTTGATAATGATGGTCTTGATAGCGTTAGAAGTAATATGATTGATATGGATATTGCCTATATCCTATTTACAAGTGGTTCAACAGGTATGCCTAAAGGAACTGTAATCAGCCACAGAGCCTTGATTAGCTATATTAATTGGGTAACAGAAGAATTTAAGTTTGATGAAAATACTTCATTTGGTAGCCAAACACCACTGTACTTTAGTATGTCAGTTACCGACTTTTATTCTACAGTTAAGTGTGGCTGTACTTACAATATTATTCCAAAGAAGTATTTTTCATTCCCACTAAATCTTGTGAATTACTTAAATGAAAAGAAAGTCAATACAATTTATTGGGTACCTACTGCAATTTCAATTCTTTCTAACTGGAAGGTGTTTGATGTTGCAAAGCCTGAATATTTAAGGACTGTACTTTTTGCCGGTGAGGTTATGCCAACAAAACAACTTAACTACTGGATAAAAAGTCTTGATAATGATATTATATATGCAAACCTATTTGGTCCAACAGAAACAACTGATATTTGTACTTTCTATAGAGTAAACAGGGAATTTGCCGATGATGAAAGTTTGCCTATCGGTATTCATTGTGATAACTGTCAGGTGTTTATTGTTAAAGAAGATGGCACAGAGGCCGGTGTTGATGAAGAAGGTGAGCTTTATGCTCGAACAACCTTTATGGCTGATGGTTACTACGGTAATCCTAAAAAGACTGCTGAGGCTTTTGTACAAAATCCACTTAACAAGTATTATCCTGAAAGAGTATACAAAACCGGTGATATTGTTAAGATGAATGATAAGGGTGAGATTATATACATTTCTCGTAAAGATTTTCAGATTAAGAGAAGTGGTTACAGAATCGAACTTGGAGAAATTGAGGCCGGTGCAAACAGTGTTGACGGTGTAAAGGGTTGTGCTTGTATCTTTAACAAAGAGGACAACTGCTTGGCACTTGTTTATGAAGGAAAATCAAAAGATAGTAACAAGGTTATGGATGCAGTAATGAACAAAGTTCCATCATATATGTATCCTGACAAAATTATCAGAGTCAAGGAACTTCCTAAAAATGCTAACGGAAAAATTGACAGAAACTATCTTACTAAAAATTATAAAGAACTTTAAGGAGAATTATTATGGAAACAGTATTAGAAATTTTAGCAAAAGTAAAACCAAATGTAGATTTTAAGAATGCAACTGCTATTGTTGATGACGGACTACTTGACTCAATGGATATTGTTATGCTTGTTGGTGAGCTTAACGATGAATTTGACATTGAAATTCAGGTAACAGACCTTGTACCTGAAAACTTCAATACAGTTGATGCTATTGTAAAAATGGTAGAAAGACTAGAGGATGAAGACTAATATATGGAAATTACTTCCCTTGTCTTTTTAGCATTTGTTAGTGTAACTTTTGTTGTATATTACTTAATTCCTAAAAAGTATCAATGGGTAGCGTTGCTTAGCGCATCACTACTTTTCTTTGTTACTTCAAGTGCATTGCTAACCTTATATATGCTGTTTACTACTGCAGTAATATATTTTGGTGCAAAGGGAATACAAAAATACAAAGATGAATTTGCTAAAAAGAAAAAAGAACTTCCAAAACCTGAACGAAAAGTACTGAAAGAACAACTAAAGAAAAAGCAGAAGAAAATTCTGATTCTTTGTGTTGTAGTTGTAATTGCAGTTTTGGTTTTGACAAAGTACTGCAACTTCCTTGGTGGTATTGTCAACGGAATTGCAAGTATTTTTACTTTAAAAGATTTATTACCTGAGTTTAATATTTTGTTGCCACTTGGTATTTCTTACTACACACTAATGTCTGTCAGTTACATTACCGATGTGTACAGAGGTACTATTAAAGCAGAAGTTAACCCACTAAGGGTGCTACTGTTTGTTTGTTATTTTCCACATATTGTAGAAGGTCCTTTCGACAGATACGGTGACCTTGACAAGCAGTTTAGAACACCTCATAAGTTTGATTATGACAAGATAAGGCGTGGTGCTATTCTTGTAATGTACGGTTGTTTTAAGAAACTAGTAATTGCCGACAGAATAGGATTTTTCCTACCTAAAACATTTGTAAAGATAGATAACTATTCCGGTACAGCAGTATTTATCGGTATGGTACTGTATACTTTTCAGCTATATGCAGACTTTTCAGGTTGTATTGATATTATCAGTGGTGTGTCTGAAATGTTTGGCATTAAGGTTGCAGAGAACTTTAAGCAACCATTCTTCTCAAAGTCTATTGATGAATTCTGGAGAAGATGGCACATTTCCCTTGGTGCATGGCTAAAGGAATATGTGTTCTATCCTGTCAGCCTTTCAGGTCACTTTAAGAAGGTAAATACCTTTACAAAGAAACATATCAAAAGTCAGCATATTGTTGGCTTTATCACAATAGCCTATACATTGTTCTTTGTGTGGTTCTGTAACGGCTTGTGGCATGGTGCAAGTTGGCTATATATTGTTTATGGACTTTACTACTATGTACTGATGATGCTGGGTAAATTTACCGAACCTTATACAGATAAACTGGCTAAGAAGCTACATATTAATAAAGAAAGCAAAGGCTACTCTGTATTTCAGGTTGCAAGAACAGTTGTTATTGTAAATGTTGGTATGCTACTGTTTAGAAGTAGCACACTTGTTGAATTTGGCAAACTGTTTGGCAAAATGTTTACTTCAATCAACTTTATGGATTTTTGTTCAATTATAAAAATCCAAGACGGTATTATATTAGCCGTTGGGTTTGTGGTTATGTTACTGGTTGGCATTATTAAGGAAAAAGGCATTGATATTCGTATGTGGCTAATCGAACATAACTTTGTTATCAGATGGCTTGTTTATTACTTCTTGTTGTTCTCAACTATTATCCTTGGTGCTTATGGTATTGGATATGGTGGAGCTGCAGCAATTTATGCACAGTTTTAGGAGATAGGTTATGAAGAAAAATTGTTGTATAATTATTAGAAGTATTTGCTTTATGCTAATATTTGTTGGATTGCTTTATTATTTTTGTTATGTATTAACAGTAAGAAATGTAGAGAGGTATCCTGTTAGAAATGGATTTTGGCAGACTTATGATGCTGAAGAGGACAATTCTATTGATGCTTTGTTTGTTGGTGACTCATCAATCTTTCATTCAATAAATCCTATGCAGATTTGGAAGGATAAGAAGATTACTACATACAACCTAAGCTATGCAGTTATGAAACCACAAGAGGCTTATTTTGACCTAAAAAGAGCTTTCAAGACTCAGTCACCTAAGACAGTATTTGTTGAAAGTCAGTTTATGGTGGAAACCGAAAGTGATAGCTTTGACTATTTTACTGATGATACAAAGGAAATTGCAGGTTTTATAAATGACCAAATCGGTGGTACTTTGGATAATTTTTTCCCAATTATGAAGTACAAAAGATCATGGAAAAATTTAACCTTTAGGGACTTTGTTTCTAATCATCCAAACAAAATTCGCAGTATTTATAAAGGTTATAACCTTACTATGAAAACTGTTTCATACAACGGTACACATGGCAAGAAAAGCAAAGACAGAGCTTGTTTTGCTGATGAAGGTGAGATTTACTTTAAGAAAATTTATAACCTTTGTAAGAAAAATAATTGCAATGTTGTTCTTCTGAATATGCCTCAGGGTAATGCTTGGAACAAAATAAAGCACAACTTTGTTGCTAAACTAGCAAAGGAATATAACATAAAGTATTATGACTTTGATATGAATTTAAATAAATGGTTGCCTAACTTTTCTTGGAAAACCGATACAAGAGATGCAGGTCATCATTTAAACTATAGTGGTGCTAAAAAAGTAACCGGTTTGATGGAAAAATATATGGTAGAAGATTTAGGCTTTAAACCATCAAAGGTTTCTGAAAGTGTCAGAAAACAATGGAATAGAGATGTAAATGACTTTTATCAGGTTGCAGATTTCTTGAAAGCAAGAGAAATGACTAAGGATAGTCCCGAATTCCCACAACCGTTGAAACCTGACTTTTTACCACCAAAATTTTAATTTACGCAAGTGGCAGTATGTACTGTCACTTTTTTTTAGAATAATAAAATTGTAACAATAATCCTTTGGAAATCTAAAAATTATAAATGATGAAAAAAACAGAATTCTTATCTGTGCTACAGAAAGGATTAGAAAAGCTATTACCAACACAAAAATACGGCAAAGTAATTCTAAAAATGCCAAGACTGTTCTTTACTTTGCAGAAAAGATGATTGATTTTGAAAAGTCCGACTATATAGTTGGACTTTTTTAGTGGAAAAAGTGATATTATTGTCAATTTGACTAATATAATATTTAATTATGTTTATATAAAATGGCTAATTAATACCTTGATAAATAGTTAACATTGTTATTAAATTGTTTTCAAGTGTAAAACTGTAGTGAAAATGACTAATGTTTTGTGCAATATGCCAAATGAAATACAATATTATAGTGAATAATGATGAAAATGTTTTGTGCAATGTGCTTAATTGTGAACAGAATATTAATATAATATTCATATATTATTAAAAAATTGTATAAAAAGTAATAATCGAAGAAAAAAAGCCTTGCATTATCTGTGCAATAATGATAGAATATAAACATCTTAAGAGAGCAAAAACTCTCAAAAAACTTCAAAAAGCTTTTTCCAATCTTTTGTATTGTTTTGTTATATTTCATAATGTTCTTTTTTCTGGGAAGACCCTCTTATCTTATGAGAGGGCTTTTTCCTTTTGTCCAAAATATGTAAAATCAAAATTTTCTATAATATGTAGATTATTAATTAATATTAATAATTTTGTTACACTTTTGTTATTATATATGGTATAATTATATATAAGAGTGATTTTTATTTATAGGGAGGATTTTGATGAAAAAATTATTATGCGTTATTATGACAGTAGTTTTGTTTGCTACTACCATTGCCACAGTTTGTGGTGCAACACTAGGTCAGCAAAGTAATGAATTTGCCGAACCACTAAACTCTTGGCGTTATAAGAATGGTTTGCCAATTAGGGGTATTGAAAGTGTGGGTGCATCTAAGAGTAGCAAGGCTTGGAAAAGAACTTCAAAGGGCTTTGTAAATAACTACGGTCAGGTTATTCAAGGTGCTACTATGAAAGGTATTGATGTGTCACAATGGAACGGTAACATTAACTGGGCAAAGGTTGCTAAAAGTGATGTTGACTATGCTATTATTCGTGTTGGTTATGGTGATAACTATACATATCAAGATGATACATACTTCAAGAAGAATGTTCAGGGCTGTATTGACAACAAAATTCCTTTTGGTGTGTATATTTATTCCTATGCGGTAAATACGACAATGGCTAAGTCTGAGGCTAACCATGTACTTCGTTTAATAAATGGTTTGAAGTTGGATTTTCCTGTTTATTTTGATATGGAAGACGATAGTCAGTTAAAAGGTACTAACAGAGCTACAAGAGGTGCAATTGCCAAAACATTCTGTAATGCAATTACTGCTAAAGGTTATAAGGTAGGCATCTATGCTAACCTTAATTGGTGGAATAACTACCTAACTGATAAGGCATTTAATAATTCAAAGTGGTATAAGTGGGTTGCACAGTATAACTCACAATGTGATTATAAAGGTGCTTATCAGATGTGGCAGTCAACAAGTAGTGGTGTTATTGACGGTGTAAGCAGTGCTTGTGGTACTTTTGACTTTAACTTCTGGTTTGGCAAAACTATCACTTCATCATATGCTCAACCGGTAAAACTAAGCAACACAAACTATACTTTTAAGTATTACGATGAAGAAATCAGCAAAAAGCTAACTGCTACTGTGTATACAACAGATAAAGAAAGAGGTGTTAAGTGGAGTAGCAGTAATAAAGATGTAGCTACTGTTGATTCTAACGGTAAGGTGGTAGCAAAGGGTCAAGGAACTTGTTACATTACTGCAAGAGCAAAATTTGATACTACAAAACTTGCAAGATGTAAGGTAAAGGTTCAGCAGATGGTTATTGATGTTAAGTCAAGTAAAAATATTGTCAGACTTGAAAAACCCGGTTCAAGTTATACTCTAAAGGCTACCTGTACACCTACTAATGCTGATGATAAAAGTGTTAAGTGGAAAAGCTCAAATACTTTGGTAGCAACTGTAAATGCAGTAGGTAAAATCTTAGCAAAGAAAAAGGGTTCTTGTACTGTTACTGCTACAACAAATGACGGTACTAAGCTAACAACTGCTTGTAAGGTGACAGTTAAGAAACAGACTGTTACTAAAGTTGCACTAAGCAAAAAGTCAGTTGCACTTAATAGAGGCAAAAAGCTAACTCTAAAGGCTACTTGTACACCAACAAATGCATATAATAAATCTGTTACTTGGAGTACAAATAATAAGAATGTTGCAGTTGTAAACTCTAAGGGTAAAGTTACTGCTAAGAGAAAGGGTAATTGTTATATTACTGCTACTGCAAAGGATGGTAGCAAAAAATATGCAAGATGTAAGGTAGTTGTAAAATAAAACGGTGGCAAAATTACTTTGACGGTATATTATGTACTAGGGATTATTCCCTATCAACACCATCAATAGTAATAAAAGAAAAGAAGCTTACCAACTAAAACTACCATTTATTATACCTCCAAAATCAACGGCTCTTGCTTATTATTTTTAATAGGCAAGAGTTTTTTCTACATTTATCTTGTTGCAAATATGTTAAAAATATGTTATTGTTTAAGTTAGAGGAGATGGCATTTATGAAGAAAAATAAGGTTATAGCAATTATTGGTGTATTTTTTTCAGCAGTAGCACTGATTGCTTCTGCAGTGGAACTTTGGTATTGTATTGTACATAATATTAATTTTTTGATTATGCCAATTCTTCTGGTTGCAGTTATGTTAATTGTACTGGTTGCTAATATTGTAAACTTAGTGAGAATTAATAAATACAACAAAAAGTTTTCTGAAAAATAATTAAAGTAAGGGATAGTATGGACTTTTATCTACAGTATGGTAATTATTTGTCAAACATCTTACAATCACTTATAAAGAACAAAAAACCTGCCCAACCTGATTTTCAAATTGATTGGAGCAAGTTTTTTCACTTTTGTATGCATCATAAGGTTGCAAATATGGTGTATCTTTCAATTAAAGATTTTGATGTACCAAAAGAAGTTTTAAGTAAATTTAAGGATGTTTACAGTAAACTTACTTTTATTGAGGCTAAACAAGAAATTTATTCCACAATGGTTTATTCTGCTTTTGAAGAAAATGAAGTTTCTTTCTTACCGGTTAAGGGAATTTTGATTAAAAAACTATATCCTGTAGAAAATTACCGTAGTAGTGGTGACATTGATATTCTTATTAAAGATAGTGATTTTGAAAAGTCCTGTAAAGTCCTTGAAAGCCTAGGCTACAAAACTTTTGAAAAGCCCAATAAAGGCAATGACTATCATATTAGTTATGAGAAAAATTCAGTACATATTGAGCTACATTCTTCCTTAGCTCCTAAGGACTCTAACTTTTATGATTATTTTAACAAGTCATTTCATAGGGCGTATTTAAAGGAAAATTCAAAGTTTCATTATCTTTTAAATAATGAAGATTTCTATATTTATACTCTTTACCATCTGTATAAGCACTTTGTTAAGGGTGGGGTAGGTGTTAGATATTTTCTTGATATGTACCTTATAAATGAGAAAATGACCTTTGATAATACCTACCTAAACAGTGAACTGAAAAAGTTAGGACTGTTTGACTTTAACGAAACGGTAAAGGAACTTTATCAGGTGCTTTTTGAAGATAAAAGTCAAGATAAAAGACTTATGGAACTTTCAAGATTTGTATATATCAGTGGTGCTCATGGTGAACAAACATTCTTTGCAATGTCAATGATTTCACCTAAAGACACCAAGAAAAAGGGTTTTTACTTTACCAACAAAAACAAGTATTTTTGTGATGCATGGTTTATCGGTTATGACGCTATGAAAGAAAGGTACAAGGTGCTTGTTAACCACAAATGGTTACTTCCCTTTTGCTACATTCACAAAGGCTTTTATACATTAATCAAAAAGCCCAAGGCAATTGTGCGTGAAAAAAATCAGATTGCCAATATGAACAAAGATGTGAAGAACTACATTGATTCAATAAATAAAATGGCAGGAATTTAAGAAAAATTTCTGCCTAAAAGTAAACACATTTTTCTGCTTTCCTAATAATATATAATGTAAACGGAAAGGAGGAAACCCAAATGTGTAACTGTTTTGGCAATGGAAATTGTTGCTGGATTATTCTTTTAATCATCATCTGCTGTGGCTTCTGTGGTGGTAACGGCAATTGTGGCAACTCAAATGATTGTGGCTGTGGTTGTAACGGTGGCTGTGGTTGCTAAAACCATAAATCGTAACCCTGTAACAATATAGATTTTTTAATTTTTAAATTTATAATTCGTAGATTTTTAATTCAAAGATAATCTCTGATTGTCTTCTTAAAAAAGCCTCACCGTAATAATGGTGAGGCTTTTGCCTTTTGTCTATGTGTTTTTCAATTTTGTTTGTGCGTTAAGATTAATTTGATAAATTTGGGTTTGTGGTGCTAGAACTTGCCTTGTTGTGTGGTAGATATTTAGAATTAATAGAAACCATCCAGCCTTCCTTGTGTAAAGGAAGGGGGACCACGAAGTGGTGGAAGGATTGTCTAGTAGGCAGTAATAGATAGATAAAATTTAGATAGGAAAACAAAACCTATTATATATCTATCGAATAAAATTGATATAGCAAAAAGTATATACCATAACAATCCCTCAGTCGCTCTTTAAGAGTAAATTGTCATTCTTCCAATTTACGAGCGACAGCTCCCTTTACACAAGGGAGCCTTATTTGCTAAAATTCAACACTTTACATCTAGCACCACAAACCCTAATTTGCAAAGCTAATTTATCATAACGCAGAAACAAAATTGAAAAACCCTAATTTATATAACAATAAAAATAAAAAATTTAAAAATATTGCAACACTTTCGGGTTATGGAAAGTATTATTAATAGGACAGAAAATTTTGTTATTTATGCAATGATTATAGCTAAAGGACAGTTATCGTAACGATAAAGTTCTATCAGCAATGTGTCTATAAATAGGATGTAAATTTTAGCAAAAATGATAATATATTTTTGGCAAATATAATGATATAATTATTGCAATAGATAACATTGTTTATTAAGGGTGATTTTATGAAAAAGTTAATTTTAGTTGCAGTTGTTTCGGTAGCTTTGCTTTTTGTAGGTTGTAAAAGTGAAAACAGTAATGAAGTATCAAGAAATACCAATAAGGTAGAAACTACGGTTACTACCACAACAACTAACAGTAAAAGTGGATGGCAACATTTAAATGAGAAGTCTGAAAAAGAATTTAGGGCTGATTTAGGAAATCCTAAGGTTGATAAAAATGCAAAAATTAATTATGTTTCTGCTAATGCTAAAAAGAAAATCAAAGCAGTTAACCTTACTAAAAAGCAAATGTCAATTTTGATAGATCATGCAAAATCGTATATGATGACTTCTTCTTATTCAGGTGCTTTCTGCATTGAAGATTACAATAAATATTATGGTGTTTCTGATTTTAGAGAAATTAATATTTCTAATATATACAATTATTATTATTGTAAACTTACTGATGACAGTGGTAGAAAAGCATATGTTTTCTTTAGCAAAGCAGATAAGGATACAGTGATGGAATTGTTTTATATTTTCCTTGATAAAAATGATAAACCTATAAAATTTGATGATGATGACTTTCAACAAGATATGAATGATTTGAAATATGTTAACGATTTGGATAAGTGATATATGAGGTGATTTTATGAAAACTATGATTAAAAATAATAACCTTAACAGTTTATCAAAGATAGCATTTCTGATGAACATTCCTTTAGTATTATTGTATTTACCTATTTGTTTTATTTACAGTGATACTCAAGGTGTATTGTTGCAAGGCATTAATTTTATTTTATGTGTAGTTTTGTTTGCTTTTTATTTTGTGACTTTATTATTTATCGGTAATAACAAGAAAATTATAGTTTCAAATTTATTAATTCAAACGGTATTATTGTATGAATTAAGAGGTGAATTGCCATTTGCTTTGTTGTGGCAACATAGCGAAACTGTATCATTATGGCAAATAGTAATTATTTACTATATTGTCCTTTGTGCCTTAGTAACTATGCTGGATGTGGTTTATTCTGCACTACAGAAAGTTAATAAGTTTCAGAAAGTGTAGTAATATAAGGAGAATAATTTGTGAACTTACAAGAATTTTTTAACAGTTGTAGCTTAAATATTGATGTGGATAAGGTGGATTATATACCGGAATTTTTGATTGATAATAAACCGGATTGTTGTTATCTAATAGATGCTTTACCTATGGTTGTATCTAAGAAGTATGGTTACAAATTTTCTCAATTAGAGGATGAACTGTATAACCATAATTTCTATATGAAATTTTATAATGTGTTAAAGAAACTTTGGCTTTATGATGATTTGTTTTTTTATTCGGAACTTTTAAATTCTAAGAAAACAAGAAAACATATTCCAAAAAGCAAAACGAAATTGTATAAAAAATTACTTAATAATGATAATGAGATAACAGAAGTTGAGGTCATAGATTTTCTCAACGACTTATCCGAAAAAAATGTTATTGATTTGGAATATTATTTTAAAGATTTTAAGATATATATAACACCATCTTTTAATTGTGTCTTTGCTTTTGTTAATGATAAAAAAGAATTTGATATGCTTAATGATTTTGTAAAGTCAGAGGGTTTGTTTATAAGAAAGGCATAGGGTGATTTTTTGAAAAACTTTATAACTATACTTTTAGTGTCTGTAGTAATACTATTTACATTAGGAGGTTGTGGTAATCCTGTTTCTGATGTATTAAGTGATATGGATAGAACAAATATTACTTATAATAATGAAAAATATGTTGCCACTACAGATTGGCTAATTGATGATAGTAGTTATAAAGAAAAAGTAATCGAAAATGACGGAACAAAAATTCATATTTGGATTTATGATAATGATAAAAATGTGGATTTTATAAGTGACTCTGGAAGTTTACTTTATCACAAGGAAAGTAGTTCCTATCCTGAAAATAATTACAACAGTATTGAAAGCATAGAACTTTATAAGGGTGATGAAAATAAAATTATAAAGGATAAAACTTGCATAGAAAATCTGTTAAGTACAATTAATGGGAAAAAGAATAAAAATTCTTCTTCAAAAACTGATGAAGTTCTGTATTCAATAAGTATTCATTACAAGGATTATCCGGCAAGTTATTCTTTAGGTGAACTTGTAAAATGTGAAAGTGGTAAATATAAAATAGTTGATAATTATGGATATTGCTATAATCTAAATGCTGATATTTGCCCTAAAGAAATGTTGAAGTAGGTGTTTTTATGAAAAGACTACTGTGTATTGTGCTTGCCGTTATTTCAATTATGCTTTCTGCCGGTTGTAATAATGTGGATACTAAAAGTAATATTGAAAAAATAAGTGCAAGTAAAATAAATACATACTACACCAATGACTTTACAAAAGAAGGAGCTTATCGTATTGAGGCTAAGGGTCAAAGTGCAGTTGTAATTGTTGCACCACAAGACTCAGTAAAAAGTTTTAGTGCTAAAGAAGATAAAAAAGATATTGTATTTTCTTATTCAACAAAGAACAGTAAAAGTAATGTTATGTCAATTTATAAGTATTGTTATATCTATAAGAATACCGATAAAATTGATACTGTTAAGATTTATAAAAATGGAAAAGAATCCTATTTTGTAAGTTGTAATGTTGGGGATGAAGAAATCTTAAAGTGATTTTGGAAAGTGTGATATTATGAAAAAATCTAAAGTTATTCTTCTTCTTTCAGTATCGGGAATATTGTGTTTGGCTACTATTTTTTCTATGGTACAGCTTGTTATGAATGAGCTTTTTACACCTCCCGAAAGAGGAGAAGAATGTAGAGCAGAATGGGTATGTGATGATGAAGATATGAAGATAGTCAGCTTTTCTGAGGCATTCCCTACTGATTTATTTACAGAAAGTAATTTTTATATTAAAAATGAAGAATTTAAGTATGAAGCAACTGAGGGTATGGGATTTTTAGTTGCTGATAGATTTTATGATGAAAATGTAGAAGATATAAATATTTTTGAAGGTCATTACTATTATGATAAGGATAGTGTTACTTTACAGATGGAAAAAGTCTATGATGAAAAGTATAAGTATCTTCAGGGTAAAGAATATAAATTTGTGTTACATAAGTAGTAAGATGAGATTATTATAGGGTATGATGATTTTAGTGACCCTGATATTCTGAAGCTATTTACAACATTACTAAGGAAATGCAAAGAATTCCGTATGAAAAGAATAGATAGGTTTTCTACAAGTTATCTGTTCACAATAGAAGATGAATTTTTACAAGAAGTGTAAATTGAAAAAGCTACTTAATAAAAATAAGCTGACATTACTATGTAGTGTCAGCTTTAGTTATAGGTGTATTAAATTAAGAAAACAGATTATGGGTAATAAGGGTTTGGCTTAAAGAGGTAACGGAAAATATCAATAATCCATCCGATACCAAAAATACCACAAGTACAGAAATACACAATGCCTAAAAGTACTCTACCCTCATAAAAACGGTGTATGCCGAAACAACCGAAAAATAAGCATAGAAAAAATGAAACCCATTTGCTTTTTGGATACATAAGTCCACCCCCTTTAGTTTTTATTATATGTTGATAATTTAAATTCTTTATTTATTACTACCACAATTCTACTATTTTATAAAATTATCGTCAAGGTAAAAAATGGGACAGTAAAATATTTTAACAGTTTTTTGGTAGCCTTTTTGTTTACATTATGTTTAAAATTAATCATACAAACTATACATTATTTTTTATAATCTATTGAAATTTATATATAAAAGTGCTAAGATGTAGTTAGACAGAACAAGAAAGTAGATTTTTATTTTAAAAGTAAAAATCTTATGTAGCATTTCAACAATTAGTGGGTTTTCGCTTTGTACAAATTCACTATAGCGTTCTAGTAAGGGGTTATAAAAATGAAAAGTGGTTCTAAGGTAACATCATTTATGTTAGCATTTTTGCTATGTGTTTCTATGTTTAGTATTGCACCTACAGTAAGTGCAAAAAATATAAATATAGAAAAAACATCAGGTGAAGAAAGTAAAAGTGGCAACTTCTATTACTATGTAGATGATGACACTAACAATGCAACAATTACTCAGTATTTGGGTAATAGCAAAAGCCTTACAATTCCAAGTACTATTGATGGATATAAGGTAACAAAGGTTGAATCTTTGGCAAAGATTGAAAATGATGATGAAGTTATTAATACTACTTTGGAAACACTTAATATTGGCAACAATGTTCAGATTATAGGTAGCTATGGTGTGACTAATTTTGCAAAGCTAAAGACTGTTAATATTAAAAGCAGTGTAAAAGTTGTTGAAAATTTTGCTTTTGATGGTTGTAATGCTATTACAAAAATTAATATTGATAATGGACTAAAGGCTATTTATGGTGACGGTTTCGGCAATATCAAAAATCTAAAGTCGATTTCACTTCCTAACTCAGTAAGCAGAGTTGGTGCAAATGCCTTTGGATATATGTATAATGATGATACTAATAAGTACAGCAGAGTTTCAGGCTTTACTATTAGTGGATATACCGGTTCAAATGTAGAAAAGTATGCAAATAACTGTAACTTTACTTTTACTTCACTTGGTACATATAAAAAGTCTGATGATGAAACCGATTATCTTTATACTGTAACAGATAATTTAGTTACCATTGATGCATATATTGGTGCAGGTGGTGTGGTTACTGTTCCGGAAGAAATTGATGGTTGTACTGTGGCTTACAATGTTAATAGCGATATATTCTCAGAAAATCAGTATAAAAATAGTTTGGAGAAGTTTAACGGTAGTTTTGACTATGTTACTGAAATTGTATTTCCTACAATGTGGGACTGTTACGGTAATATTTCTTTAGATGACACACCGAAACTAAGTGAAATTACTATTACAAATACTGAGTACAATTTTGATGATGAAGTTAGTGAGAATAAACCTTTTGGTTATTCATATGTTTTTGATGATGATGGTGTGGTTACTGAATTTATCAAAAATGATGACTTTGTTATAAAAGGATATTACGGTTCAACTGCACAACAGTATGCTGAGAAAAATGACTTTACATTTGTTCCTATTGAGTCTGACAATACAATACCTGTTGTACCTACTGACTCTGTAACAGAAACTACAGTGAATAACACTATAGAAGAAACATCAACTGTTGAAAGTAACTTTACTGAGCCAAGTAGTGTTGAAGTGACTACCGTTAGCAATAATGATAATGACAATAATATAGAAACATCAACTGATAATACAGAAACAAATAATAATGAAGTGACAATTCCTACAGAGGATAATTCCGATATTGAAGAACCAACTAATGATTATGATATAGAGCCAAGTTCAAGATATGTTGATTATCCTACTGAACCTGAAATGGAAGAAACAACTTATACATTGCCTAAGGTTAAGGATACTAATGTTTATGTAAAGAAAATTATGTTGAACAAAACTAAGGCTACTGTTTTGTCAGATAAAAGTGTAAAATTAGTTGCAAAGGTTTATCCTAAAAATGCAAATAACAAAAAACTTTTATGGATTTCATCAAATAAAAGAATTGCAACTGTAGAAAAAGGTGTTGTAGTAGGTTTAAGAAAAGGCACAGTAAAAATTACTGTAAAATCTACTGATGGCAGTAAATTGTCAGCACAATGTGTTGTAACTGTAAAACAGGCAGTAAAAAATATTAAGCTAAACAAAACACTTATTACCGGCAGAAAAGGTACAAAGGTTACATTAAAAGCAAAGGTAACACCAACTAAAGCCGATAACAGAATTGTAAAGTGGCAGTCATCTAACAAGAAGATTGCGACTGTAAATAAAAAAGGTGTTGTTACTGTAAAGGGTAAAGGTTGTGCAGTAATCAAATGTACCTCAGGTGATGGTAGTGGAGTATACAGCAAATGTGTTGTAAACAACAGTAGCAAAGCAAAGTCTATTAAATTAAATAAAAAGTCAGCAAAAATTTCTGCAGGACTAGGTCTAAAACTAAAAGCTACTGTAAAAGGTAATTGTAAGGAAGTTTTGTGGAAAAGCTCAAACAATAAAGTTGCCACTGTAACCGATAGTGGAATTGTTAAAGGTATAGAAAATGGCAAGGCAGTAATTTCTGCCCAAACAATGGACGGTAGTAAAAAGGTAGCGAAATGTACTGTTACAGTTACAGGTCACAACTTCGGTGAATGGACAGTTTCTGTAGCACCTACTTGTCAAGATGAAGGTGTAGAAACTAGAGTGTGTAAGTCTTGTAAGAAAACACAAGAAAGAACCCTTAATACTGTTGACCATAACTGGCAAAAATTCTATACAGTTGATGAAGAACCTACTTGTACAGACATAGGTGTTGCGTATATTTATTGTGATGATTGTGACGAAACTTGTGACACTTATTATATTCCTGCAACAGAACATTGTTTTGGAGCATCAGAAATTATAGATTATGCCGATTGTGAAACAGATGGACTTGTTGTTAGAATGTGCAAGTATTGTGACGAAACTGAAGAAATTGTAATACCGGCACTTGGCCATTGTTGGACTGATGAAAAGGTAGTTGACTTTGAGCCTACTAATGATAGTTATGGTCAAAAGTCATATCATTGTCTGTATTGTGATGCAACAAGTGGTGAAGAAATAATCCCACCACTAAATAGATAATTTAAGTTTTATTATTTAGCTACCCATAGTTATGGGTAGCTTTTGTTGTATTATTACGGATTATAGGCTAAAATAGTATGGAAATAAATTTTAGGAAGATTATATGAATAGAGTAATTGATTTTGTAAAGAAAGAAATTGTACTGATTATTTCTTTTGTATTGGCAATAATTTCTATGTTTTTTGTTCCACCTAGTGAAAGGTATATTGACTATATTGACCGGAGAACATTAGGACTACTGTTTTGTTTAATGACAATAATGGCCGGTCTTAATAGGTTGGGCTTATTCAAATTATTGGCAGAAAAGTTAGTACATAAAGTTCATACTATTAGGGGAGTTACTGTTACATTAGTTTTATTGTGTTTCTTTATTTCAATGATTATTACTAATGATGTGACACTTATAACATTTGTGCCTTTTACCATAATTTTGTTTGAAATATCTCATCAGAAAAGTAAACTGATTTATATTGTAACGCTTGAAACAATATCTGCAAATTTAGGTAGTATGACAACACCTATCGGCAATCCACAAAACCTTTATTTGTTTTCTAACTACAATATGAATATTGATGAATTTATAATTGCTATAATTCCTTATTCTGTGTTGTCATTGGTGCTTTTAGTTGTATTATCCCTATTTGTAGGAAATGAAAGCATTACAGTAGAAAAAGAACTTAATAGGGTAAAGGGTAGCAAAAATTCTTTCTTGCCTATTATGTATGGGATACTATTTATTTTAGCTTTGTTTAGTGTGTTCAGAATTTTGGACTACAGAGTATTATTGGGTGTTTTGTTAATTGCAATTTTATCTCTTGACAGAATAACACTGATAAAGGTTGATTATAGTCTTATTTTTACATTTGTATTTTTATTTATTTTTATAGGTAATTTAGGTAATATAGAATATATACATAATTTTTTACAAGGAATAATTATCGGTAATGAAGTATGGGTTGGTGTATTATCAAGTCAAATTTTCTCAAATGTTCCGGCAAGTATTTTGCTTTCTAAGTTTACCGACAATGGCAGTGCATTGCTTATTGGTGTGAATATCGGTGGTTTGGGTACACTAATTGCATCTATGGCAAGTTTGATTTCATTTAAGTTTTTACAAAATGAAAATATTAAAATTTCAAGATATATAATTGTATTTACTTTTATGAATTTAGTTTTCTTAGGAATAAATTTGCTATGGTATGTTTTAGTATAAAAATTTTTTAAAAAAGTTTCAAAATTATGTAACCTTTTGAAAAGTTGAAAAGTGTTATATATGTAACAGGTAAAAATGAAGATGAGTCGGAAAAAGTTACACAAGAAAGAATTTGATGAAATGAAAATTTTTAGAAAAGGTTTTGCAGTAGCAATGGCAGTTAATGAAACATCGGTATCAGCTACTTCTACTAAAAGTGGTAAGTGTGGTAAGGATGTAAAGTGGTCATACAAGAATAAAGTAACTAACAGAAAAACACCCACCAATTTTTTTGGTGGGTGTTTCTTTATACTTTTACTGTTGTGGCTTTCCACATGAATTTCTGATTTTAATAGGACAAGGCATATATATTTTCATAGGAGAAAGTAGCTTGTTGTTCTTAGAATGTAACATAGTGTTGATAACCTCTATACCATAAATACCCATTGCATAAACCGGTGCATTCATTGTGGTTAGTGGTGGGTTAGTGTATCCTGAAAGTTCAGTATTATCAAAACCGATAATAGAAACATCTTCAGGAATTTTGTAGCCATTTTCTTGTAATGCCCTCATAGCACCGATAGCTATAGGGTCACTTGCTGCAAAAATTGCTGATGGTACTCTTTCACTTTCAATAAGTTCTTTCATCATACTGTAACCGGATGCAGTAGTGAACTTGTCCTGTAAAATATAATTTTTGTAGTTAATACCTTTATTTTCACAAGCATTTTCAAAAGCTGATAAACGCTTATCAGGATAAACTGTACCATCCTCAAGCTCCTCAATACCACCTAAGAAACCTATATCCTTGTGACCTAGGTTATATAGATAGTTAACTGCATCGTTAACTGCTTGTCTAAAGTCAAGGGAGATAGAAGTAATTTCAATATTATCAACAATCATATCTAGGAAAACAATATTACTGTTTAAGTTTCGTAAATTTTCTACCTCTTGTTTACTAAACTTTCCTAAACAAATTATACCGTCAACATCGTTTAGTGCTTCCATATAGTTAACATCTGTTTTGAAAGTTCTTACAATATTTATATTATTCTTAGAACAGTAGTCCTCGATACCCTGACGCATCAAGAAGTAGTAGTTGTCCTCAATCTCTTGCTTAGATGAGAACCATTGCAAAATGCCGATAACACAGGTAGGAGCTGATACTGTTCGCTTTTTCTTAACATAATTCAGTTCTTTTGCTGCTGCAAAGACTTTTTGTCTGGTTTCAATAGAAGTACTAAGTGTTGTGTCATTGTTTAGTACCCTTGAAACAGTAGCAACAGAAACATTAGCTTTCTTTGCTACATCTCTAATAGTAGCCAAATACATCACCTCTACTCTTATTATAGTGAATATTTACTAAATATGCAAGGGTTGTTTAGTGAAAATAGATAAACTTTAATTTTGTTTACTAAATGTATTGACTTTTTATGAAACAAAACATATAATTTAGTTAACAGATAAGCAAAAGGCATATTAATAATTAATAATATTAATTTCTTTTATGCATTTTGTACGGTGAGTTTCATTTTTTTAATTTAAGGAGGATTTTTTATGAAACGCAGTTCTGAACGCAGACTTGACGGCAAGATTCCTGCAAGAATCAAATATACCTTTGCATTTGGTGCTTTAGGTAAAGATATGATTTACGGTATGATTGCCACATTCTCAATGATTTACTTTACAGATATTATCAAAGTAAATCCTGTATTTATCGGTGCAATGTTCTTTGTTGCAAAACTATGGGACGCATTTAACGACCTATTTATGGGTATGATTGTTGACAATACAAGGTCAAGATGGGGTAAGTTCATTCCTTGGCTTGTAATCGGTACACTTGTTAACTCAGTAGTATTTGTAGTATTGTTTACAGATTTCCACCTAAGTGGTGTTGGCCTTTGTGTATTTGCTACTGCAGCATATATTATGTGGGGTATGACTTACACAATTATGGATATTCCTTATTGGTCAATTATTCCTAACCTAACTACTAACCCTGAAGAAAGAGAAAAGGTTTCAGTTTTACCTAGAATTTTCGCAAGTATCGGTCAGTCACTAATTATTGCCGGTTTTGGTGTACAGATTATTGAAGCACTTAGTGGTGGCACAACTAACCAAGCAGGTTATCACCGTTTTGCTTTAATTATTGCAGCAGTATTTATCCTAACAATCGGTATTACAGTTATTAACCTACCTAAGGGTCAGGACAAATCAGTTCCTGAACAGAAGGTTAAGTTCAAAGATATTTTTAAGATTATCGGTAAGAATGATCAGCTAAGATGGGCTGTTACACTAATTTTCCTATACAACATTGGTATTCAGTGCATTATGGGTGTTGCAACATATTACTTTAAATATGTTTGTGGTAATGCCGGTATGATGTCATCATTTATGATTAGTGCATCAATTGCCGAAGTTGTTGGTTTGATTGTATTCCCTAAGGTAGCTAAGATGCTTTCAAGAAAAACATCATTCCTACTTGCTTGTACACTTCCTGCTTTTGGTCTGATTATGCTACTACTTGTTGGTATATTTGCTCCAAACAATGTTGTACTAACTTCAATCTCAGGTGTTATTGTAAAACTTGGTACAGGTCTTGAACTTGGTTGTGCAACAGTATTCCTTGCTGATGTTGTTGACTATGGTGAATACAAACTTGGTGTTAGAAACGAAGGTGTTGTATTCTCACTACAGACACTAATTGTTAAGTTTACAGCAGCTTTAACTGCTCTTGGTATCGGTGCTGCTCTAGGTAGTACAAAGTATGTTCCGGGTCAGGAACAGTCATTTGCAACAGTTGCATCAATCAGTGCTTTAATGTGCATTGTTCCAGCAGTTTGTATGCTAATCGCTTATGTAGTATATAAGAAAAAGTATAAACTACATGACAATATGCTAAAGAGAATTATCAATACTATCACAGCCAGAAGAGAAGGCAAGATTGATATGACAGAAGAAATTAACGAAAACGGTGTTACAGAACCATCACATTTTTCAGCTAAAGATACTTTAAAGGTAGGTGCTAAGTAATGATTAACACTAAGGAAGCTATTACTAAAATATCTAACGGTGAATATGACAATGTATTTAAAGATGTTTATGTAGATGAAAATGTACTTGATTATCAGAAGAAAAGATACATCAATGCTATTGAACAGTACGAAACAATCTTTTGCCCTGACAATGTAGAAATCTTTAGTGCACCGGGTAGAAGTGAAGTTTGTGGTAACCACACAGACCATCAGCACGGTAAGGTTCTTGCAACTTCAATTAACCTAGATACAATCGCTATTGCATCAAAGCATAACGACAACATTATCAAACTTGTATCTGATGGTTACGATATGATTACACTTGATATTAACGACTTAAGAATTAACGATGATGAGGCAGGCACAACAGTCAGCCTCATCAGAGGTGTACTAAAAGGTCTTAAGGATAAAGGCTACAAAATCGGTGGATTTAATGCTTATGCAACAAGTGATGTACTTGTTGGTGCAGGACTTTCTTCTTCTGCTGCTTTTGAAGTAATTATCGGTACAATTATTTCAGGTCTATACAATGATATGAAAATTGACTCAGTAGAAATTGCACAGATTTCTCAATTTGCAGAAAATGTATATTTCAAGAAACCTTGTGGTCTTATGGACCAGATGGCTTGTTCAGTTGGTGGTATTATCAATATTGATTTTAAAAATCCTGAAAAGCCTATTGTAAAGAAAATCACTACAGATTTTGAACAGTATAATTACAGTCTATGTATTGTAGATACCAAGGGTGACCATGTTGACCTTACTGATGACTATGCAATGATTCCTTCTGAAATGAAGAAAGTTGCAAACTATATGGGCAAGGAAGTTCTTAGAGAGTGTGACTCAAACGAATTTTATCTTCACCTTGCTAAAATTAGAGAGGCAGTAGGTGACAGACCTGCTCTTAGAGCATTCCACTTCTTTACAGAAGAAAAGAATGTTCAAAACGCAGTCGATGCCCTTGAAAAGGGTAAGTTTGATGAATTCCTAGATGCAATCAAAAAGTCAGGTAACTCATCATTTAAGTATCTGCAAAATGTTTATACAAACAGAGATGTACAACATCAGAATATGTCAATTGCCCTTGCACTAAGCGAAAGCCTACTAAGAACATATGGTGTATGCAGAGTTCATGGCGGTGGCTTTGCCGGTACAATTCAGGCATTTGTACACAACGACTTTGTAGATAGCTACAAGTCATTTATTGACAATGTATTTGGAGAAAATTCTTGTCATATTCTAAAGATTAGAAAATACGGTGGTATCAGAGTAATTTAAGGAGGAAACTTATGAAAATTTTGGTTTTAGGTGGAGCTGGTTATATAGGCTCACATACAGTATATAGACTTATTGAACAAGGTCACAGTGTAGTTGTATTTGACAATTTGGAAACAGGTCACATAGAGGCAGTTCATCCTGATGCCAAATTTTATAAGGGTGACCTTAGAAATAGAGAAGATATTGACAATGTTCTTGACAATGAAAAAGACATTGATGCAGTAATTCACTTTGCAGCTAATTCTTTAGTTGGTGAAAGTATGACAAACCCACTTAAGTACTATGATAATAACCTTAACGGTACTAAGGTGCTGTTACAATCTTTAGTTGCTCACAACATTGACAAGGTTGTATTTTCTTCAACTGCTGCAACTTATGGTGAACCTGAAAGAACACCTATCCTAGAAACCGACCCTACTAATCCAACTAACTGTTACGGTGAAACAAAGAAGTCAATGGAAAGAATGTTCTATTGGGTAGAAAAGGCTCACAACCTTCATTATGTATCACTAAGATACTTCAATGCTTGTGGTGCTCATATTAGTGGTGAAATCGGTGAGGCTCATTCTCCTGAAACTCATCTAATCCCAATTATCCTACAAACTGCTACCGGTAAGCGTGACCACATCAGCATTTTTGGTACAGATTACAACACTAAAGATGGCACTTGTGTAAGGGATTATATCCATGTTACAGACTTAGCACAGGCTCATATCCTTGCAGTACAGTACCTTGTTAATGGTGGCAAAAGTGATATTTTCAACCTAGGTAACGGTGTAGGCTTTACAGTAAAAGAAGTTATTGAAAAAGCAAAGGAAGTTACAGGCAAGGACATTAAAGTTGTTGAAGAAGGTAGAAGAGCAGGTGACCCTGCAGTACTTATTGCTTCAAGTGATAAGGCAAAGAAAGTTCTTGGTTGGTGTCCTGAATATGACAGCCTAGATACAATTATCAGTACAGCTTGGAAGTGGCATTCTACCCATCCTAACGGATACAGTAAGTGAGGTTTTAGCAATGAAAACAAGTTTATATAGTTTGATTTTACGATTAGTTTCTTATGGACTAAACACAGGTCTTATAGAAAAAGAAGATACTATCTATACTATCAATCAGTTACTTGATTTATATAAGATGGATGAACCTGATGACAGTAATGCAGAACTTACTGATGACTCTGAAAGTAACCTTGAAGAAATTTTAAGTGGTCTACTTGACTATGCTTATGAAAGAAATCTAATTCCTGAGAATACAGTTACATATCGTGACTTATTTGATGTTAGAATTATGAGTACAATGGTAAAAAGACCATCAGAAGTTATTAAAGAATTTTGGAGTAACTACAATGTTTCTCCTGTAAAGGCTACTGATTATTATTATAAGTTCAGCAGAGATACCGACTATATCAGAAGATATAGAGTAAAGAAAGATTTAAAGTGGAAAACAACCACAGAATATGGTGACATTGATATTACTATTAATCTTTCTAAGCCTGAGAAAGACCCTAAGGCTATTGCTCAGGCAAAGTTACAAAAGCAATCAAGCTATCCCAAGTGCTTACTATGTAAAGAGAATGAAGGTTATGCCGGTAGAATTAACCATCCTGCAAGAAGTAACCACAGAATCATTCCTATAACACTTGATAACAGTCAGTGGTATATGCAGTATTCACCATATGTTTATTACAATGAACATTGTATTGTTTTTAACGGTGAACATACACCTATGGTTATTGACTCATCAACATTTAGAAAGCTATTTGACTTTATCAAAATGTTCCCACATTACATTATTGGTTCAAATGCCGATTTGCCTATTGTTGGTGGTTCAATTCTTACTCATGAACATTTCCAAGGCGGCAGATATAACTTTGCACTTAACAAAGCTGATGTAGAAGAAAAGTTTTCCGTATCAGGTTATGAAAATGTGGAATGTGGAATTGTAAAATGGCCTATGTCAGTTATCAGACTTACAGGTGAAGATACCGACAGTCTTATTAAACTTTCAGAACATATCCTTAATAAATGGAGAAACTATACTGATGAAGATAGTTTCATCTTTGCTGAAACTGACGGTGAAAGACACTCAACAATTACACCTATTGTTTTCACCAAGAATGGTAAGTATGTAATTGACCTTGTACTGAGAAATAATATTACTACTGAGGAACACCCATTAGGTGTATTCCATCCACACAAAAATTTACATCATATTAAGAAAGAGAATATCGGTCTTATTGAAGTTATGGGACTTGCAGTTTTGCCATCAAGATTAAAGAAAGAAATGGCTATGCTAAAGGATGCAATTCTGAAGGGTAAGGATATTTCCGGTATTGAAGAAATCAGTAAACATACTGACTGGGTAAATGAATTTACTGAGAAATACAGTTCAATCAATGAAGAAAATATTGATGAAATTCTCCACAAAGAAATTGGTGAAGTGTTCTTAAATGTACTTAAAGATGCAGGTGTATTTAAGAGAAACGAAAGTGGCAAAAAAGCATTTAAGAAGTTTATTGAAACATTGTAATAGGTAGGTGAAAATAATGTCAAAGGTAGAAATCAGGGATTTTGAAACAACTTCAAAAGGTGAAAATACTCACCTATATACTATTGTTAATAATATAGGTGAAAGTGTAACAGTATGTGACTATGGTGCAACTATTGTATCCTTAATGATTAAGGACAAGGATGACAACTTAACTGATGTTGTGCTAGGATATAAGCATATTGCAGATTACGAAAATAACGGTACTTATTTTGGTGGTACAATCGGCAGATGTTGTGGCAGAATTGCTAACGGTAAATTTACTTTAAAGGGCAAGGCATATACTTTGCCTATTAACAACGGCAACAACCATCTTCATGGTGGCAATGTAGGTTTTAACCGAAAGCTATGGAATACTAAAATTGTGAATGACAGTGTTGTATTTACAATGACAAGTACTGATGGTGAAGAGGGTTATCCCGGTAACCTAAAGGTAAAAGTAAAATATACCTTTGACAATGACAGTACCTTAACAATAGAGTATGGTGCAGTTTCTGACAAAGATACTGTTTGTAATATGACAAACCATTCTTACTTTAACCTTAACGGTGACACCAGTGGTAATGTTAGAAACCACCTACTGAAAGTGAACTCAAAAAGCTATATTCCTATTAACAAAAACCTAATTCCAACAGGTGAGATTACTCCTACTAAGGGTAGTCCATTTGACTTTAGTGAATTTAAGGAAGTGGAAACTGCACTAAACAGCAGTGATATACAAATTAGCCTTGCAAAAGGTATTGACCATATGTTTGTGCTAAATCATAACGGTGATGACCTTGTACTTGCATCATCATTAATCGGTGAGAAAACCGGCATTAACCTAAAGTGCTACACAACACAGAAAGGTGTTCATATTTATTCAGCTAACTATGTTGATGTACCTCTCACAGAAAGTAAACATAGCAAGGCATATAAAGAAAACTCAGGTATTTGCTTTGAAACTCAGGGTTTCCCTGATGCAGTAAATCAGGATATTTTCCCTACAACTGTTATTAAAGCAAATGAAAAGTATAAGCAGACTACTAAGTTTGTTTTTAATTGATTTTATCATTATTAAAAATGTGTTTATAAAGTGTGTTTATGAAAAGTGATTTTCATAGAATAAAATGCCCAACTCCTATTTATTTATATAACCCCTTGTAAAGAGAAATCCCCCAAATTATGGGGGATATTTCTTTTGTGTGATTATTTAATACTTTTGGCGATATGTTTAAATAAGTATATTGATATTGTATATATTAAATAAAAATACTTAGGAAAAATATAGTGTTGCACAAAAAAAGTGCCAAATTTTAGTTATTTTTGCTCTATCGTTTATAATCTTAAAAGATTATAATATTTATATAAGAAAATTCTAATAATTTAAAATTGGAGGTAATAATATGAAAAAATTAATATCAATCACATTAGCTATTATGATGGTATTTTCTACAATGGTTGTTGTAATGGCTGATGAAACAGAAAAAGATGTAACAAGTAAGTTTAGCGATAAGTTAAAGCAAAGAATAGCTGAAGCTACTGACACAGAAGAAATCTATGTTGATACTTGGTTTACTGATTTAGGTAGCATTAGAACCTATAATGTAATTGACAAGAAAATTGTTGATGACATATTAGGTGAAGGTCAATACAGATATTCTTACTATTGCTTTGGTCTTCCTAATGCTGAGTTGTACTTAACTAAAGACCAAATTTATAAACTGGCATCTTCAGATGAAATTACCAGTATGTCAAGCTATCTGTTAAGCGATTTGGTTTATGGTGACAGAACTGAGTCCTCAAAGAAAAAAACACCATATGATATATTTTATAATTATATGAAAAAAGTCGGCTACAAAAATCCTAGCAGTAATGCTGACTACGGCATTATCAAATTAGGCAAAGTCGGTAATAATACAATCTTTTATGGTAGTGCTCAAGGCCCTGATCCTGATACATCATCCAAAACAATGGAATTAGATGATTATACTTTTGAGTATTACACAATGTATCCTGATGCTTTAGGTTTATTTGTTGTAAAGAATAATACAGTAAAGCCACTTCGTTATTGTTATGATGAAGATAATATCAGTATAGCTAAGGTTATTTCCTTGCTAAATAAGGTTGATAGCAAAAATGTTATCCACTTTACTGCTTATAAGGATGGCAAGAAAGTATATGACCCAACATCAGCAAGATTCTTAAGTTCAAAATATTCTGTAAAGTCCGGTGCTAATGTTGCTGTTAAGTTGATTAATGGTACTGTAAAGAGCTATAAAGTGTCTAATAATAAGGTAGCAAAGGTTAACAATAAGGGTGTTGTAACCGGTTTAAATAAGGGTAATACAAAAGTTACTGCTACACTAACTAATGGTAAAAAACTTACTACTAAAATATCTGTAACTACTGCACCAAAATTATCAAAAGCTAATGTTAATATAAAAAAGGGCAATAGCACAGTAGTTAGAGTACAAGGCAAAGTACCAAGCATTGCTATTAAGTGCACAGGCAACAAAAAGAATGTTATTGTATTTGTAGCAAAAGCTAAGGAAACAAATGAAATTTTCATTGTAGGTAAGAAAAAGGGTACTGCTAATCTAAAGGTTAAGGTTAACGGCGTTAGAACTCTAAATCTAAAAGTAAATGTAAAGTAAATTTATAAATCAAAAGTCACCTATCATATGGTAGGTGGCTTTTGTTAATATAAAGTAAAATTTGCATAAATAATGTTTGCATAAAGTATATATATATGTTAAAATATATATAACCTTATTTTAGGAGGGTTTTTATTTATGCAACTAAAAGAATCAGGCGAAATGTATCTGGAATCAATATATGTACTTAGTAAAGAACACCCTTATGTTCGTTCTATAGATGTTGGTGAATACTTAGGTTACTCAAAGCCTAGCGTAAGTAGAGCAATGGGACTGCTGAAAGACGGTGGTTATGTTACTGCTAACAGTGACGGTCACCTTACTCTTACTGATTTAGGTAGGGAAGTAGCTGAGAAAACTTATGAAAGACATACTGTACTTACTGCATTGTTCAAAAAGTTGGGTGTTGATGAAAAAGTAGCAGCTGCTGATGCTTGTAAGATTGAACATGTTATCAGTGATGAAACATTTTCTGCGCTGAAGCACCATGCAAATAAAATGATGAAGAATAATTGATTTTATTATTTTGTGAATTTAAGGACTTTTTAAGTCCTTATTTTTTTGCCCAAAAATTTGTAAAATAAAAAACAAAATTTGCATTTAATATTTCGTTTATATACTCATACAATACTATTGCAACAAGAAATTGTTGCTTAAAAATATAGATAGAAAAAGAAACAACATTCAGTATTCTTTCACTATAAGAATATAATATTCATAGAATAAATGAATAATTCTTAATGTGAATATGCTGAGAAGAAAGGAAAATTTATATGTCAAACTCAAATAACAAGATTAATGTACCGGAAGCAAAGGCTGCTCTTAATAAGCTAAAGATGGAAGCTGCATCAGAAGTAGGTGTTAACCTAAAGGACGGTTACAACGGTGACCTAACATCCCGTCAGGCAGGTCAGATCGGTGGTAATATGGTTAAGAAAATGATTGAAAGCTACGAAAATTCAGTTAAATAATAAGCCGAATTTTCAGCTATAAAGAATTAATGAACTGTAGTTTAATAAAGATAAAACTATAGTGAAATTAAATCAACCGTAAAATAAGGGGCAGTGAATACACTGCCCTTAGAGTTGTTATAAAGATTCTTGTTCTTCTTTTTTTGATTATTGTAAAAACGAATTGCACATAAAACTAACTATAAAATTACTTTCTCAGGTATCTGTTTATACCTGAGGAAAGGTAGTCATAGCCCTTGAATTTACCATTTTCAAAGGTACACACAAGTGTTACTTTTTTACCTTTTCTTAAAACTTTTGATTTCTTGATTTTGTTATTTTTAATTACATATACCTTGGTGTCTTTTTTCAAAACTTCCTTAGGAAATGTTGAAAGGCTACTTCTGTTTAGAACAGAATTTGTAACGAAATAATCCTTTCCTTGATACTGTACTTTTGACCAACCATACATATCGTCATAAATCCATTTTAGCTTTGTTCCTTTCTCAACAGTTCTTTCTACTTTACTTGTTCCGGTAATATAATCTCTGTATCCATATTTATAAAGTCCTGTTTTCTTCTTCACTGTTACATAAATAACAGGATTTTTGTAGATATAGTTCATATCAAAGTTACTTGCATTTTTTCTGATTTTACCTTGTGAAGTGTATTGCCAAATGTCACAACTAAAATCTTTTTTATCTCCATATTGTGCAAGCCAAATGCTGTAATTTTTCTTGATTTTATTATAATTTAAATAATTCTTGAACCAGTTTGCATTGGCATATACACCGGCAGTATATCCGGATTTTTCAATTACTTTGCAAAATTCAATTGCAATTTTAGTTAGAATTTCTTTGCCTAAATAGGTCAAATTCTCTTCTTCCATATCTATATAAATCGGTAAGTCAAGGTCCTTACCTTTAATCCATTTTAGGCAGGTATTTGCCTCTTTCCTTGCCTCATTAACTGACTTTGCATAACTGTAGTGATACACACCAACACGCATTTTATTTTCTTTTGCTTTTCTGTAATTTTTATTAAAATATGGGTCTTTCTGATTACTTTCCATTCCGTAACCACATTGAATAATTACATTGTTAATACCTATTGATTTTACACCGGTGTAGTCAATGTCACCGTTCCATTTGCTAACATCAATTGCCTTTTGCATTAGTATTGTTCTCCTTTACTTCCGGTAATCCTGAGATTGAAGTAAGCATAGATAAAATTCCCGAAAGTAGGGAAGCAGAAACTACTGCAACCCAGTTTACTTCATCCAACATTGCAGTAACACCAATGGTAGAAACTGCAGTTTGTGCTATAGTTTTTACGGCTCTGACAGTAGCACACTTTAGCCATTGTTTAAAATTTTTCAAATATATTCCTCCTAATGTTCTAGTTCTTCTATTCTATGATTTGCATTTTTGATTTCTTCCGAAATAACAGAAATATTTTTTTCTGCTTCATACATTCTTTCAACTACTTGGTTGTGTTTGTCAACCTTTTTCTCTAGCTGTTCTATTCTGTAAGCAGTCATTTTGTTTGTTGCAAAAATACCACCGATTGTACCGATAGCCGAACCTAAAAGTGTTATCAAAGCAACAACTAATTCTCCACTCATAAAATCCCTTCTTTATATTTTTACTTGTGTTCCAATACAGGATGTTTTTGATAAAATGGGAACTTTTTATTCTTGATTTTTCTGTTCCAATGGTATTACATTTTATGAAATATTATTGTAGTAGTGATTTTTAGCTGACTTTACTGTCTATGTATTTCCTTGTATCGGCAATATAAGTTGCTTCAAAATCAGCATCGACACTAATTTTTGTACTAGGATAATAGGTATGAAGTGACAGTATTTTATCAACTTCATCTTTTGACAAATTAACGGTAATGGGTTTTGACCGTGGTGCTACAACATACACTTCATTGTCATCAAGCCACTTTTTAAATTTTGCAATATCACCATCAAATGCAGTTATTCTGATTGCAATTCCAACACCACTAACATTTATCCAACCTATTGAATTATCAAAAGCAGTATTCTTTTCATTTTCTCCTACATCAAGATGACTGCATAAAATCAAAGGTTTGTTGTCTTTCACATCAAATGAATATGAATAGTCGTTTCTGAAAAATCTATGGGTTGTTTTTGAATAATTCCATTCGTAGCTGGTTGACTTTTGCTGTGATGTGATTCTTTCTACAAATAATCTTTGTGTTATGTAGCCTGTACCATCGCTATTTACTGTTAGAGTATCACACACATTTCCTATACCTCTTAATGTGCATTGAATATTAATACTTTGACTATCACTATCATTTGTAACAGTAATTTTAGGATTGTTAATATCCTTAATAGCAACGGGATTGGTTGGTGTAGGTGTTGTACTTTGAGTTGTTTTACCATACAAAGTTAACCCAACAATATTGTTGTTACTACTATCACTAATAGTGGTATTACCGGCTTTATCCGTTGTGACTTTAATAGATAGGTCATTAATCTTTTTATTTTTCTCAGCTAATTCATTTTTGAGATTTTCAATATTAGTTGAATTTGTAGAAATATTGCTATTTGTAGAGTCCTTAAAAATGTTAAAGTCAGTAATATTAACTTTGTTATTTTTCAGATTTTCAATATCATTGATTAGTGTTGAAATTTTAGAATTTACATAGTCCCATACTGCTTTACTTGATGGATAGTAGGTTGTGCTGGGAAAGTTGATTGTATCAATTTTGTTAGATATATTTTCCTTTGTATCAAGGTCTGTTGTGTCAGCTTTCTTAGCTAACTCTTTTTCAACAGTTCCCTTATCAGCCTTGCTATTTACAAGTGCATCAATATCTGTAATTTCAGCTAGGTGGCTGATTATATCCTTAACTACCTTTGCATCACTTTCAATTTTAGATACTTCATTCATAAGTCTAACCAGTGTACCGTATTCCTTTGAAGTTTCAATTTCATCTTCATCACTTACTGTGCTGAGAGAAACTTCCACAAGAAAGTTCTGTGAAGTTATGTATTTATCTTCATCCACTACTGTTATTTCACAATTTAGGAAACCGGCAGTATCAAGCATTGTACTTGTTAATTCAACAATAATAATGTTCTGCTCTAAATCAATTTCACAGTCATTAATTGCCTTTACTTCACCATTGTTTGAGGCTTTAAGAATGGCTCTGTAGCTATCATTTAGGATTAGTTCTTCACCGGACATTGTTAGTGTTACATCTATAAATCTTGTTTTTTGATCACCTTGATGTGCAATAATATTTGGCAAAATATTTGCCTTGTTTACATCAAGAATGATTGATTGGTGTTTTATATCCATATTTTCCTCCTTATATTTTTTAGTCATTACGGGGAAATGACTATATAAAATTGTAGGGAAAAATGAAAAACCTATCAATGCAATTATTGCATTTTTGAAAATTTCTTGATTTTATTTTTAATGTGATTAGGAAAATACTAGATAAAAAACACTTGTAACAGAAAATTATAATGCTAATATAGAATTATGATTTATAACCTATATCGTATAATAAAATGTAACGAAAAGAGGAATAATTGTGAAAAAACAAATATTAGCTTTGTTTATGGGTTGTGTGTTGTTGTGTGGTTTTTCAGGTTGTGGAAAAACCTCAAAAGCTACCGAAAATAAAACAACTACAACTACTGTTTCAAATGAAAATTTAAATAAAGATAAAGATGATACAGATTATAAAGATATAGATATAAAGCAGTCAGAAAAAAGTGATTACTATACTCCTATAGAAATCAAGAACGGTTACGATTCTTTACAAACTGATGACCAAAGAAAATTCTATGATTTGGTATTGAAAAGTACAAATTCTGTTGCCGAAGAAAAAGATGAAAATGACATTTATCCTTGCAGTATCGTAAATATGGAAAATACTGTCCTAACTCAAGCAGAAATCAGACTTGTAATTACTGCTGTAAAAGAGGATAATCCTATGTTATTCTGGCTAACAGATAAATTTGGTTTTAGCAATACTGAGGGTTATACTGCAATACAACTGTATAGTTATGAGCCACCTGAAAAAATCAAGACAATGCAAAATAAACTTAATAAAGAAGTAAATAAGTTTATTAATTCTGTTGAATATGGACTTGATGATTTTTCTCTTGAACTTTTAGCACATGATTATATTATTGACAGATGTAAATACGATGATGATGTTAAGGACTCAGATGATGATTACTTGGCATTTACACCTTATGGTGCAATTGTAAACGGCAATGCAGTATGTGAGGGTTATGCAAAGGCATTTGGTTATTTACTATCTCAACTTGGTATTGAAAGTAAAGGTATAGTAGGTAAAGGCAGTCAGGAACTTCATATGTGGAATGCAGTGAAGATAGAGGGCAACTGGTACTATACAGATATTAGCTGGGATGACGGCAAGGAATATAGCCGTTATGACTACTTTAATATTACAGAAAGTCAGCTAAAGAAAGACCATACAATCAGCAAAGTTTATTCAAAATGTTCAAGTGATGAGGTTAACGGTACTAACGGTGTAAAGGCTATTAACTTTAATTTTTCTGTACCTGAATGTGACAGTACAGAAGAAAACTATTATGTAAAGAAGGCAGTGCATTTTACTGATTTGTACAGTTATCAAAATGATGAAATGACAAATGCACTTTATAATGCAGCAAATAATAAAGAAAAGTATTTCCATATTTATATTGATCCTGTTTATCTGGAATATAACGGTGCAGTTGATCAATTATTCGTTTCAGGTGATCAACTTTTCTTTACTTATATTGATACAGTAAATTCAATGTACCCAAGTAACTATATTGATAAGTCAGGTGTTTCTATTATTAAGAAAGAAAACTTATCTGTAGTTACAGTTAAATTAAGTTATTAAGGAGAAATTATGAGTTACGATGCACAAAAGTTTAAGGTAATTAAAAATGAAGAAATTGCCACAGGAATTTTTGATATGTGGGTTGAAAATTCTGAACTTTCAGTTCTGGCAAAACCGGGTCAGTTTGCACATATTCTTGTACCGGGAAAAGTTCTTAGAAGACCAATTTCTATTTGTGATGCAGACAAATCTTGCCTGAGACTTGTTTATCAAGTAAAGGGTGAGGGTACTGAAATTCTATCTAAAGTTAAGGTAGGAGAAGAACTTGACATTATTGCACCACTTGGTAATGGCTTTGATATTAAACCTGAAAAGAGATATTGCTTTATCGGTGGTGGTATTGGTGTACCTCCTATGTTATATGCATCTAAGCAAAAGGAAAAGCCAATTGTAATTACAGGTTTCAGAAACAAAGACCTTGTAATTTTACAGAGCGATTTCCGTAAAGATAATTGTGAACTTTACCTTACTACAGATGACGGTTCAGCCGGTGAAAAGGCATTTGTAACTGATGTATTAAAGAGAAAGTTAGATGAAATTGATGAAGTTTGTGCTTGTGGTCCTATGCCAATGTTAAGAGCAATTTCTGAAATTTGTAACGAAAATAATGTACCTTGCCAAATTAGCCTTGAAGAAAGAATGGGTTGTGGCATTGGTGCTTGTTTGGTTTGTGCTTGTGAAGTTAAGAGAAACGGTACAAACGACTATGTTCATGTATGTAAAGACGGTCCGGTATTTGATAGCAAGGAGGTTGTATTTTAATGGCAGATTTATCAGTAAAGGTTGCAGGTGTTGACTTTAACAGTCCACTGATTGCAGCATCAGGTACTTTTGGTTTTGGTCATGAGTACAGTAATTTTTATGATTTATCAAACCTAGGTGGTATTTCTTGTAAGGGTATTACCTTAAAGAAAAGACTTGGTAATCCACCACCAAGAATTGCAGAAACTCCTTCAGGTATTCTAAATGCAGTTGGACTTCAAAATCCGGGTGTTGACCATTTTATTGAGAAAGATTTACCTTGGCTTAAAAAGCAAGGTACAGTTATCATTGCAAATATTGCCGGTAACACTCAGGAAGAATACGGTCAAATGGCAGAAAAACTAAGTGATACGGATATTGATATGATTGAGCTTAACATTAGTTGTCCTAATGTTAAAAGTGGTGGTGTTGCTTTCGGTACATCTTGCGAAAGTGTTGCTAACATTACAAAGTATGTTCGTGACCATTGCAAGAAGCCTCTTATTGTAAAGCTAAGTCCTAATGTTACCGATATTGCAGAAATTGCAAAGTCTGCTGAAGCAAATGGTGCTGATGCAATTTCTATGATTAATACTTTAACAGGTATGAGAATTGATATTAATACAGGTAGACCTATCATTAAGAACAACACAGGTGGTATGTCAGGTCCTGCAATTTTCCCTGTAGCAGTAAGAATGGTATGGCAAACTGCAAATGCTGTTAAGATTCCTATTATCGGTATGGGTGGTATCTCTAAGTGGCAAGACGCAATTGAAATGTTAATGGCAGGTGCTACTGCATTACAGATTGGTACTTGTATGTTCACTGACCCATATGCACCTATCAAAATCAATGAAGGCATTGCAGAATTTATGGACAAGAATGGCATTAAGTCATTAAGTGAAATTACAGGCTCAGTAAAGCCTTGGTAAAATGAATAATAAACCATAAAATCATCATAATAGTAGTGGTGATTTTATGGTTATAATAAAAACTTTAGTATTAACATTTACTTCAATAATTGTACTTTTTATTTTGGCAAAGCTAATGGGAAATAAACAGATTTCTCAATTATCTACCTTTGACTACATTAACGGTATTACAATCGGTTCTATTGCAGCAGAGCTTTCTACGGAAGAATGGGACAATGTCCTGGAACCTTTGACTGCTATGATAATTTACGGTTTGGTGGCAGTTGCAATTTCTTACATTTCATTAACCGCAATGCCACTAAGGAGATTTTTCTCCGGTAAGACAACTGTTATTTTTAAGAATGGAAAGTTCTACAAGAAAAATCTTTTAAAGTGTAAGCTTGATATTGGTGAATTCTTAACAGAAGTTAGGGCACAGGGCTACTTTTCCATTAAGGATATTGAGTGTGCTTACTTAGAAAGCAACGGTATGGTTAGTGTACTTCCAAAAAGTGAGAAAGCACCATTGACACCATATGATATGGGTATGAAACCTAAGAAAGCTGAGGCTGAACCTATATTGATTATGGACGGTAAAATCCTTTACAAAAACCTAAAGCAATGTGGCAAAGATGAACAGTGGCTAAATGAAAAGGTAAAGGAAAACGGTGCAGTAATTTCTGATGTTTTTATTGCACAAGCTGATGGTGAAAATAACCTTTCTGTGTATGTAAAAACCGATGAAAGTGTTACTAACGATATTTTTCAGTAAGGAGATTTTCTGTTTTAAGTACTACAATTATTGCAAGTAGAAAGGCAATAAATATGATTATTATGGCTGTGGACTTGGGCAAAGCAAGAACAGGTATTGCAATCTGTGATAAACTGGAAATGCTAAGTTCACCACTAACCCAAATTAGTGAATATAATAGGGAAAGACTCCTTGAGAAAATTTCTAACCTAGCTAAGGAAAAGAAAGCAGAACTTATTGTTGTTGGCCTTCCTAAGAATATGGATGGCAGTGAGGGGGACTCTGCAAAGGGTGCAAGAGAATTTGCAGAAAAACTTGCTGAAATGTCCGGTATTAATGTTGATATGCAGGACGAAAGAGGTACAACAATAACTGCTCATAATTACCTTAACTTTACCGATACAAGAGGTAAGAAAAGAAAGAATGTGGTTGATACAGTTGCTGCCACAATCATTCTTGAGGATTATCTGAATAAAAGAAAAAATCTTGCAAATAACTAAATTGGTATTGAAAATATTAGTTTCAATTTGTAGTTGCGTTTTTGATATTGATAATATTTAGGTTGAATTTGTGATTGCTTTTAATAATTATTATTTTCAATTAGTTACCTTAGAATAAAAAAGTAATTAAATAAAAAGATAAAATAAGAATATAAAAATTAAACGAATATAAAATATTGTAAAATAAAAAAGGCTTGTTCATATATATAATATGAATAAGCCTTTTGTGGTTTTTAAATTTTGATTGTGGGTAAAGTATAATAAAGCATGCTATATAAATTAGGGTTTGTCTTTTTAATTTTAATTGTGGGTAAAGGTAAATTTGTAGTGAGAATATATACCATAAAATCATATGAAACTATGACTCA
>ERZ837910.1146-NODE-1146-length-38720-cov-7.606828_pt1 | contig 38720 bp, 39 predicted proteins | sample MGYA00519940_ERZ837910 | MGnify/ENA primary metagenome ERZ837910 (study PRJEB31850, sample SAMEA3708825) | human gut metagenome | biome: human gut; feature: human-associated habitat; material: faeces | place: China | collected 2014 ... | reverse complement strand
GGTTTTGTTAGCTCTAAAACAGACCAATCAGTCCTGCCGTAGATTTATTATAAAATCATCCTTTATGAGTTGCGTGAGATTAATTGGGGGAATTATAAACTGACTGAACGGGGTACCTTCCGTTTTGCAGAACATCACACCACGTGCTACCCCAACAGTCTGATTAGCAAAAAATCCAAGTTCCTCTTTTGTTATAATCAATGTTTCATCTTTTATTCGTCCATCCCAATCCGCAGGCATCACATCAAATTCGCAAAAAACACCAAGCTTTATGATCGGCTTTTCACCATGAACGAATTCCACAGAGAACTCACAAGCTATCCGCTTTGCCTGAGTGGCACCTTTGAAGCTAAGACCTACCGTATACGACACCCCATCGTTAGGAACTGAATCAGCCAATATCGCAAAATGACTGATATTTATTCTTGCCATTCTAAACCTTATCATGCTGCTACGGTGTTTGATTTGTTTGTTATTGATTCGTATATATCACAACATCTGAACTGTGCAGTTTCCACATTCTGAGGTTGTCCATAAATCACCTCACCCCACTTCGGGCTTAAATATGCCCGACGGTCTTCATTTATAACCGCATCAAGCGATTGGAATTCAATTTTAGGAACGACGCCGAAAGCAAGCGACAATTCCACCAGCTTGGAAAGCTTATGATCATAATCGCCATTCAGCAATTGAGACACATATCCTTTGCTGACTCCGAGATGTTTTGCCAGTTGCGACCGGTTCATTCCATTCATTTGCATGAAATTTTCAGCGCAATTGTATAAATCAATCTGAGTTTTGGCAATCCAATACTCCGGAGAACTTAATATTTCTGTTCTATTGCTCATATCGCATCTTCTTTTGGAAAGTCTTTAATCAATGACTTCAATTTTTCTATATCATTTTTCTGTGTGGCCTTAAAACCTCCTATCACGATATATATGTCGGGACGTTGTCTGACCACATAAACCCTTAAACGGTCTTTTTTAAACTCATAAAGATCATGCCTGTCTTCATCTACAATATGATTGAAGATCTTAGCCGGGAATCGGGTCTGATCTGTAAGTTGATCCATGTATGCCACGATGGCATTATAAAGTTTTTTATCGCTCTTATTCCGTTGAAGGGCATTCAGGAACTCATCGAAACGACACACTCCGTCAACATATAATTTATAAAATTTATATTGCGGATTGTTCACGTCTGTGTATAATTTTTTCTCATATGCATGCATATAGCCGGAATGCAAATTGTCATAGTGATTTGCAAATGTAATGCTAATTTAAGAATAAGACAAGTTCAGCGCCTTAAAAGTTTAGTCCGAACTAAACTTTTAACATTTGCAACCTCCTGCACTAGTCTCTCAAACATAAAATTTGTACTTATTCATGGCGAGGGTGATTTTCGCCGTGGGTTGTTTTTCAGGATTTTCCGAGATTTTTTATTTGGGGTGATAGCCCCGACAATAACATTTTTTGTATATTTGCCGTCGGATTCCCTCCGCGCTATGGAGATAGCACCCGGAATCCACACATTTTAGTAAAAGGTGTTATTGAAATTTTATCTTCTAAAGTCAAACTTCGCAACTTTGATATTCAGCATGAAGATAAGGTTGGCAATAGCACCTGCATCGGTAGCTTATACCCTGTCGTGACTGACAGCCTATATAGCTCTATCGGTGTGGGGCTATTGTTTTATCCATGCTGAAAGGTAATGCGAAGACCTGACTTTAGGATAAAACAAGATACAATCCTCACACCTTTTTTATGTCCAATCGCAACCGTTCCGCCGAGGATTGAGGAACACGTTACATACAGATGAGAAAACTTGCAATTCTCTTTTTTCTGACCGTCCTTGCAATCGGAGCGTATGCACAAGCCCCAATAGAAGGCTTTTGGAATGTTAAACTTGGAGAGGAGCGCAATAGCGTAATCAACAAGATTAAACAGAAATATCCAAATGCTTCATGGAATTACAAAACATATTCCGATAAACAAAACAACAATATAGATAATGCCTCACTTGTTGTGGGTAATGCTCACTTGGCTGGAATAAAAGGTACTATGACATTAGAGTTTTCCAATGGGAAATTATCTAACGGCACTTTTTCTGTTGGCTTTAGGACAGAACAACCAACATATCAAAACGTACAATCGTTCCTACAGCAGAAAATGCAGGATGTCAATAATTTCTATGATGTTTTCTTTACAGCTTTTAAGGAAAAGTATGGAGAACCTTATTCTACTGAAAACGGAGTTTTGACTTGGAAAAGTTCCAATGGAAACAAACTTCAAATATCACCTAAGTATTTTATTGAAGAATTACCGTGGGATGCCCACGATGGCTATATAGGGTTAAACGTATCATATCTTTTTGGCATAACAGTAATAGACTATTAACGATGAAAAAGATTCTCAGTCTTTGCCTATTTATGACATTTACCATGACATTATATGGGCAATCATTTAATGACCTATTCACTACCTACCAAAACGCCAATTCTCAACAAAACAGTGGCGTTGCACAATATCAGACCATAGACCCTGATCAGCTCTATCAGAGCATTGCACCTCAAAACGTGCAAATGGTAAATGGAGTTTTCCTTTATCAAGGACAATTATACTCTGTCAGATTAAAGGTTGGCATATCGGGAACAAACCCTAATCAGATTGTGGTTTGCGGTTTTTGGGACGGTCAGCGTTGGCATAACAGCACTTCTTACGCTTCAAAAATTGGCACATACGGAGTACCTGAACAAATCAGAATGGCTTGCACACATCAAGTCTATATTTCATCTATCGGCACTGTATTCTTTTAACACTAAACTAATAACAGTATGACAAAAAGAAGTTTAATTGCCCTATTTATGTTTTTGATTGGGTTAACTCAAATCTATGCACAAACAAGTTCTGTCGCTGGGTGGAGTGTTGTCGCATTAGGCAATGACCGTAATCACCTACCAAAGATTAATGGGAACGCATTTGCCACCCTGATAATCAATAATGAACAGCTCGTATTCTCCTTATGGGAAACAGAAACACAACAATCCTTAGGCCCCTCAATCCTTTTGGAGAATCTGTATTTTGACCAAACAGTCGCAGAAGGGAACTCATTTCTTGGCATGAAAAGCATCGTTAAAGTTTTGGGAGAACAATATAAGAACGGCATCCTATATTTAAGTCTTTCAAAAAGTGATGAGGGGAACGATATAATACATTTTGATTTCGGAAGAGAACAACTATACATTGTTGGCTATTTGCTTGATGAAGAAATGGCTTCGCGCATTACAAAATTAGCAGGAATTGGGACTGTTTTAAAAAATGGGGGCAAACCCAAAATGCCTCTTCCTAAGATGTTATATGATTAATTCTATACCAAATACCCTTATAAAGTCCGCAATTATTTGGGGGCTAACCATTGGCTCAATGGTAACTACGTGTATCGGCTATTTGCTTTTCGGTTGCTTGGTTGGTCTAATACTCCACCCCTCAACACATGAACACGAATATGTTTGTGCTTGCAGTGAGCCACCGATATTGACAGGAACAGAAGCAACAATAGTAGGCGTTATTTTTATGATTGGGTTAATAATAGGATTATTCTTCATATTACGCCAACTTAAATTTTCAAAATGGGAACGATTTATAGCATTGATAATACTTCTGTTTGCCAATCTATATGTGGCTTCAACAATACGAGAAATCTTATACATACAAGTTACCGGCTAATGGTACATTTTCTGAAAGATTTTATCTTTATAGGGTGAATCTGAAAAATGTACTGTTTTAACAAAACTCAATCATACATACTTCTTTTTTCCTAAAACTTATCGGACAGATGAAACACTTACCATTATTCGGAATCAGTCTTTTAATGCTTAGTGCTTTCGGTTGTGGAAGCAAACATGAATCAAAGGAATCAGATAACTTGGCTCTATATAGAGATACAGTGATAGGAAATTTCAACGGTTTAGAGATAGATACTCTTATCTGTGAGCCAATGGATTCACTAACCCAAAACTATGATACCGTTGGCACACATAGAACACTCAATGATATTCGTTTCGATGGCTGGGGAAGTCGCGATTGGTTAGATAATGAATATATCCGTACATTACGAAAATACTTGGATGATTACAATGCTGGGGAAGTCAGCAACTCACACTTAGACCCTTATAAGGAACAGATAAGAGGAAAGTTTGTCATCTATGACATTGAGCCATATTTATTGGGTGGGGCATTTATCAGAATCACGTTTATTGATATGCCTGACAGGGTGTTTAGCTCTTGGATATATAGTCATGTGGATGAAAAGAAAGGAATTATAGAAAGCTATGAAATTCGCTCTATTGACTTAGAGGAGGAAAAAACAGATCTGACTAAAGAGGATATATTACAAGCCGTAAAAGAAATGGAGGGACTTAAACTTTGGTGATAAAAGAACTTTCATCCGTCCAATTTTTCTTTCTAATACTTTTACGGGTAGTTTGATTAATTGATTTTTAAACGTTGGCGTGAGTATTTTCTAATAATTGACACTCTGATAATGATGAATCATAAATATTAATTTTATGAGCAAGATTCTAATAATTGGCGTTGGTGGAGCAGGCGCAAATACAGTGAAGCACATGAAAGAAGTTGGAATACCAAATGCAGAATATATTACATTCGGTGGATATAAATATGAAGAATCGGATATTCCACATTATAATCTAATTAGACTGGGCGGTGTTGATTCAATTCCAGCAGGGTCAGATTCAGATGAATGGAGAGAGGTTGCTGAAAGCGCAAAAGATACCATAGGAGAAATAATTGAATATCATCTGAAACAGAAATGAAGAAAAGGGCATTTTTCAAGGATTTTTCATTTTATGGGGTAGATTTAGAAAAAGTGCCATTCATTGAATTTCACGTTTTATATTAGGATTCCAATAATAAGACAGCAAGAATCCTCACATATCATAAAACGCTTGAAATAAATATGTTGATTGAGCAAAATTCATCTTAGGGTTTGCACAGTCCACTGAAAATTGCTAACTTTACATACAGAGAACATTAACAATATTATTAACCCAATCCTCTTGAATTTATTCACAAAGTTAAACCGTGAGTTAAACCAATTGGATGTCAGATAGCGGTTATACGAATTATCTCGCTTATAAGCGGCAGTAGCTCAGTTGGTTGCTTTACGCCGCGAAGCGGTGTAAAGGCGTAGCAGCTCAGCTCTTCCCAAGCTGAGGGTCGCGAGTTCGAGCCTCGTCTACCGCTCCAAAGCAAGACGTTGAAAAACGGACGGGATTCCACCCCCCCACTCTTCAACGTCTTTGTTGTATCGCTATGTCTGCCAGCCGGTCAGATGCGGCATTTCACGGTTTTGCCCGGCTTGATACTCACTGAATGGCGTGCTTCGCCCACAGGTGTGTCGGCAAGGATGGTCACCGTTGCGGGATAAACGGTAGGATTGGTTGTGGCGAGTTGTAGCCCCTTGGCATCATGGCGAAGTACGGTTGTCTCCACTGCATCGAAGGTGTAAACCTCGCCCGAGGCGGTGTCGGCATATATGCCGGGAATCTCTATCGCCATCAGGGCGCCGTTGGTCTCGTTCCAACCTGTGAGCCAGCCGTCGGCACGTGAGACGATGGACAAGCTCTACACCCCCAATCCCGACGGCTACTGCGGAGATGAGGATAACGGGCAGACCTCGGCATGGTATGTGTTTTCGGCCCTCGGGTTCTATCCCGTATGCCCCGGAAGCAACCAGTACGTGTTAGGCACACCGCTGTTCAAACATGTCAGGATAAACCTCGAAAACGGGAACGCCATCGAAATCCTCGCCGACAACAACTCCCGCGCCAACCGGTACATCAATTCAATGAGTGTCAACGGCAAACCGTACGATGCCAATTTCCTGACACACGACCAGCTCACCGGCGGCGCCAAAATCACCTACGAAATGTCACCCACTCCCAACCTCCACCGAGGCACCTCCCCCGCATCCGCCCCCTACTCCTTCAGCGACGAAACCCGCTGACATTCCCCCCAAAAAACATCCATGCCATCTGAATCGTTGATAAATAAAAATCTACGATGTAATGGCAGCGTATTCTCCGGAATTTCGTATATTTGCAATTATTCCATAATCATATATGAAGCTGATTGAACTGAATTTACAACGCATATTTGACCTCTGCCGAACGCACAGAGTCAAATCACTTGCCGTTTTTGGATCTATCCTCACTGACAGATTCAATGACAACAGCGATGTGGATTTACTTGTAAATTTCGACACCACCGACCATGAAAAATGGGATTATGTAACTAATTTTTTTGATTTTCAGAATGCGCTGGAACAGCTGTTCAACCGCAAGGTGGATTTGGTTGTGGAAAAAGGATTGAAGAATAAATACTTCATCGCCAATGTCAACCGTACAAAACAGATGATTTATGGCTGACGAATATATTTTGAAACATCTTCAGGATGTCCTTGATGCCATAAATGAGCTGGAAGGATTCTTTGCTGACTTTCCCAAACGTTTTGATTTGTTTGAGAAAGACAAGTTAAGGATTTGTGCCGTCGAACGCAAGACGGAAATAATGGGAGAAGCCATAAACCGTATCCGGAAAAAAGATCCCACATTTGACATTCCGAATGCAAAGGATATTATCAACACCCGAAATCGCATCATCCATGGATACGACAGTGTGGAAACAGAATTCCTGTGGGGACTTGTCATTCGCCATATCCCCGCATTAAAAACGGACATCGAGCGTATCATTTCTGATTACGAGAAACAATACCCCTCCGACAACAACATGGACTCCAGCAATCTTTAAATCTTTCCCACACAGCCCATTATATTTTAAGGCGCTCCTTGATGCCCTTCCCTCCGCAAACCATTCATAACCAAACGCTAACGGCAATACAAAAACCGGCGCGAGCAAATTTGCCCGCGCCGGTTGCGTTCATCACAAAGACTCCTTCAGAAAAGATGGAAAATTCCTTTCACACGTAGGTCTGCAATGTCACTAACTTAAGGCTCAACGGCAAAAGTCATCCTATTGGCCCGGAGGGCCAAAGCTGTGCCTATCCCCGTACGCAGCGTCAGCGGAGTGCGGGGGAATCGGCCACGCGCTACGCACGCGGATAAGCACAGACCCGACCCTCCGGGCCTCGGAAAGTGTCTTTACCTCATCTCTTAACTTTGTGACATTGCGGCCTGCACCGACTGCAACCTTGCGGAATCTATGGGCTATCTGCCTACATGGCAGCATGGCAGCATAGCAGCATTCCCCACCGGGCAAACATGTGATGGGAGCGCTCAAGCCTCAGCAAAAATGCAATCAATATCTTTAAGTTAGAGACAGTGCTCAGACCGTGCGTCCCAACTTCGTCGACCGAAATTTCACAGTTTTGCAACTTCCTCCTGCTGTAGATGGCGGGGAGGAAGGATTAGGGGTGGTAGATCATTTCGACTTTGCCGATGGGGAGGGAGGCGGCAAGGAGGATGGGGATGCGGTCGTCGGAAGAGACCTCGGCATTCACGGTGTAGCCGCTCATCCGGCCGCGATAGCTGTACTGGAACGCCACGGAATAGGTGGAGTAGGAGCCGAACGCCGTAGCGATATGCGATTTCCCGTTGTACGTTACCACCACCTGCTCAGAGGCGCCGCCCTGCATGCTGATGGGGATGGTAATCTGCTGGCCGTCCGACAGCCGTTCGAAATCAATCTCCCTGAAATAATAGAACAGGCCAAGCATATCGGCCGTGATGGTGATGGCCTCCATAGTCTCGCCGCTTGCAGAGAGTGTGCCCTGACCGTTTATGCTCCTGTAGTTCGACGGGAGGTCCGGATCAAAACGTCCGCTCCGGTAAAGCATCACTTTCGGCTTCATGTACCATCCGTTGATATAGTCCACATGCTCGCGGCTCAGGCCTGCGCCCGGCGTCATGGTGGCCACAAGGGTATCGCTCACGCAATAGACCCGGCCGTTCCACGGGATGCTGTTGCCGTCGAGCGTAGCCACAAAGCGGTTGCCCTCGGTCTGCATGGTCAGCACTCCATGAGCGATGTTCACATCAATCAGTCCCCAATGGTAATGCACATTGTAGTTCAGCTCCGTGTACGGAACCGTGACCTGCGCCTTGCTCAGGAGAACGCAACAAAAAACAACGAGCATTGAAACAATCTTTTTCATAACATCCCTATGATTTTAATGGCAGCCTCAGTGGCTGCCTGCTTATTTGTATAACAACACTGTCGGCTAAATGTTTCAATATCAAGCACCGCACCTTATTAAAAATGCGATGTACCCTGCCTGTAGCCCATATGAAACAGCAGGGCAACGCCATGGCCGACGAGCTCTTCGGCAATGTGAATCCCTCTGGACGTCTGAACGTATCGTTCCCGAGACGCACCGGCAAGCGCGCAGGCAAGGAGGTGGAGGTGGAATTCTCGATTCCGGTCGACGAGCTGGCACTCTACAACGAACGTCTGCAGCGCATCGTTGAGCCCGGAGAATTCGAGATTCAGGTGGGAACGGCCTCGGACGACATCAAGTTCCGCCGCACCATGCACGTAAAATAACCAGCGCCTCACAGCCAGGAGTTCTGGCGCTGCTTCACGGCGAGCGATTCGCTGAGCAGACGCACAAACTCCCGCATCGACTGCTTGTGGTAGGTGTCCTTCAGTATATGCACGCATCCGGCCATCTCGTTGGCGGGAACGGCCAGAGGCACAGCCTTGACATCGTGCTCGTTGTAGATCGAATCCTCGGCGAGTACGGTGACAAGATGCGTCTGCCGCACCAGTTTCAGCAGTATGTTCACCTCATTCAGCTCGATGCGGATTTTAAATCCGTCGTATGCAGCCGCCACGCTGTCGAAAGCGTTGCGAGCCTGAAGACCTCGTGAGGGCAATGCAAGCTCATATTTCTGCAATTCGGAAAGGGTCACCTTCTCCTGTCGTGCCAGCGGATGCGAGGAGCTGACAACGGCCGCCAGCGAGTTCTGGAACAATATGTGCGACTCCACATCGGGCATGGGGCACGAGGGTTTGAAGGCGAGCACAAAATCTATGTCTCTGCCGGCCAGCAGTTCCATCAGCTCGTTCATCTGCTTGTAGACGATGTTAAGCTTTATGCCGGGATAAAGCTTCATGAACGATACCACCGTCTCGGTGAGAATCGGGCTGAACGAATGTGTCACGCCTATGTTCAGCGTGCCGGTGAGGAGCTTTTTGAGGTCGCGGATGCGGTCGGTGCAGGTCTCCGCATCGTGGATGGTACGCAAAGCGAGCGGCAACATCATCTCCCCGGCCTCGGTGAGCCTGATGGAGTGGCTGTTGCGCAGGAAAAGCTGCATGTCAAGCTCCTCCTCAAGCTGTTTTATCTGCTGCGACAGTGAGCTTTGCGCTATGTTGAGCGCACGGGCCGCGTCCGAAAAGTTCAGCGTCTCGGCCGCCTTTACGAAGTATTTTAATTGTCTCAGTTCCATTCAACTGCAAAATTATTTATTTCCACGTTATCTTGTAGCGGTGAACGACAGTTTTTTAAACAGGAACACCGGCACCGTTGCACCTATAACCATCCCCAAAATGATGAACGCGCAGGTAAGTCCGTTGTACGACAGCAGATAGAGGTAATGTCCGAACTCCTCTTCCTGCGTGTGATACAGGCACGAGAGCATGGCCTCGACCGTGCGGTAGGCATACATCCCCGGAATCATGGGGAGCAACGCCGGGAAGAAGCACACTTCGGCCGGACACTTGATACGGGGGGCAAAAAGCACCGCCAGTACCCCGATGGTGAACGAGGCGATGGTGCTTGCCAGGATGATGTGCATCCCGCCGAGCTGTGGCAGCATGAGCACATAGCGCACCGCATGCCCGGCAGCGGCTATCAGCCCGCAAGTGAGATAGGCGCGGCGCGGAGTGTTGCTTATACTGGAAAAACCGATTGCCGCTATAGCCGCAAACAATCCATCCTCAAAAATATTTATCAGCAATTCGTTCCCCATAACCTAAAACCATCTTAAACCCAACACAAGCATTCCGCCGCACAGCCCAGCCGACAGGCAGGCTGTGAGCACCACTGCATCGGCAAAACGGCTGAAAGCACACAGATAGTGGCGGTCGATCATATCGCTCACGGCATTAATGTAAGGCACGCCGGGAATGAGATACAGCACGCTTGTACCCAAAGCTATCTCGGGCGTGGAGCCGATGCCGAACACATGGCCGCCCGCGCTTATGGCCGCCGAGAAGAACGAAGCGCACAGAAACGTGAGGCGCACATCCCGTTTGTCAGCAAGCATTATCTGCTTGAGCCTGTAGCCGGCAACGGTGGAGACAAACACAATCAGCATTGCCGTGAAATCTCCGCCGAACAGACGGCAGAACGAAGCGTTGGCCAGACTCGCGAGCAGAAGCACCTCCCATTGGCCGGTAGTCCGGGTGCGCTTTATCATTCCGAACATCCGCTCGGCATCGCGGAGGCCAAGATGCAGGTCGGCCACTTTCCAGCTCAGACGGCTCAGACGGGCATTGAGATTGAAATTTATGCCGCACGCCGCCACCTTGTGCATGGCCACGCATGGCTGCACATATCCGCCGCTGCCTCCTCCCCCTACCGACACCACCACATGTGTTGGCATTATGGAGATATCGAACTCCACGCCGAACCGTTCGGCCATTCTTCGGGTATTCTTTTCAATGCGTATGCATGTAGCGCCGCAGCCCAGCAGCCATGCGGCATACTCGGCAAGAAATTCCGCCGCGGGGCGCAGCTGTGTGTCACCGCAAGGGCTGCAACATTCTGTGTCAGTCATCAAACTCATCCTCATCGTCCACATCTCCGGGAATGTAGAACATCTCCCTCTCTTTTCCCATTCTGAACAGATGGTGAGCGCCATGGGCGCTATGACGCCGTCTGCCGTTAAGGGATTTTTCTATGTCTCTGATCACAAAGGCGAGCAACAGCACTCCCGCTATCACACACCACACAATCATCGGTTCGCTCATTTTCGTAGTTATTAAAAGGTTGTTTTCTTATTTCGCCGCAAAAGTAGAGCATCCCGGAAAGTGGCGGAAGCGTTTTTTAAGGGATTTTCCTATGGCCGCAATCGGCAAAACTTATGGAAACGCCCGTGTGCACTCACCTTTATGATAATAAACAACACATTGCCCTCCCCCTCCGGTTCGTAAGTGCCGTAAATTCCCGGCCACAATATGCTACTCCATCTCATTTTGCGCCTCTGCAACACCTCATTTGCACCTTTGCAAGCGCTTTTTATTGGCATTTATTTCCTTTTTCATGCCAAATGTTCCGCAACGTTTTTATTCCACTTATAAAATATGATACATTTGCATTAACAGTTTTGTTAATCAAATAAGTTAAACCGCATTGTTCATATGACCGAACCACATAACCATCAGCGCGATACCGAGGCACTGATTTTGCAGGCTGCCGAACGGGAGTTTCTTGAAAAAGGGTACTCCGGAGCCAAGACCACGGCAATAGCTCAGGCAGCCGGAGTGACCCACGCCATGCTGCACTATTATTTCCGCACCAAAGAGAAGCTTTTTGAAAAAATAGTGGCTGACAAGATGGACAAGCTGAAACGGGTGATGTTCGGCGTTATCGGGAACCCCGACTTGCCCCTGCGCGAACGTCTCAAACAAGGCGTGGAACAGCATTTCGACTTCATAGCGGAGAATCCGCATCTGCCACGGTTCATATTCAATGAACTGCACGAGCACCCCGAACGGCTCGACCCGGTAAAACACAGCATAGCCACCATAGCTGCCACAGCCATCTCCACCCTGCAGAACGAGATTGACCTGAAAGCGGCAAAAGGGGAATGCAACCAAGTGGACGCACGCATGCTGATGCTCGACATCGCATCGCTCAATCTGTTCCCGTTCATTGCCGCACCGCTGATAAGCAGTTCATTCGGCAAGCTGTTTGAAGGGAGAGACGAATTCCTTGAAATGCGCAAAAAAGAAAACGTCAGAACAGTGCTCGGAAAGCTCGGCCTGTAGGTATCTCACACTCCCCGATGTTTGAACTTAACATACTCGTCATTATGCTACGACGCCTATTACTATTCACATTATTATCATCTGTGTTCGCAGCCACCGCACAAATCACGGTGGAGCAATGCGTTGACCTCGCCCGGGAGAATTATCCGCTCATTCAGAAGTACGACCTGCTGCGCCAGACCCGCAGCATCGACCTGTCGGACATCAACAAAACCTGGCTTCCGCAGCTCAACGCCTACGGGCAGGCCACTGTGCAGAATGCCGTACCCTCGTTTCCCACCGCCCTGTCCGACATCATGGACAGAATGGGCACCGGCATTCCCGGCATGGAAAAAGTGCAGTACAAGGTTGGAGTAGATGTAGGCCAGACCATCTGGGACGGCGGCATGTCAAAATCGCGCCGCGAAGTGGAGGAGGCGATGCATGCCGAACGCACGGCAGCCCTCGATGTGCAGCTCTACGCCGTCAGGGAACGGGTTGAGAACCTGTTTTTCAGTATTCTCCTGCTCGAGGAACAGACAGCACAGGCCCGGCTGACGCAGACGCTTCTCGAAAGCAACCTCGCGATGCTCCGGACGATGAAGGCCAACGGCACGGCCATGCAGAGCGATGTGGACATGGTTGAGGCGCAATATCTTTCCGTAGGGCAGCAGATTACACAGACCGAAAGCGCCGCGCTCACTTACCGCACTCTGTTAGGACTGTACACCGGAAAGGATATGACCGCCACGCCGCTTGTCAAACCCCAGCCCGTAATACCCGACACCCTCACCCCGGCACGCCCGGAACTGAATCTGTTCGCCGCCCAGACACAAAGCAACGATGCCCGCAGCGGCAACATCCGCGCCGACGTGATGCCAAGAATCGGGCTGTTCGCACAGGCATATTACGGATACCCCGGATTCAACTATTTCGAGAACATGATGAACCGCGACCTTTCATTCAACATCCTTGCCGGAGTGAAAATCACATGGAACATCAGCTCATTCTACACGAAGAAGAACAACCTGCAGAAACTGCGCGTGGCCAACGGGAATATCCAGGCCGACCGTGAGGTGTTTCTGTTCAACACTCGCCTGCAGACACAGTCGCAGAGCGCACGCATCTCCGAGCTTGAAGAAATCATAAAGGACGATGCGCGGATAATGGCACTCCGCACCAATGTGCGGCGCGCCGCCGAATCGCAACTGAAGAACGGCGTGATCGACGCCACTGCGCTCCTCACCAAGATAACCGACGAAAATCAGGCACGGCTCACTTCCAGCTACCACGAAATTCAGCTGCTGCAAAGCATTTATCAACTTAAATACACTCTCAACCGATGAAAAATACGATACTGCTCCCCCTTGTGGCACTCTCACTTGCATCATGCCACAGCAAGCCGGACTACGACGCCACCGGCATTTTCGAAGCCACCACTGTAACCGTGTCGGCCGAGACGAGCGGAAAGATTCTTTCACTCGACCTGACCGAGGGCGACAGCATTGTCCGCGGCCAACGTGTCGGGGTGGTGGATACCACCATGCTGACCCTCCAGTACAAACAGCTGCAGAGCCAGCAGGCATCCACTGAAAATTCATCGCCAGACATAGCGGCCCAGGCCTCTGCCCTGCGGTCGCAGATAGCCCACCAGCAGCATGAATGCAACCGCATAAGTCGTCTGCTGGCCGACGGAGCCGCCACACAGAAGCAGAGCGACGATGCCGAAGCCACGCTGCGCACGCTGCGTGCCCAGCTCGACGGACTGCTATCCACACTCGGAAAAAGCAAGACATCCATCTCCGACAACGCCGTGGCCCTCCAGTATCAGCGTGAACAGATTCAGGAACAGATTGTGAAAAGTATCATCACAGCCCCTGTCGGCGGCACAGTGTTGCAGAAATACGCCGAGGCCGGCGAATTCGCCACTCCCGGACGGCCGCTGTTCACCGTTGCCGATCTCGGCGGCATCTATCTGCGCAGCTATTTCACAGCCTCGCAGCTGGCCGACATACACATAGGGCAACCGGTGACGGTGATTGCCGATTTCGGTGGCGACGAACAATACGAGTATCCGGGAAAAATAACATGGATAGCGCAGGAGAGTGAATTTACGCCAAAATCCATACAGACCAACGATTCGCGCGCCAATCTGGTGTATGCGGTCAAAATCGCAGTCAGAAACGACGGACGCCTGAAACTGGGCCAATACGGGGAAGTGCGCCTATGAACCCCGCCATAGCCCTTGAGGGCATCTCCAAACATTACGGAAAGACCACGGCGCTGACCGACGTGACATTTTCCGTTCCCGAAGGCTCCATGTTCGGCCTCATCGGCCCTGACGGTGCAGGCAAATCGACGCTCTACCGCATTCTCACCACCCTTATCCCTCCCGACAGCGGCACAGCCACAGTCGCCGGACTCGACGTCCGGACCGACTACCGGAAAATCCGCACGGAGATAGGCTACATGCCCGAACGATTCTCGCTTTATCCCGACCTCACTGTCAGCGAGAACCTCAACTTCTTCGCATCGCTCTTCGGGGTGCGTGTGCAGGACAACTACGACCTCATCGCTCCGTTTTTCAATCAGCTTGCAACATTTCCACACCGCCGCGCGGGCGCTCTATCGGGCGGAATGAAACAGAAACTCGCACTAGGATGCGCACTGATTCACCGGCCTAAAATCCTGCTGCTCGACGAACCCACCACGGGGGTCGACGCCGTGTCGCGCAGCGAATTCTGGGACATGCTCGCCACTCTCCGCCAAAAAGGCATCACAATCCTTGTCTCCACCTCTTACATGGACGAGGCTGAACGCTGCGAACGGATAGCGCTCATCAATGCGGGACGCATCCTGAAAGTCGACACACCGCAGAGGCTGGTGGAAGGAATCGGCGAACGGCTTTACAACGCCTCGGTCGGAGAGATGTACCCACTGCTCATGGCGTTGCGCTCCATGCCCGAGGTAAGGAACTGCTACACATTCGGTGCAACACTGCATGTGGTGGCCGGCGATGGGTTCGATGCCGCCCGCATCACTGCGGATTTGCAGCGGCGCGGACTGACAGACGTGCGGATTTCGCCTGCCCGTGGAAACATCGAGGACCTGTTCATAAAACTTGCTGGAAATGAATGACGAAATTGCGATATCGGTAAGGAATCTGGTGAAACGCTTCGGCAGCTTCACGGCTGTGGACAACATCAGCTTCGATGTGCGCCGCGGTGAGATTTTCGGCTTTCTCGGAGCCAACGGTGCAGGCAAGACCACAGCCATGCGGATGCTGTGCGGTCTGAACCGACCTACATCCGGCTCCGGCACCGTGGCCGGATTCGACATTATCCGGCAGGCGGAGGAGATAAAGAGACACATCGGCTACATGAGCCAGAAATTCTCGCTTTACGAGGACCTGACCGTGGCCGAGAACCTGAGGCTGTTCTCCACAATCTACGGCATGACCGACACTGAAATCAGCATGGGCATGGAGCGTGTGTTCGTCACACTCGGGATGGAGAACTTGACACGAACACTTGTCAGGGACATCCCTACCGGATGGAAACAGAAACTCGCGTTCTCGGCCGCCACCATCCATACTCCCGAAGTGGTGTTCCTCGACGAGCCTACCGGTGGCGTGGACCCAGTGACACGCCGTAAATTCTGGGAGATGATCTACAGGACCTCCTCCGAAGGTATGACAATCTTTGTCACCACCCATTATCTCGACGAGGCCGAATACTGCAACCGGGTGTCGATCATGGTGGACGGTCGGATAAAGGCACTTGACAGCCCTGCAAACCTGAAAAAGATTTACGGCGCCGACAATATGGACGAAGTGTTCCGCATCGTCGCCAAAGACGCCAAACGAGGAGACTGAACGATATGTCGATATTCAAATCAATGATATTGAAGGAAACGCTGCATCTGCTACGAGATTTCCGCACACTTACGGTGGTGCTCATCATGCCGCTTGTGCTGTTGCTGCTGTTCGGTTTCGCCATCTCCACCGAAGTCAACGACGTACGGATTGTAGCCGTGGTCGGGCAGCACAACGACCATACCCGCGATGTACTCGAACGCCTGCGGACAAACCCCTATTTCACATTTTGCGGCATTGTTCCCTACAATCAGGTGGAACCGGCCCTGCGCAAAGGCAACGCGGATGCCGCCATAATAATGACCTGCCGGAACGGCGTGAACGCCAGCCAGATTATTGTCGACGGCTCAAACACCAACATCGCACAGACGGCCACCGTATACATAGAGAGCGTGCTTAACGGCAACTCCAAGTCGCCACTGCTGACACGCACCCTCTATAACCCCCAGCTTAAAAGCGCCTACAATTTTGTGCCGGGCATCATGGGGATGATTTTCATATTGATCTGCGCCATGATGACCTCCGTCTCGATCGTGAGCGAAAAGGAATCGGGCACGATGAATCTGCTGCTTGTATCGCCGGTGCGTCCGCGCACCATAATATTAGGGAAGATGGTGCCCTACTTCCTCCTCTCCTGCATCATCCTGGCTCTCATGCTCCTGTTGAGCTACACGGTGCTCGGCATACCTTTATCGACTGCCGTGGTCAACGTGGTGTGGGTATCTATCCTGTACATTGCTTTGGCCCTGGCATTCGGGCTGCTCATCTCCACACTGGCCGACACGCAGGTCACAGCCCTGCTTGTATCGGGTGTTCTGCTCATGCTTCCGGTGATAATGCTGTCGGGCATGATTTTCCCAATCGACAATATGCCTGCCATCCTGCAGTGGCTTTCATGCATAATCCCGGCACGATGGTACATAGAGGCCATGCGCACGCTGATGATACAGCAGCTGCCGGTGAGCTATATCCTTACCGACGTTGCCGTGCTTACCGGCATGACGGCAGTGGTGATGCTCCTCGCCATAAAGAAGTTCAATGCCAAACACTGACCCTGCCATGATGAATCTACGGATACTTAAGGCCCTGCTGAAAAAGGAAGTACGCCTGATGATGCGCAACCCCTTCATTCCGCGCATAATCGTTATGCTTCCGCTCATGGCCATGCTCGTGCTCCCGCTGGTGGCCAACCTCGATGTAAAAAACGTCGGTGTGGCCGTGGTCGACAATAACCGCTCCGAACTGTCGCGCCGCATTGCCGCCGACATGGATGCATCGGAATTCCTGTCGGTAAAAAGCAATACCTCCCTCTACAGCGAAGCATTGCAACTGGTGGAACGCGGGCAGGCCGATGCCATCCTGGTCATTCCTGCCGATTATGCAGAGAACCTCGTGAAGGGTCGCCAACCTGTACTATCGCTCGATGCTAACGGCGTGAACGCCACAAAAGGGATGCTGGGGGCACGCTACGCCTCCCAGTCGGCCATCGCTACCATAGCGCAATGGCAATCCGAACAGGGCCACGCCTTTCCGGCCTCGGACGTAAGTGTGCTGAACTATTATAACCCCACCCTCGATTTCCGCAACTACATGATTCCCGCACTGATGGTGGTGCTGATAATCATAATATGCGGATTCCTGCCCACACTCAACCTGGTGAACGAGAAGGAAACCGGCACCATCGAGGCCATGAACGTCACGCCCGTGGGGAAACTCACCTTCGTACTATCCAAACTCATCCCCTACTGGATTGTGGGAATAATGGTGATTTCCGTGGGGATGCTGATAGGATGGCTTGTCTACGGGCTGGCGCCCGCCGGCAATATAGGCAACATCTATCTGGCTGCCATTCTGTTCAGCCTTGTCATGTCGGGGCTTGGGGTGAGCATCGCCAACCAGTCGGCCACCATTCTGCAGAGCATTTTCGTTATGTTCGCCTTCATCATGATTTTTCAACTTATGGGAGGGCTGTTCACCCCCATCTCATCCATGCCGCAGTGGGCGCAATACATAACCTACGCCGTGCCCCCGCGCTATTTCATCGAGATAATGCGTGCCGTCTATCTCAAAGGAGCCGGCATAGCCGACCTCTGGCCGCAATATCTCTCGCTGACAGCATTCGCCCTGCTTCTATGCTCTGTGGCAGCCCTCACCTACCGCAAGCGGGCATAATTCACGCTGGCTCACAAAAAAAATCGGTTCTCAGGCGGATGCCCGAAAACCGGTTTTTATTGTGCTGTTAAAAATCTTTTTTGCTGTCAGGCGGCTGAATTATTCAGCAACAACGGCAGTAGTGTCAGCAGCTACAGTGTCAGCAGCTACAGAGTCAACGGCAACTTCTTCGATTGCAACTTCTTCTACAGCTACGGTGTCAACTGCATCAGCAGCTTCAGCGTTTTCAGCCTTGTTACCGCAAGAAATCATCGAAAGACCTGCGAGAACAGCGAAAGACAAGAATAACTTTTTCATTTCGATTTTAGATTAAATAATAAAACAATAGTTTTGTGCTTCAAAAACGATGCAAAGTTACCACTTATTTTCATACCTCCAAATCTTTTTCGCATTTTTTTAATCCAAAAATGTGCTGTAAAACACATTTTTTTGTCCGTCAAAACCGACACAATTATATATTTAGCTAATTTTCAACAAATTACCAGCAGCAATCATCTGACAGGCAAATGCAAATTTCAATCTCAAATCAAAAAATAGTGTTAACGCCTTTTTTTTCGTACCTTTGTACCCTTGAAAACGGCATGGACTCTCGCCGTCCGAAAGGTCGGAGAGCGCCGTCCTGTATTAGACTTCGACCAATATCACACAATAAAAACAATACGAAAAGAATGAAAGCATTTGTTTTCCCCGGCCAGGGCGCTCAATTCGTAGGCATGGGCAAAGACCTCTACGAAAACAACGCCACCGCCCACGACCTTTTTGAAAAAGCAAACGATATTCTCGGCTTCCGTATCACCGACCTGATGTTCAACGGCACAGAGGATGACCTCAAGCAGACACGTGTCACACAGCCCGCCGTGTTCCTCCATTCCGTAATTCTTGCAAAAACAATGGGTGATGAATTCGCACCCGACATGGTTGCCGGCCATTCGCTCGGCGAACTTTCGGCACTCACCGCAGCCGGCGCCCTCTCGTTCGAAGATGGTCTCCGTCTGGTAAGCGCCCGCGCAAAGGCCATGCAGAAGGCATGCGAAATCAAACCCTCCACCATGGCTGCCATCATTGCCCTGCCCGACGAAAAGGTTGAGGAAATCTGCGCAGCTACACCAGGCGTTGTTGTTGCCGCCAACTACAACTGCCCCGGACAGGTGGTTATCTCCGGTGAGATCGAAGCCATCAACGCAGCCTGCGAGGCAGCCAAGGCGGCCGGCGCAAAACGCGCACTCCCCCTGAAGGTGGGCGGCGCCTTCCATTCGCCACTCATGGAGCCTGCACGCGCCGAACTGGCCGAAGCCATCGAGGCAACCGAGTTCCACACACCCGTGTGCGCAGTTTACCAGAATGTAGATGCCAAGGCTCACACCAACCCCGCAGAAATCAAAGCCAACCTCGTTGCACAGCTCACCGCCCCCGTGCGCTGGACACAGAGCGTGCTGAACATGGTGGCCGACGGTGCCGACCATTTCACAGAAGTTGGTCCCGGCAAGGTGCTTCAGGGTCTCGTTTCCAAAATCAGCCGCGAAGTAGCAGTTGAAGGCCGCCAGTAATCTACCACCGGACTGAACGGTTCAATCCGCAAAACAACAATGCGGGGTGTCAGACGGACAAACGTCGACACCCCGCATTATTTTTTTAGGCATCAAAAAACTCAATCGTAGCCGTGATTGCTGTTAAGCTTCCGCTGACGTCGACGGATAGCTTTGGTGAGAAGCAGATTCACAACTGCCCAGACCACAAGATCAGCAATAAGCACCACCAGCACACTCGCCACGTGCGACAGAAGGATGTTGAACGTGATGAACACCACCGACGTAATCAGGATGATAATCATGGCCAGACGCGTGGGCAGCCCAAGGGCAAGCAGCTTGTGATGGATATGAACACGGTCGGGCATGAACGGGCTGTGACCCCGCACAATGCGGTGCACGAACACCCTGAGCACATCAAGACAGGGCAATGCCAGCGGCGAGAACGCCACCACAAGCACATTGGCCGAAAACAGATGGTCGTCGTGCACGCGGGTGAACATCATGGCCAGATAGGACAACAGGATTCCGATTGTCAGCGCGCCGGTGTCGCCCATGAAAATCTTTTTCTGTTTCTCGGGATTGCCGAACACGTTGTAATAGAAGAACGGCACCAGTGTGCCAAGCCCTGCAAAAGATATAATGGCCAGCCATCCATAGTTGAGCGACATGAACGCGAATCCGTAGAAAGCCATCGCTATGGCGCTCAGCCCTGAAGCCAGACCGTCGATACCGTCAATCAGATTTATGGCATTGGTTATATATACGATAAGAATCACACTGATTGTCACCGAAAACCACATGGGCAATGTTTCCAGCCCCATGAACCCGAAGAACGACATTATCCTGGCTCCGCCCACGGCAAGCAGCGCCGCAGCAAGTAGCTGTGCCACGAATTTGGCCCTGTACTGTACGCCGACCAGGTCGTCGGCCATACCTACCAGATACATCATCATCATAGCACACAGACCGAAACAGGTGGTAAGCAGCAGCACATTCCAGTGCGAACTTAGCAGAGTGCTCACCAGCAGCGGCCCCGACGCCATCAGCGCCTCGAATCCTACCACGAGACATAGCGACAGGACTATCGAGGGCATGAACGCGATACCGCCGAGACGCGGCACCGTAGCCCTGTGTATTTTACGCGCATCAGGCACATCGAAGAGCTTGTTGCGAAATGCTATGAGCAGGATCTGAGGGATGACGATACCTGCTATAATCAGACTTATCAAAAATGCTGCGATGCTGTCTAATATCCAATTCATACGGTTTAGATCAAGTCATTTTTTAATTAATCCAAAGGTCGCCTGTCAAATATTTTTTATTTCTTAAAACTTATTGTGTGTGCATTATCGGCTCCGGAATCTTTGAGCGCCATGATGTTTTACAGGTCCGACCTCGGTTATAACTGCTTTGAAACGCATCGGCTCTCAGGCCGATGCGCAAAGATAGTGAAATTTAACACAATTAGCAACCTCTACACAATATTTAAATCGCGGACGCGTTGCTGACGGAGATATTTACAAGCTTTACAAGCTCAGAATGCCGACGCCTTCAACTGGAGAGCCGTCCTCTCCGACAGTCCGAAAAGCAGGTTCATGCAGTGCACGGCTGTTCCGGCAGCCCCTTTCAGCAAGTTGTCGGTCACCGATGTGATGCGGAGCACCGGCTGCGCCGCCGACACCCCGCTCAAATGTGTATCGCAGTATTCCAGCGAGACAAGACATTTGTTTGTGTTGGCCACATCGGCCACTACAGGCGTAAAATCCACGGGAAATGTAAAGCCGTGATCCTCATAAGCCTCCTCAAACAACCGGCGCACTTCGTTGAGTGAAATCGAACATGGCACATCGACCACCGCCGTGACACCACGCGACATCACTCCGTCGCTGCTCAGAGTAATCTGCAACGGACCCGCAAACGAAGGCTGGATAAGACGCAGGCATGCCGATACCTCGGCGGCGGCAGCCTCGGCATCCGGACGGTGCTCATTTGGAGCCACCGGGTCCAGACGTGTCGACACGTTGTAGCTCGACTGCACCGGATATTCCGACAGCATTCCTGATCCGCTGTCGGCTCCAGCCATTGTGACGCTCACCTGAATGCCGGCACCGGAAAGCAGATTGTTCTTTGCCAAAGGAAAAAGTGCCGGCTCTACAGCCGACGCTATCACCGACGGCACCGATGCCCTCAAAGCCCCGCGGACCAGTGCCTTGCGGTTGAATTCAGGGAAACCGTAGACCATATCCATCGACCCGTCGCGGAAAGCGCCGGTAAGGTCAATCACCTTCAGGCCGCATTCCCGGGCTTCGGCATCGTTATGCTGCATCCAGTGGCGCGCCATCCAAGGCTCGCCGCACAAAAACACCACCTCGTGGCCGGCGCAATCGAGCGTGGCACTTACAGTCATATCGATATCGCCCACCAGCCCCCGGTGCAGACCGGACACTTCGCGCCCGGCCTCGCTTTCGGATGCCACTGTCTTGAGCGAGACGTCAGGGTGATTTATCAGTATTCTGATCAATTCGCCGGCGGCGGCAGTTTCCGCCCCGAGAATTCCAACCTTTATCATGCGGTATAATAAATTTTCAGTTAGCTAAGATGTGCAAAAGTAAGCAATAATTGATTAATTAACAACTCCCGGCGCCAAAGCTGCCGGAGCGTCCCATCCTCCCATCATGAATCGGCATATACGGCTCCCGTCTCCTGAAAAAAATTTGGCAGCAAAAAAACTGAAGGGCTGTCATCACGACAGCCCTTCAGTTTTATCTTTAACCTTAAATCTAATACCATGAAAAAACACAGTGCAAATATAGTAATTATACCTACTAAACGCTGACCGGACGGATTTGTTCAGGTTTGGCGTTGAATTAACGTTGTTTAACATCTTACACTGAGACTTTGCTAATCTTTTATCGTAATTTTATGAAAAATTTCAAGCAAAATCAGGTCGATTCGCGCCCGAACCTGCCAAATCGGCCACATTCAGTTCTATATGACATGAGAATCCGTATTTTAGTTATTGATGACGAGGAATCCTACTGCGAGATTTTAAAATACAATCTGGAAAAAGAAGGCTACGAAGTCGACACTGCCGACAGTGCCGAGACCGCTCTGGGCTACGACCTGTCAATCTACCAGTTAATGATTGTCGATATTATGATGGAGCGCCTCAGCGGTTTCGATTTTGCCAAGCGCGTACGCAACAACCACGCCACCGAAAACGTGCCGATCATTTTCTGCTCGGCCCTCAACGGCGAGGACGAGACAGTGATGGGACTGAACATCGGTGCCGACGATTATATCACCAAACCGTTCACAATCGGTGAGGTGATAGCCCGTGTACGTGCTGTGCTCCGCCGCACACAGGCTCCTCAACCACAGGTGACCTACAACATGCCGAAGGCCCAGTATGAGCCCGACATAAACTTCAAGACCATGCGCATAGACCGCAATGCAAAGGCCTGCTACATAAACGGACAGCCTGTGGCGCTCAGCCGCAAGGAATTCGACCTCCTGCTGTTCTTCCTCACACACCGCGAACGCATTCATTCGCGCGAAGAGATAATGACACAGGTGTGGGGCAATGTGGAAGTAACCGACCGTGCAGTCGACACCAACATAGCACGCCTTCGCAAAAAAATCGCGCCTTACGGCGACAATATCGTGACACGCCTCGGATTCGGCTACGGCTTCAAGGCAGCCCTCGAATAAACTCGCATTTCCCACCGATGCATCTCAAAAAGAACAGAAAATATCAGTTACGGCTGTTCGGAACGGCATTTTTTGTAATCTGGACGGTGGTACTCTCATTCGCATGGTTCGTGTACAGACAGGAAAAACGCCTGCGCACAGAGAACGTGCTTGATCGCGTCACACTGGCCAACGGAAATGTGGTGGATATGCACCAGCTCGGCGGAGACGTGCAGCCATACCTTCAGTTCATAAAGCGCTATCTGAACGACACTTATCTGCGGGAAATGAGTATACAGGTCTACGACAACGAGACCCGCCGGCTGCTGTACCATATAGGGGAAGTCCGGGAAGGTATCCCCGACCACTTCGACAGCATCGAGCGCGAAACGCTTCCCGACAGTTCGCGAATAGCACGCGCAATCGACACGCGCGTAGGGCCGCACCGGCAACATCTGTTCATATTCTCAAGCCGAATCACCCCCGACAACAAGATTGACATCCGCACCTATCTGCCCTACAGTCCCGAGGTGCGAAAGCAGCTGACCATCACACCGCTGTTCTGGGTTCTGATTTTCTGCGTTGGAACTCTCGGCACCGTGCTTGCATTTGCGTTCACGGCCCATCAGGCCAAAAACGTAAGCCTCCTCCACAGCTTTGCCGAAAGAGCGGCCTCCGACAAGGATTTCATACCTATGGGCGACTTCCCTTCGGATGAGATCGGCGATATATCACGCCAGATTGTAGCCATTTACAACTCCCGCATGCAGGCCAATGTGCACCGCGAACGCGAACACGCCATAGCACTGAAGGCAACCGAAGAAAAGAACAGGCTGAAACGCGTGCTCACCGACAACATCAGCCATGAGCTCAAAACTCCCATCGGCATCATACGAGCCTACGTGGACATGATGCTGAATCAGCCCGACATGCCCGATTCCGACCGCATCCATTTCCTCGAAAAGACACAGGAAAACGTGGAACGCCTCGTGAGCATGCTTGCCGACCTATCAACCATGACCCGACTGGAAGAATCGGGCGACAACATCCCCCTCAAGGAGATAGATTTCCATGAACTCGTGTTCAGCATGGCCGACGACCTAAAAGAGTCCGGCATACTGGGCAACATGGAATTCCGATACAACATCCCCCCGAACTGCATGGTCCTCGGCAATGAAGGGCTATTGAATTCCGCGCTCAACAATCTGGTCAAGAATGCAGTGGCCTACTCGCAGGGCACAGAAATAGGCATCGACCTTATCGGACGCAACAACAGCTACTACACCTTCCTGTTCTACGACAACGGAATCGGCGTGAGCGAAGAGCACATACCTCACCTGTTCGACCGGTTCTACCGAGTGGACACAGGCCGCTCGCGTAAAGCAGGAGGCACCGGTCTGGGGCTTCCTATCGTAAAAAGCAGCATAAACACCATGGGAGGGAGCGTAAGTGTCCGGCGACGCAAAACAGGCGGCCTTGAATTCCTGTTCACACTCTCGCGCCCGCACACAGAATCGTAATAATCCACCTATTCCAACCGCCCAAAGCGGCAACATTCCACCAAAGCTTATAATAAACAATGCTCCCGGAAGCTGAGTGGCTTCCGGGAGCACGGTTTTTATAGGTTAAGTGTTTTTGTCTTTGTGCGCGTGCTTCAGCTCGCAGCAAGTCAGCATCCTGCAATCACACCATTCACTTCACATTGAAGCGCCACACCACAAAAGTAGAGGCGGGAACCGATGCCGAGAAGCTGTGGCCGGTAGCTTCCAGAGCGGACTCAACGGGCTTTACCAGATCGGGATTGTCAAGGGTATTCTCAGCCTCAAGATCGGCATGGAATGTGTAGGCCGTGCCGCCGGCGAGGGTCTGTTTCTTCTTCATTCCGGTGAAATCGATGTTCACGTCCTGAGCCTCCTTCGAGGTATTGGCCACCTTGACCACATACTGCGATGCATCCTTGTCGAGCACCGCGCTGGCAAACAGTCCGTTCTGGCCTTCCGCACCTGTTACAGGCACGCCGTTCATGGTCAGCGGCAGCACATTGGTGCCTTTGTTCTTGGCAAACAGCTGCTGAACGTAATAGCTTGCGGTAGGCATGGAGCGCAGGTTGTCGAACCATATCATGTCGGGACGCCACTGCCATGCATCAACATGGGCGAACAGGGGCGCATAAGTGGCCATGTGCACAATGTCGGCGTTACGTTCAAGGCCGGTCATGAAGGCAGCCTCAAGCAGCGCAGGCTCGAAATGATTCCAGTTCTTGTCGCGCATGTGGCAGGCATACTCACCGGCGAATACTTTCGGGCCTTTGCGGTCGTAATTGTCGTAGCGGGCCCCCTGGGCGAGGAACCAGTCCTCCGGACGGTAAAAATGCTCGTCCACAAGGTCGGCCTTCACGCGGCGCATCTCAGGCCAGAGATAATCGAACTTGTCGCCCTCGCTGTCCGGACCGGACGAACCCACAATCTTGATTTCGGGATGTGCCTTGCGCATGGCGGCAAGGAACGGTTCAAGGCGCTTCACATACTCAGGCCCCCACTGCTCGTTGCCGATACCCATCACCTTTAGGTTGAAGGGTGCGGGATGCCCCATGGCGGCACGCTTGGCGCCCCACACTGTGGTTGTGTCGCCGTTGGCAAACTCCACGAGGTCAAGGGCATCCTGAATATATGGTTCAAGGGCGTCGACAGGTACATGTGCGCTCTCCTTGTCGTTCTGATACTGGCAGGACAGGCCCACGTTAAGCACCGGCAGCGGCTCGGCGCCTATCTCCTCGGAAAGCAGGAAATATTCATAGAAACCCAGACCGTTGCTCTGGAAATAATCGGGGAAGAAATGATGTGTGAACGTATAGTGCCAGCGGTTTTCGATAGTCGGACGGTTCTCAACCGGGCCGATCGTATTCTTCCACTGGTATCGGGTGTCAAGGTCTGTTCCCTCCACGATGCAGCCGCCGGGGAAACGGAACACCCCGGGCTGGATATCCGCAAGCTTCTGCGCAAGGTCCTTGCGCAAGCCGTTTTCATGACCCTTCCAGGTGTCTACAGGGAACAGCGACAGGTGTTCCAGATCAACGGGTGTTGTGTCGGGCTTGCGCAGGAACACGCGGAGCACGGCATGCGCGTTAGTCTGGTCGGGGGTAAGTTCCACCGTGTACTTTTTCCAATCCTTTGAATCAACAGTGATTTTTGCACTGGCAATGTCCTGCGAGCGGCCGTGGGTGTTTCTGTCGGCCAGAACCACACGGAGTTTCGCCTTTTCGCCATCGGGCACACGCGCCCATACGGAGAAACGGTACTTCTCCCCTTTCTTGACACCGATGCCGACGAAACCCTCGTTCTCAAGACCGGTGTGCTTGTGGTCATGGCCTGCGGTGGTGAGGCGCACATAATGCGGATTGCGTTCGAACGGACCGTCGGCGCGCAGCTCCACACCGCCGAAGGTTTTCCAGCCCATCAGATTCTGTGGGAACTCGAACGAACGGTTCTTGATCAGCTCGGCATACAGACCTCCGTCTGCGCCGAAGTTAATATCCTCAAAAAAAAGACCGTACATAGTGGGTTGCACCTGGGCCCCCACCTTGTCGGTTTTCAGCGTAAAATTGTTGGTGGCTGCCGTAGCCGTGGCCGCAATGGCCAGAGCCGCAACCATGCAATTGATTTTTTTCATGGACTATTGATTGGTTTGTTACATGAGAAAACAAAGTTAACGCTTTCCGGCAGGCCTTTCAAACGGGAGAAAGAGGCACAGTAGTTAAAAAACCTTAAAGAAACTCCGCAACCCGTGCCGGCGCCACGCCAAGTTCCACAGCCTTACGTGCATCGGCCTTGGCATCTTCCTCCCTGTAGCGCAGGCGGTTGAGCACTGCGCGGTTATAGTACAGCTCCCCGTCGGAAGGGTTCAGTTCAAGCCCACGGGCAATGTCGTCCGCCGCCTCTGCAAGCTGGTCGAGTGCAAGATAGCACATGGCTCGGGCAGAATAGTAAACCGCATCGGGTTTGGCATCAATCAGCTTGGTATAGAGCGGAATTGCGTCGGTCGGCCGTCCGGAATTAGTATAAATCACAGCCATAAGGAGCGTACCCTGCAGATCGGCCGGACGCAGAGTGCAGTATTTCAGCGCATCGGCCTCAGCCTGCTGCACGCGGCCTTCGCCAAGATGGAGGGTGGCGCGGTCGTAATACACCGGAGCATAGGTTGAATCCATCTCCACCACCTTGTCGCAATCGAGCAGGGCGTCGGCCGAACGCCCGAGCGACTGGAGCACTTTGGCACGGTTGGCCAGAATCACCACCGATTTCGGAGCCATGGCGCGGGCATCGGTGAGCGTGCGCAGTGCCAGCGAGTCCTCTCCCTCATAATGCTGTATCATACCGATGTTCGACAGCAGCATCACGTTCTGCGGATTCGACGGCTCGGCCCGCATGGCCTCCCTATAGCATTCTATGGCATCGTCGTATTTCCCTTTCGCCACAGCCTCGTCGGCCCACTGCACATATTTCATATAATGGCTCTCGGCCGATGCCATAAGCCCGCACACCATAGCCAGAGCCACAGAGGCGAACAAACGGACGTATTTATCACATATTTTCATTATTACCTTATAGTATTATATTCATGTTTAAACTTCAGAACTCATGTCGGGCGAAAATCCACGTCTGCAACGCTCCGCGCACAAACAGGTAGACAATGAAGGCCAGCCACAGCGCATGGTTCCCCATCGTAGGAAACAGGGCATAGTTCACAATAAAGAACGATGCCATGGCTCCGGCCATCGACCACAGTAACTCTCGGGTGAGCGTGGCTCCTATAAACACCCCGTCCCAAACAAAGGCACTGAATCCGGCAAACGGAATCAGAACCGCCCACATATAATATTCCCCGGACGCATCGATTACATCGGCATCGCCGGTGAGCAGCCCGAGAAACATCTCTCCGCCGAGAAAATAGCCGCACGTGAATGCCAGGGCAAGCCCCGCACCCCAGCGGAACACACCACGGACGCAGGCACGCATATCAGACATTCTGTTTGCGCCCACATATTTACCCACCAGTGCCTCGGCAGCGAACGCAAATCCGTCCATCATATAGGAGAACAGCATGAACAGCTGCATGAGCAACGTATTGACGGCAAGAACCACCGCCCCCTGAGCCGCGCCTGTCTTTATGAACCACACCGTCACGGCTATGAGGCATGCCGTGCGCAGCATCATGTGGACGTTCACCCTGAAAAAGCGCATAAGTTCGCCACCCCTGAGCACTTCGCCCAACGGCATGCGTCCCACCCTGTAACGCCGCAACAGGCACAACCCTACCGCGAAACCGAGCCACTGGGCCACGAGCGTACCTGTGGCCACTCCGGCAATCTGCCATCCAAGGCCGTAGACAAGCAGCAGACTTACAGCTATATTGCTGACGTTCACCACAATGGAGGTAACCATCAGCATCCGGGAGTTCTGCATTCCCAAGAACCATCCCGACAGGGCATACGAGCCGAGCATGGCAGGAGCGCCATAGATAAGTATCCTGAAATACTCTGCCGCAAGCGCGCCGGTGGCCTCGTCGGGGGCGACAAGCAGATTGAGCAACCTCAACAGAGGTGTCTGACACACCACCATCAGCAGTCCGATTCCCACGGCAACGGCCAGCGAGCGGTAAAGCACGAGCGCCTGTGCGGCTTTGTCGGATGCCCCGCATGCCTGAGCGGCCAAACCTGACGTGCCGCCACGAAGGAACGAAAACAGCCAGTAGAGCATGTTGAACATCACCCCGCCCACGGCAATGGCACCTATATATACCGCGCTACCCATATGGCCGGTAATGGTCGTATCCACCAGTCCCAGCAACGGGGTGGTGATATTGGCCACGATGGCCGGGATGGCAAGCGCAAGAATCTTTCTGTTCATCGCAAGAAACGGAGGTTATATCCACAGGAAAGTGGCAACGGTCGGGTTATGCTGCAAATTTACTGATAAACCGCCGGTAAGCTGCAGCATTTTATATCTATTTCACATTTAGCCGCCCCGCAGGCCATGAAAATTGCCTAATTTTGCAATTCATTACCGACAAAACCTCCAACAAAAGCATGAATCGCTCCAATTCGCAACGATATTTTCTGCTGTTGCTCGCCATATGCGCCTTTACCATCCTCCCGTTTCTGGGGCTGACCGATTTCCACACCAAAGGTGAGCCGCGCGAAGCTGTGGTGGCGCTGTCGTTCATTGACAGCGGCAACTGGATACTCCCCACAAACAACGGCGGCGACATACCCTACAAACCGCCGTTCTTTCACTGGCTGATTGCCGCATTCTCCCTCCTCAATGGCGGAGAGGTGACGGAATACACCTCGCGCCTGCCGTCGGCGCTGGCATTCATCGCCATGATTCTGTGCACATTCTCGTTCTTCGCGCGCCGTTCCGATGCCGGGACCGCCCTGCTCACCGCGCTGGTGTCAATGTCGTGCTTCGAACTGCACCGCGCTGCCGCCAACTGCCGTGTGGACATGGTTCTGACAGCGCTGTCGGTGATAGCCATCTACCGTCTGTACATATGGCACGAAAAGGGGATGAAAGGCGTTCCGATAATCGCGATAATCCTGATGGGTTGCGCCACACTGACCAAGGGGCCGGTGGGCACGGTGATTCCATGCCTAGTGGCCGGAGTCTACATGCTTCTGCGCGGTACCAATTTCTGGAGGGCGTTCCTGTCGTTGACGGCATGGGGCATCCTTTCGCTGATCATTCCGCTCTGCTGGTATGTGGCGGCCTACGGACAGGGTGGCCAGGCGTTCCTCGACCTTGTGCTTGAAGAGAACTTCGGCCGCATGACCAGCACCATGAGCTATGAATCATGTGTCAACCCGTGGTACTTCAACATCGTGACACTGCTCGGAGGATTCGCACCGTGGACACTGCTCGGGCTGTTATCGCTGTTCGCGATAAGCTACCGCCGCCGTCCGGCTGTCCAGTCGCTACGCATGGCCCTGCTCAACATACGCAGAGCCGACCCGGCGCTTGTGCTGGCATGGACCGCCTCGATTGTAATCTTTGTGTTCTATTGCCTTCCGCAGAGCAAACGCAGTGTTTACCTCATGCCCATGTATCCCTTCACGGCATTTCTCCTGTCCCGATACTTCATCACGCTGTGCCGACGCCATTACGGCGTGGTGCGGCTATACGGCGACATTATCGCCTGCGCGGCCCTGCTGCTGTTCGGGGCATTCGTTGCCGTGAAAACAGGAGCGGTGCCCTCATCGCTGGCCGGCGACGACACCACCGGCATGGCCATGTTCGCCGCGATAAAGAATATCGGAGGATTCTGGCGCTGGTGCGCAGTGCTGCTTCCCACCCTTCTGGCTGTGGCATGGTTCGTGTGCCGGAAAGCGCTGAAAGCTCAGGGGCGCACCCTGGTGGCCATAGCATTTGTTACGTTGTCTATATTCTTCGCCCTTGATTCCACATATCAGCCTGCAGTGCTGAGCGCCAAGTCGCTGAAACCTGTGGCTGCTGAAATAGACCGCATCGCTCCTGCTGAGGAAGGACGCCTTTATGAATTCATCTCCGAAGGGGAGTTTGCCGCCGGCGATCCGCTCCATTATTTTGAAGTGAATTTCTATCTTGGCGACCGCACCTCGAGTTTCTATAAGGAGCGTCCAGATTCAGGCTTCCTGCTCATAAGCGAGTACGATGCCAACGGATATCTGACAGAATTCGAGAAAGAAGGCTACGTGTTCCAACACATCTACGACTCCCCCAAACCCATGCTCGGCGGAAAAGTGAGCCTCTACCGCTTCAACAAAAAAGGATAAATCCGGTAAAGATAACAAAACTGATAAAAAGAATGAACCGGTTCAACAGGAACACCGGCTCATTCTTTTATGTTTCAATAAATTGATATCCACGGTTGGCGCAAATCAGTCGTCGAGGAGTTCGCGCACATGGTAGAGCGGACGGCGTTTGGCCTCCACGTAGATTTTACCGATATACACACCCACGATACCGATGGAGATCAGGATGGCGCCCCCCACAAACCATATGGAGAGCATCATCGATGCCCATCCGTGTTCTGCCGAGCCGCTTAATAGCGACACAATGACGTAGATGCCTATTATCAGACTGATCAATACAAACACCCAGCCGGCATACATGATGGCATAGATAGGCTTCACTGAGAACGAGGTAACGCCATTGAGCGCAAGCGAAAGCATCTTGTGGAGCGTATATTTCGACTGTCCTCCCATGCGCTTGCCTATCACGTCGTCGACGGTAGTGGATTTATAGCCCAGCAGCGGGATGATGCCGCGCAGATACAGGTTACGTTCGCCATAACGGGCCAGTTCCTTGACCACGCGGGCGCTGAGCAGGCGGAAATCAGCATGATTATAGATGGTCTCCACCCCGAGCTTGCTCTGGAGTTTGTAGAATGCCGTGGCCGACATGCGTTTGAGCACCGGATCGGCATCGCGCTGCACCTTCACGCCATACACCACCTCATAACCTTCGTTGAAGTCGTCCACCATCTTTTCGATGGCGTTGACATCGTCCTGAAGGTCTACGTCCATTGTTATCAACGCGTCGCAATGGTCGGCTGCCTCCATCATGCCGGCCATGATGGCGTTCTGATGCCCGACATTGCGCGAGAGGTCAAGCCCTTTGATGCGCTTGTCCTCGCGATGGAGCCGGGTGATTATCTCCCAGCTTTTGTCGCGGCTACCGTCGTTCACAATCAGCACATAGCTGTCGGCCGAGATTTTCCCTTTGGCCACGAGGCCGTCGAGCAGCGACTCCAGCACTCCGGCCGAACGGTCGAGCACAGCTTCTTCATTATAACAGGGGCATACAATGGCAAGACGTGTCATTTCGTTACGATTATTATTTATAATTCGATTATTCGAGCCAAGTCGAAATTGCTGTGTATTTGATTCTTGCAAACAGGTGTCACATTCTCCAATTTGTAGTGACACCTTGTTATAGAGATCTGTGTTATCCCTGCACCTACTTTTGGGGATTGAGCCGTTGATTCAGGCCTTTTTCGGATTCTGGAGCGCCTGGATTTTCTCTTCGGTGAATTCGCTGAACGTGCGGAAATCGGCGCCATCCTCTTTCAGGCTCTTTATCAGGAGGTCGAGACGGCGTGCCATCTCGTCACCGGCGTTCTTGCGCACGAGCCATGAGATTTTGAGCTCGGGATGCTCGCCCAGAGGGTAAAACTCCCATGGATGGAAATATGTCACGAAATATCCGTCGTGTCGGAGGACCATTTTGGCCAACCGGCGGTAGAGCGCACCGGGCAGATGGTGATAGGCGAGCCAGAACAGCGGGAAACGCAGTCTGGGGGTCACGGACGCCGGAATCTGGAGCACTCCGCCCTTCATGAAGCAGGTGCGCGGTTCCGACAGGTGCATGTAGCGGCCGGGGATGAATGCCGGGTTAAGCGACGAGTTGTATCTGTATCCGCAGCGCTCGATATCTTCGTCCGATACCGGGAACATGCGGGGCTGCCGGTAGCCTTTCACCGTCACACCGGTCATCCGTTCCAACCCCTCCTTCGAATTTTTCACATCCGAAGCCTGCGGCTGCCAGTGGTCGCAGCCATGAGCCGCCACCTCATGCCCTTCGTCGATTATGCGCCGCATGATTTCAGGCGCATTCGATGCGAATGTGGTGGTGCAGAAGAATGTGGCCCTGACCTTGTTCTCTTTCAGGACATCCAGGATGCGCGAAGTGCCGTATTTGGAAATGGCCATGGAATCCTCAAGCGATATGTCCACGCCGCTTTCGCGTGGCACATCAAACTCTTCGGTATCGAAACTCAATAATGCAGTTGACATAGTATCCTTAATTTTATGTAGGGACCCAGCCCTCACATATATTTTAAACCACAAAATTACAAAAATTTTTCGCCACCCGTCTGTCAATCCGCTTTAAATACGTTCTTTTATCATAAAATAAGGTTGTAATAGGGCGACAGTGGATTCATCGACAGCTTTTTGGGGGGACGTGCAAAACTTTTCAGACAAAAAAGTGCCGAAAAATTTGGTGGGGACAAAAAAACTCCCTACCTTTGCATCGCTTTTGAAAAGGAAAGCCTAACGCAAACGGCCGAAACGCCTAATGCATCAAGCCGGGAAGCCCCCAATGCTTCTCACCGCCGGGAAACCCGGAAGCTTGAAAGGCCAATCCATAATCGGGGTGTAGCTCAGTTGGTTAGAGTACGCGTCTGGGGGGCGTGAGGTCGCTAGTTCGAGTCTAGTCACCCCGACAGAAAGCAAAAAATAAGGAGCGTCATGAAATTTGACGTTCCTTTTTTGTATCTTTACCGGCCGTTTCCCACGCGGAGAACTCCATCCGACCTACACACTGAGGTCCAATACCAGATTTTTTCACAATCCGAATCCATCACCACAGGCATGTTCAGAACATTAGCAAACATACTTCTTGCCACTGCCGCCGCAACACTTTGCTGGCAGGCGGCATCAGGCGTACCCGCCCGCAGAGGCGCCATTCTCTGCACACAACCCGACGGAACAACAATCACCGTTGAACGAATGGGCGACGAGCATTTCCACACCTTCGTCACCGCCGACGACCGCATTCCGGTGCAGCGCACCGCCGACGGTCAGTTCCGCTACCTGAACTCCGACGGCACTCTTTCCAGTATGGCCGCCCATAATCTCGGCACACGCACCAAGGCCGAGGCCGAGTTCCTGCGCGCCAACGGCGGCGCTGACTTCGCCTCATTGGCCGCAGCGGCAGCCCAGCGCCGCCAGGCAGTCGCAACACAATCGCGCGCGGCATCACGAGCCTCGCAGGTGCCGTTCAGCGGCTCGCCGCGCGTACCCATCCTGCTCGTGTCATACAGCGACGTTGATTTTCTTGACCAGCAGAACGCCCACACCACCTTCGACCGCTTTTTCAACACGGGCGAAAAAAGCGCGTTGCAGTATTTCACCGACCAAAGCAACGGCGCATACACGCCGCAATTCGACGTCTATGGCCCGATAAAGCTCTCCGGCGACCGTGCCACATATGGCGGCAACACCTCGTCGGGCGCCGACAAGGGGATAGGCAAGATGGTAGCCGAAGCCTGCACCGGACTTGCATCCCAGATCAATTTCAAGGACTATGACAACAACAACGACGGCGAATGCGACGTGGTGATTGTGCTCTACGCCGGCGTGGGCGAAGCCTCGTCGGAGGTGGACGACGCCATATGGCCATGCCAGTGGGACTTGCGTTCCTCCGACTACCGCAGCACACTGAAGCTCAACGGCGTGACGGTAAACAAATTCGCCGTGTTCAACGAGCAGAACGGCCAGCTTCCATCGCGCATCGACGGCATCGGAACCTTCTGCCATGAGTTTTCGCACTGCCTCGGTCTCCCTGATTTCTACGAAACCACCTATACCTACGGGTACTTCGGCATGGACGCATGGTCGATCATGCACTACGGCTGCTATAACGACAACGGCGACACTCCTCTGGGATATTCCGCTTACGAGAAGAACTTCCTCGGATGGGCTCCGCTGCCTGAGGCTGTTGACCACACATATTATACCCTGCCCGTATGGAACCAGAAAAACGCGCTGACCGACCAGGCCATCCGCATCTCCAACCCCGATGACTCCGACGAATACTTCGTAATCGAAAACCGTGCACGCCAGGGGTGGGACCGCTTCATGGAAGCCGACGGGCTGCTCATCTACCGGGTGGCATACGACGCCGAAGCGTGGTACTACAACACGGTCAACAACAATTCGCGCCAGCGCATGACCCCCATCCCCGCCGACAACAAACTCAGCATTGAAACTCTGGCCGGCGATCTGTGGCCCTACGGCACAGCCACCGAACTGACCGCGACCTCCACTCCGGCATCAATCCTCTTCAACGGCACCCGGCTGGACAAACCCGTGACCGACATGACGCGCAACAGCGACGGCACTATCTCTTTCTGGTTTGTCAAACCCGAAATCGAAGCCCCTGTTCTTGACGAGCCTTCCGGAGTATCCTCCACGAGCTTCACCGCCTCATGGCAGCGCACCACCAACGCCGATGTGACATACACCCTGCGCATCGAGCCGCACCACGAAACAGCATACGCCCAGATTCACGACCTCACGTTCAACAGCACTTCGGCAGCCGACTGGACCCGCGCCGACAATACGGAATGGGCAGGATCGGCAGGGGGTGTGAAACTCGGCTCGGCAGCCCGCGGCGGCAGCATCACCTCGCCCGAGTTCACCCTCGACAGTTCCGGCATCGTCACCGTGAAAGTCTCGGCCAAACTTTATGCTTTAGGTGAAAGTGCCACCCTCACCATCGCACTACTCGACGCCTCGGGGCGGGAAGTATCCACCTCAAGCGTGAAGCCCTCATCAAATTACTCCGACTATGTTGTCACCCTCGAAGGCGAACCCTACGCTACAGCACGTGTGCAGTTCGCCACCCGCTCGCCCAAACAGCGGCTCTACATGCTGTCAACTCAGATATACACCGGCGATGCAACCTCCATCCTCGGAAACAACACAGCAAAGGCCCCCGTGCAGACCCAGACCGACGACGTAATGACAATAACAGGCATCACCGCCACAAGCCACACCGTGACCGGCCTGCAGCCTGTAACCGCCTATGATTTCAGGGTGAAAGCCGAACCAGCGCCGGAATCGGGACTCGAGCCAAGCACATGGAGCCGACGAAGCACCGTCACCACTCTCCCTGCCAGCTCGGCCATAACCGCGCCTGAAGCCGATGCCACGCCTGCCGAAGCTGAATATTTCAACCTGCAGGGAATACGCGTAAGCGCCGACCGCCTTACCCCCGGCATCTACGTGCGCCGCACAGGCTCCAACACTGAGAAAATAATCGTGCGGTAACAGAACGCCGCAAGAGGTTCCAACGCCCCCTATCCGCCCAGTTAAAACAGCCAAAATCCGGAGCGGCAACAAAACGCTTGCGAATTCAAAAAGAATTAGTTAACTTTGCAGCCGCTAAGAAAACCGTGGCATATGCCCGGATCAAGGCTCAACATAACTAAACTTTTAATTAACATCAAGTTACAAATGAACCACTACGAAACCGTTTTCATTTTAACTCCCGTTTTGTCTGACGACCAGATGAAGGAAGCGGTAGAAAAGTTCACCGGCGTGCTCACCGAAAACGGTGCCACCATCGTGAACACAGAACTCTGGGGTCTGCGCAAACTCGCTTATCCTATCCAGAAAAAATCGACCGGATTCTACGCACTTGTTGAATTCGACGGCGATCCCACACTGGTGAAGAAACTCGAAACCGCCTTCCGTCGCGACGAACGCGTGATTCGCTTCCTGGTGTTCCGCAACGACAAATACGCTGCTGAATACGCCGCCAAACGCCGCAGCCTCAAAGCTGCCAAAGCAACTGCAACCAAAGAAGAAACCGTAGAAACCAAGGAGGACTAAAAAATGGCACAGACACAATCAGAAATCCGTTACCTCACCCCGCTGTCGGTTGACGTAAAGAAGAAAAAATACTGCCGTTTCAAACGCAGCGGCATCAAATATATCGACTACAAGGATCCCGAATTCCTCAAGAAATTCCTCAACGAGCAGGGCAAGATCCTTCCCCGTCGCATCACCGGCACCTCGCTGAAATTCCAGCGTCGTGTGGCACAGGCCGTTAAACGTGCACGCCATCTGGCTCTCCTGCCCTTCGTTACCGACCTGATGAAATAATCCGAAACCATAACCGTTTCCCATAACCGACACATAATTATGAAAATCATATTGAAAGAAGATGTATCGAACCTTGGCTACAAGGACGACATCGTTGAAGTAAAGGACGGTTACGGCCGTAACTATCTCATCCCCCAGGGCAAAGCAGTGATTGCCAACAACTCCAACCTGCGTCAGCTCGAAGAGTGCCAGCGTCAGCGCGCCCACAAGCTCGCCAAAATCAAAGCCGATGCAGAAGCTGTTGCAGCTTCGCTCGAAGGCGTGGCTCTCACCATCGGCGCCAAGGCTTCAGCCACAGGCACCATCTTCGGCTCTGTCAACAACATCCAGATTGCTGAAGCTCTTGAAAAACTCGGCCACAACATCGACCGCAAGATCATCGTGCTCAAAGAGTCTGTTAAGGAACTCGGCAAGTACACCGCCAAAATCAACCTCCACAAAGAGGTTTCGGTTGAAATCCCCTTCGAGGTTGTTGCTGAATAAAACCAGCCACCGCGCCTGACCCCAAACGTCAGGACCGCATATCCCTAATAGCTGCACTTGCGACGGCATCTGCCGTTGGAATTGCAGCTATTTTTTTGTACTTTTGGAAATCTTTATCCATCAACCCCCATTCCCCACATGGCATCAATCCTATAGCGGGGTCGTACCGGGTCTGCAGCTATCTGCGTATGTAGGCAGCACAGCACGTGGTCGTTTGATACGCTAATCCCAATTAAAAATTTGGCAGATGAATATTTTCTCAATAATCATTTTGGTTGTGTTCGCCGCAATGGTGTTCATTGGCATAATCAACACAATCCGCGGCATTCGTTCCGCATATCACCGCCACCAGACCGGCAAGATGCTTTTTTACATCGGATGCCTGGTGCTGATTGCCACAGCCATCGTAGCCTGCGTAGTGGCTGCCAGTTCGCCTGAAGTTGCAGCAACACAGATTGCCGGTGAACCAACAGATCTGATTTCAGATTTTCCCCGCAACCATCCGATCTACTCGGCTATTTTCGGAATAATGCTTTGCAGCATGCTCTTTTATGCTGTCAAAGGTGCCATTGTGGGTGACCACAAACTTGCAAGGAACAGCTTGATCCTGGTTGCCGTCACAATTACGGTTATATGTATAATCGTTTATTTGACCCAGATAATCTGATAACTGTGTTTCTTTAAGGAAATAATTCGCCACCATCCCACATTCAAATGTACACTACACTACAAATTGCCGGCTATATTCTCACAGGCGCGTGGACTTTGGCCTCGATCTATGCAGCATACATCGCATTCCGCCGCTCCGGCTTTGCCATAAAGCAAAACCGCCGATTGCCGGCGGCAGTATATGCCATACTGGCACTCATCTGTTGCGCCGTTACAGCCGCAAACATCCTGATCATCTGCCATCTGCCGAGCTATGATGCCGATGCACCCACAGCTTTCCGCACATTATTCAGATGGTCAGTTTTTCTGATAATCTGGTGTGTCTACGCCTATGCATGGATTCGCATTTACCGCGAAAACTTCACAAACGGCACCCCGATGCCACCGGCAAAACGCAGGTTTATCCTTGCCGCATTTCTGTTTTTCGCCGCATGCAGCGGAATCATAACCGGCCTTATAACGCTCTACTACAACCACATGCTCCCGGAATTTTTCTGACAGCCACAACAAATTGCGGGCATTGTCATTAAATCAATGTGAAACGTTTAATTGAGTTCACACAGATTGCTGGGTCGCGA